>Ga0228702_1000111_pt1 | contig 73145 bp, 69 predicted proteins | sample McNCre217_Aug_MG_2_FD_178018 | JGI IMG/M metagenome (GOLD analysis project Ga0228702, IMG submission 178018) | Freshwater microbial communities from McNutts Creek, Athens, Georgia, United States - 20-17_Aug_MG | ecosystem: Environmental > Aquatic > Freshwater > Creek | place: USA: Georgia... | reverse complement strand
TGGGTCCACCGACGATCTCACCAAACGAGCCAGCCTGCTACGCCGAGACTCGGTGCATGGCCCGTTCGAGGGCACAATCACGGTTGATCCCGAGAACGACACGATCGTGGCCAACGGCACCCGGATCCGGGTCATCTATTCCGATGACCCTGCCACTATCGACTACACGCTGTACGGCATTCACGATGCGTTGATCGTGGACAACACCGGCAAGTGGCGCGACGAAGCCGGTCTCTCCAGGCACCTGGAATCCAGGGGAGCTGCCAAGGTGCTGCTGACGGCTCCGGGCAAGGGACCACTACCAAACGTGGTTTACGGAATCAACCACAGTGACATCAAACCCGAACACAAGATCGTGACCGCGGCCAGCTGCACCACCAACGCGATTACTCCCGTGCTGAAGGTCCTGGACGACGCCTATGGTGTGGCCCACGGGCATGTTGAAACCGTGCACTCGTTCACCAACGACCAGAACCTCATCGACAACTTCCACAAGGGCGAACGCCGCGGCCGTTCGGCGGTGCTCAACATGGTGATCACCGAGACCGGAGCCGCCTCAGCGGTTGCCAAGGCGCTGCCGCAGTTCGCCGGCAAGCTAACCGGCAACGCAATTCGCGTGCCAACACCGGACGTCTCCATGGCCATCCTCAACCTCAACTTCAACCGCGATGTAACGGCTGAGGAGATCAACAAGCTATTGCGTGACGCCTCGCTTGGCTCGCCGCTGCGAAACCAGATCGACTACATCGAATCACCTGAGGTGGTGTCCACCGACTTCGTGGGTTCTAACCGTGCCGGCATAGTCGATGGATTGGCCACCAAGGCTGTGGGTTCCCACGGCGTTATCTACATCTGGTACGACAACGAAAACGGCTACTCGCACCAGGTGGTTAGAGTAGCCGAATCGATGGGAGTGGCCAAGCGGCCAGCATTCCCCGTGCTTTAGCCCGCGATGGATGCCTCGGTGCGCTTGGTCACATTACTGAGCAGCACAGTGGCAATCATCAGCGCCAGCGGAATGCCGTAGGCAATGCTTAGGCCGAACGCCTGACCGACGCTACCTAGAGCAGGACCGACCGAGATCACCGAGATGTAGACCACGGTCATCACCATGTTGATGCGTGCGTCCGCCTTGGCGGGGTTGTCGCCCATTGCGCTGATGGTCAGCGGGAAGCCGTTGGCCATGCCCAGCGCCCAGAGGCCAAGGGCCAGGTATGGCAGGTGTAGAACCGAGTCGAGCATGAAGATTACGATTCCGGCGCCGGTCAGAAGAGCGCCCAACCCGATGGTGCGGTGGCGTCCGATGCGGTCAGTGACCCAGCCACCGATGGCGCGGCCGGCGGTCACAATTACCCAGAAGACACCGAGCGCGGCAGCGGCGGCCGCCGGGGTTGCGCCACCGTTGGTAAGCGAGATTGGCATCCAGGTTCCGGCGGAACTCTCAACCATGATGAACGAGAAGCCGACCAGGGCGATGAGCAGGGTGCGAGGTTCGGTCCAGGCGCGTAGGACCGCCTTCGAATGTTCTTTCTTCACCTGAGGACTCTGCTCGGCGGTGTCTCGGTTTGGGAAGACGAAGGCGGCCAGAATAGACGGAACGAACGCGACCACGGCGACAATCAGGTAGTTGGTGGCGATTCCCTGGTGCGCGGACGCCAGGGCGCTGGCTAGGCCGGCGGCGACCATCATGCCAACACCGAATGCGGCGTGAACCACAGGCAACAAGCTGTGGCGCGACTGCTTGTCCACGGCAGTGCCCTCGTAGTTGGAGATGAAGTCAATCAGAGCCAGCGGAAGGCCAAGCAGCAGCAGCGCGGCGCCGGCCAACCAGACGTTGGTGCCGTCGACCGCGAATCCCAGTACCGCCATGGCGCTGCAGGCAAGTGCATAGCCGGCGATGGTCAGTTTCTTGGTTCCAAACCGGTTAGTCAACTGGCTGGCGAAAAGCACGCCGAGGATTCCACCCAGCGGGTAGACCATGACCAGCAGTCCCATCTGGGCGGTGTCTAGGTGCAAGGCCGCCTTGACCTCGGGACCTCGGCTGAGCCAGGTGGAGAACATGAGGGCGCGGGTAAAGAATGTAATGGCTGTGGCGGTGAACCAGATGCCCACCTTTGGAGTTTTCTGCACCATCAAAGGCTACCTTTATTGATTCGAAATAATCCTTGAAGGCGCTAGTCCCAAATTGGGATTAGCATTAGATTGTGCGTGTAATTGCGAAGGCAACCTTGAGGGCATTTTGGGCAGCCTTTCCGGATGCGGAACAACCGCTCAAGGCATGGCACGACGAGGTAATTATCGCTCGATGGCAGAACCCGTCGGACGTCATGGCAATCTATCGCTCGGCAAGTATTTTGAAGAATGGCAGGGTGGTCTTCAACATCGCCGGTAACAAATTTCGGCTTGTCGTAGCTGTGTATTACCCCGGGCAGTTGGTGCTCATTAAGTTCATCGGCACTCATGCCCAGTATGACCAAATAGACGCCAACTACATCAATCAGGGAGGCAATAAATGACTCAAGTCAGTGTTTCACCAATTCGAAACGACGCCGATTTGATGGCGGCGCTTGCTCTAGTAGATCAACTCATGGATGAACAGCCGGAACCGGGCAGTCCTCGTGCGGACCTTCTGGAAGTATGGGCAACGCTAATCGAGGCTTACGAAGCAAAGCATTACCCGGTGACTCCTCCGGACCCTATCGAGGCCATTAAGTTCCGAATGGAGCAGTCAGGCCTGTCGGTCACGGACTTGGTTCCGATGATTGGAAATCCCAATCGCGTCTACGAAATCTTGAACCGTAAAAGGCCGCTCACGCTCCGGATGATTCGAAACCTAAACCACGACCTGGGGATACCCGTTTCTTCCCTTATCGCCTAGGGGCGGTCTGCGGCTAGCCCAGCTGCAGCAGCTGGCGCCCGGCCATCACCACTGCGATACCGATCATCGCCACCGAGGTGAGCCGCCCAACGATCCGAGTTATCGAGGGCTTGCGGGTCAGCACCCGCTTTGAAAGCAGGGCAAGCAGGGTGTAGACGACCACGGCGTTGACCAAGAAGATGCAGCCCAAAAGTGCCAGCTGAATCGGCAGCGCCAGACCCGCGCCGGCCTTTGCGAACTGAGGAAGCAGTACCAGCAGCAGCATGATCCCGGCTGGGTTGATGCTGGTGATGCCTGCGCCACGGGCGAAGTTGCCGAACCAAGACTGCTCGGCGGTCATGGTTGTGATGCTAAGGGCCTTGCCGCGGTCGAGGGAACGGTAACCGTTCCAGAACAGGTACCCGGAGCCGGCGAGGGTAAGGGTGGTCATGGCGCCGTGGTTTGCGACCACCAGCTGACCCAGGCCCACCGAAACCACCGAGATGACAACGCCGTAGCCGGCGAGCATGCCAGCGATAGAGGGAACAATGAGCTTGCCCTGAACCCCAACACCGATGGCGTATGCCCAGTCGGCACCAGGTGTGAGGGTGAGCATCAGGGCCACCATCCAGAATCCAGCGATTTGACTTAGTTCCATCTCACTGCTACCTCTGTTTCGCTATCCAACAGTGGAAAGCCTAGGAAGTTTTTTGCCAAATGTGCTTCCAAATTTCCGCCAAATTCGCCTTTCTTGTGGAAGAATCTTGCTCATGGACGCGCTTGACAGGGAAATTCTTTCTCAGCTGCAAAACGATGGACGGATGAGCCTCACCGATCTGGCCGCAAAGGTGGGCCTGACGCTCTCTCCCTGTCATCGGCGGGTCAGAGACCTGGAGGAGTCCGGTGCAATTCAGGGCTATCGCGCCGTCGTGAACCCCGATTCGGTTGGTCTCGGATTCGAGGCCATTGTCTTTGTGACCATTGGCCGCACCGATACCGAAACCATAGCCCAGTTCGAAACTGCGGTCGGCCAGATTCCAAATGTGGTTCAGGCCGAGCGCCTGTTTGGCGACCCAGACTTCATGCTTCGGGTGCGTGCAACTGACCTCGGTGCCTATCAGGCGCTTTTTGATGACAAGTTGGCGGCATTGCCGGGAGTGCAGCGCATGCGATCCACCCTGGTTCAAAAGCAGGTGCTTGCCAACCGTGGTCTACCGGTTTAGCGGGCCGTCAAACTGGCCGCCTACCGGCTTAACGGTGGCTCTGCCAATAGGCGAAAAGCGCCTAGTACTCGCCCTTAACAACGAAGAAAGTTCCGCGAATCTCGCCGGCCAACTTTGATTTTTGGCGCGCAAACTTGAACTTGGAAGCCAGTTCCTCTGGGATCGGCATGTCCATGCACAGCTTGAATCCGACGGCTCGTTTCTTTGGGCTATCCACCGTGTAGAGCACATTCACCGAAAGGCCGCTCTCGAAGAAAACGTAGGTCCAGCGCACCTTGCCGTCGTCGGTGTCCACCAGCATCTCGGTTACCTCGAGTGGCTTCGCCGCAATCACGATGTCGCGCTCGGTTAGGACCTTGGAAACGTAGGCCACAAGTTCTGGGGCATCGGCGGCAGGCTTGGTCACGAAATCGATGTCGTATTTATTCTTGAAGTAGCGCGCCTCGTTGGCCCGGACTCCGGCAAGTTGAGCGGCAAACGGGGACGACTCCAGGCCATCGGTGGAGACGTTTACAAAATCAACTAGACCGGCCATGATTTCCTGATTGCTCGATTCGGGTTCCGTGAATTACGCGAAACATTTACTTGAGCCTAACCAACGAACCTTCGGATGCGTAACCTTCGGTCATCTGGCCGGGCCGTTTGGTTCAAAACTATATTCTTGAACGCAGAAGGGATTTCCATGTCTATTTTCAAAGTTGTCTCCGCGGTTTCCGCAGCAAGTCTGGCGCTGGTGGCGCTAACCGGTTGCGCCACTGCCGCGCCCCAGGCCACCGCCGCCAAGAGTGTCACCATCGATGGTGTTTCGGTTACCGCCGATGCCGCCGCGAGCGCCGCACTGCCAGCCAAGTACAAGACCGCGGGCCTCACCATCGGCTCCGAGATCCCTTACGCGCCAATGGAATTCTTCGACAAGAACAACAAGCCGGTTGGCTTCGAGGTTGACCTGCTAAACGCGATCGCCGCAAAGCTGGGTACCACCGCAGTGTTCCAGCGTCAGGCCTTCGACACCATCATCGCCTCGCTGCAGTCTGGCAAGCACGACCTCGCCGTCTCTTCGATGAGCGACACCGTTGACCGCCAGAAGGTTCTAGATTTCGTCGACTACTTCCAGGGTGGAGCGAGCCTCATCGTGCCTAAGGGCAACCCTCAGAAGGTGACCGGCCTGCCTCAGCTCTGTGGCCAAACCGTGACCACCGAGTCTGCCAGCTGGGAGGTCGACATCCTTGCTGCCGCCAGTAAGACCTGTGTCGCCGCCGGCAAGCCTGCCCTCACCACCCTCGCCGTTCCTAGCGACGGCGATGCCCAGAACGCTGTTCGTGCCGGCAAGGCAATCGCCTACCTCAGTGACTCGCAGGCCGCGGCCTACACCGCCAAGGTCGCCGGCAACGGCCAGTACTTCGAGCTAGTGGTTGACCCATCGGCGCCTAACGGCTACGAGAGCGGACTTCTTGGCGTGGGTATCCTCAAGACCAACCAGGACCTCACTAAGGCAGTACAGTTGGCCACTCAGTCTCTAATCAAGGACGGCTCCTACACGGCTCTGCTCAAGAAATGGAACCTAGAGTCCTTCGCCGTCACCAAGGCGACGGTAAACGGAACCAAGTCCTAAATATGGCGCACTTCCACCTCATCGACGGCGGTCTTTCCACCGAGTTGCAGCGCATCGGCGCCAACGTGGAGGGTGAACTCTGGACGGGCCGCGCCCTCCTGGACGACCCTGCCAAGGTGCTCGAGGCACACCGCGAGTTCGCGCTCGCCGGTGCCGAGGTGGTCATAAGCGCAAGCTACCAGCTGTCCCGTCAGGGTTTCGAGGAGATCGGGTTGACCGCCGAGGAGGCCGACCAGGCGCTGGTAAACAGCATCGCCGTTGCTCGCGCCGCAGTCGAGGGAACCGACGCCAAGGTTGCCGCCAGCGTGGGTCCCTATGGCGCAGTCTTGCACGATGGATCCGAATACCGAGGCGATTACGAAGTCACTCAGGAGCAGCTGCAGGCATTTCACGCCGAGCGCCTTGCGGTGCTTATTGAGGCTGGCCCCGACCTGTTGGCCATCGAGACCATTCCAAACGTGGTGGAGGCAAAAGCGCTCGCCGAAGTGCTAAAAACGGTCTCTCTGCCCAAGTGGATTTCGTTCACTGCCGGCACCGAGGACAACCTCTGGTCCGGTGAGCCAATCGGGGAGGCGGTGGCTGCAATCGCAGAACTGCCAAACCTAGTTGCCGTTGGGGTCAACTGTGTCGACCCGGCCAACGTCGTGGGCTTAGTTGGGCACATCAAGAACGTCACGGATGCCCCGATCGTCGTCTACCCGAATCGAGGCGGCACCTGGGATTCTGCCGCCGGAGTCTGGATTGGTGAGAAGCCAAAGACCCTTAACGAATGGCTGCCGGAATGGCTGGAGGCGGGCGTCAGTTATGTGGGCGGTTGCTGTGGCACCGACTCAAATGATATCCGCGCTCTGGCCGCTGCCCGTTAGTCTTCGAAGATAGCGACCGCGCGGGTCCAACCGGCGGAGGCCCCGCGGACCTTGGTGTTGTGGGCCGTGTGAGTTTGCTTGGGGATAGGTGGTATCCAAGTGCAAATAGTGGCGCGGTAAAAATGGCATACTTGCGGCATGACTAAGAGCCAACGAGGATTCGCAAGCGACAACTACGCGGGCATTCACCCGGCAGCCCTAGCCGCTATCTCCGCTGCCAACGCGGGTCACGAGGTTGCCTACGGGGACGACTCCGAGACAGCTCGTTTCGGCCAAATAGTCAGGGAACTCTTCGGTCCGAACGCTCTGGGCTTCCCGGTCTTCAACGGCACCGGCGCAAACGTGGTGGCGCTTCAGGCTGCTACCAAGCGCTGGGAGGCCGTCATCTGTGCCGCGAGCGCGCATATTCACGTGGACGAGGGCGCGGCCCCCGAAAAGATGGGCGGCCTGAAGCTTTGGACAGTGCCAAGCCCGGACGGCAAACTCACCGTGGAGCTGGCGCAGAGCCAGGTGTTCGACATCGGGTTCGTGCACCGCGCGCAACCGGGGGTCATTAGCATCACCCAAACCACCGAGATGGGCACGCTCTACCGGCCGAGCGAGATAAAGGCCCTGGCCGACTTCGCCCATGCCAACGGGCTGCTGTTGCACCTGGACGGCGCGCGACTCTCCAATGCGGCAGCGGCGCTTGGTCTTAGTTTCAAGGAATTCACCACCGATCTGGGAGTCGACCTCGTCTCGCTGGGCGGAACCAAGATCGGTGCGCTGGCAGCCGAAGCGGTCATAGTCACCGATGCCTCCACGGTTAGGGGAAAGGCGCTCGCCGAAGCGTTGCCGTACCTGCGTAAGACTTCCATGCAGCTGGCATCGAAGATGCGTTTCGTTTCTGCTCAGTTGAACGCGCTATTCGAAAACGGAGCCGCAGTCGCCCTAGCCAACGCCGAAAACGCAAACCGCATGGCCGCGCTGCTCTATGAGGGAGTCATGCGGCTATCGGCCCAGTTCCCCCAGGTACAGGTGCCAAACCCCGCCGACGCAAATGCCGTCTTCCCGATCCTGCCGCCCGAAATCGCCGAACGCGTGCTGCAGGATTACCGCTTCTACACCTGGGATCAGGAGACCGGGCAGGTCCGCTGGATGTGCGCATGGGACACCACCGAGGACGACGTGGCCGGAATCCTTCGCTCGTTGGAGTGGGCACTTCGCGCCTAGCGGTAAAGGTAGCCTTGGTGCATGAGCGATTTGAACGAAGTCGGCGCCAAGGATAATTGGCGTTGCTGGTTGTGCGACAAGCCGGTTGACCCCGATGCCTCGGTCAACTCCGACCTTGGTCCGAGCGTGGACAACTACGCGCCGCCTAAGGCCAAGAAGGGTGCCTCGGTGGAACGCCTGGCCCACCGCGCCTGCAACACGATGAAGGGCAAGTTTTCCCCGGTTGTGCCTTGGCCTGCCGAGCTGGTGGCCGGCGATCCGGCACCGATTTTCGAGTCGGTAGAGCGATTGAGCCGCAAGGGTGGGCGCGAAGTTCTGGCCAACTTCTCGGACCGCTCAGATGCCCAGGCTGCGGGGGAGTGGCTACTCGACCGGCTCTCCAGGTTGGCCCCGGAAGCCAGGTTTAGCATCCAGGTGAACCCGGGCGGAGGCCAATTCATGTTGGCCCTGAAGGCCGAATAGCCTGACTAGGCTGGCGTTATGACTGGATACGAAGTTCTAAATGTGGGCGCCCCCGATGAGTGGCGCAGTTTCTTCGGTGGTTTCCGACCCGAATCATCGCGCGATGGCCGCCGGGTAGTAGACCACGAAATGCACATGCAGTACATCGGCATGACTGTAAATGCTCTCGTCGCAGGCGAACAGGCTGGCTACTGGCACAAGCATTCACAGGTGGAAGAGGTATACGTCTTCCTGGGCGGCAGGGGGCAGATGGGCCTCAACGAAGATGTCGTGGAAGTGTCGGCTGGCTCGGTGGTTCGAGTGAGTCCCGAGACCTGGATCACCTGGCGCTGCGACCCAAAGGCCACCGATGAACTGCGTTGGATCTGCGTGCGCGCCGGCGGCACCGAGTTGCCGGAATTCCCCAACGATGCCACCCGCGATAACGACCGCCCAATGCCCTGGTAGCTAGCCATGAAGGTCGATCTGAAGAAGGATTTTAAAGAGTTTTACGCCCCTAAGCCTGGCGAGTTCAGCCTGGTGACCGTGCCTAAACTCAATTTTCTGATGGTCGATGGGTCGGGCGACCCCAACACAGATCCCACTTATGCGGCAGCCATTCAGGCGCTCTATTCGGTGTCCTACACCCTCAAGTTCGCCAGCAAGAAGGCGCTGGACCGCGACTACGTGGTGCCTCCACTGGAGGGCCTCTGGTGGGCGGATGACCTTAACGCGTTCCGGTCCAGGCGCAAGGTCGACTGGCACTGGACCATGATGGTGATGGTTCCGGATTGGCTCACCGCCGCAGATGTCGCCGCCGCCATTGAATCGGTGCGGGCCAAGAAGCCGGAGATCGAACTAGGCAGGCTTCGCTTCGAGGCTTACGAAGAGGGCCTCTCGGTGCAGATCATGCACGTGGGTTCCTACGACGATGAGACTCCCACGCTGTTGCGCCTGCACGACGAATGGTTGCCGGCCAACGGTTACAGGGAACGCTTGAAGCACCACGAGATTTACCTGGGTGACCCGCGAAAGACCGAGCCTTCCAAGCTGAAGACCGTGTTGCGACAACCGGTGGAAAAGTTGGCCTGAAGCCGTGGCGGTAACTTACAAAACTTTGGTGATTGGCGAAGGCAACCACGCCTCCCTGGCTATACCCGATGAGGTGCTTGGCAAACTTGGCGCCAACCGCAGGGCACCCCTCAGAATCACGGTGAATGGGCACACCTACCAGAGCACGGCAACCGCTGTTGCGGGGGAGTGCAGGGTGGTGTTTCCTGGGCGTGACCGGCAGGCCGCTGGCGTGGAGTCTGGTCAGATAATCGCTGTCAGCCTGGAATTAGATTCGGGGCACCGAGAGGTGGTGCTGCCGGCTGATTTAGAGGAGGCCCTGGTTTCGGCCGGGCTGCGCGAAGTTTTTGAGTCACTCAGTTATTCGAAGCGCCGCGAACTTGCGCGTTCGGTGGCAGATGCCAAGGCGCCGGAAACGCGGGGCAGGCGCGTTGCCAAGGCCCTGGAAGGCATTCTTAGGGCGCCTTAGCTCTGTTTCCACTTAGAAACCCAGCACCGTTAGCTGCACAGTGGTCTGGGAGCCCTCAACCAGGCCTTTTGCTTTCCGCACCGATGCCTTCAGCGGAAGGTGGAAGCAGCCGCTTTTGGCATCCGGGAAAATGGAAGTACGCCAGACAGTGGCGCCAATCCTGGCTTCAACCTTGAGAGAGCCGAAGCCGTTGGTCAGGCCCTCCGCCATCTCGCTAATCTCGGTGGATTCCTCGATTGGCAGGCTCAGCATGAAAAATGCCGGGTTTGCAGCCCAGCGAAACACTTCGCTCTCGAATTCAAAGTCCACAACTCAAGACTATAAACGAGCGCGCATGGCGGGAGGATAATGGTCCCGTGCTTTCAAAACTAGGGAAACTATACGTGCTTCTCACCGCGGCCGTGATTGTGTTTCAAGTCGCTGTAATCGCTGGGGCTCCCGTTGGCTCGTTCACCCAGGGTGGCTCAACACCAGGAGTTCTGGGGCTTGTCGGGCGAATAACTGCAGGGGTGTCCATTGTTACCCTGCTGCTCGGCTGTTACTTTGTAGCTGCCAAAACTGGGCTTATGAGCTTTGGTTCGCAGTCACTCTTCGCGAGGGCGGGTTTCTGGTTCGTATTGGTCATGAGTGTCCTCGGTTTCGTTCTCAATTGGATAACACCAAGTCAAAACGAGCGCCTAGTTTGGGGCCCGGTTGCCAGCGTTCTCTTGGTCTCGGTAGTGGCTATCGCGGTTCTAACGCGCAAGGAACGTGGGCAGTCGGTTAAGAATCCGCGGTAGATCAGGGGTGGCTAGAAATAGCCGCCGAGTTAGGCGCTGATTAACTAACGAGATAATGGCTCCATCGAATGAAAGGTTCCGTCACATGTCGCTACAAGCGCGGAGATTTGCCCAAGTCGATGTTTTCTCACACACGCCTTACCTTGGGAACCCGGTAGCGGTAGTCCTCGAAGCCGATGGGCTTTCGGGCGAAGAAATGCAGCGATTGGCTCGTTGGACAAACCTCTCCGAGACCACGTTCGTTTTGAAACCGACTACCGACGATGCGGACTATCGCCTGCGCATTTTCACTCCGGGCGGGGAGTTGCCGTTTGCTGGTCACCCCACTCTCGGTTCGGCTCATGCCTGGCTTGAAAACGGCGGGTCACCTAAGAAGGCCGGCAAAGTTATCCAAGAGTGTGCCGTCGGGCTTGTGACGATTACTAATGAGCAATCCGAAGATGGGCGAATGATGCTTGCATTCCAGGCGCCCGAGACCGTGAAGACCGGTCCGCTTGAGCCAGCGCTGCTCGCCGAGATTGTGAAAGCGATCGGGGTGAGCGAAGCAGACGTCGTGGCCCATCAATATGTAGATAACGGGCCGGGCTGGGTTTGTATTCAACTCAAGTCCGCAGCAAAGGTTCTAGAGGTTCAGCCAGTTTTCGATGCAGATTCCACTCTTATGCTCGGCCTTGTAGGGGCGTACCCGGAGGGAAGCGCAGCACACTTTGAGTTGCGTGCGTTTGGCCCCAAGATTGGCGTTTACGAAGACCCCGTAACCGGGAGCCTGAATGCAAGCGTGGCTCAGTGGCTCTTCAGGACAGGGGTTGCTTCGGGTTCCTATTTGGCGTCACAAGGAGGAGCGCTTGGTAGAGAGGGCATTATCGCTCTCAGTGTCGATGACAAAGGCGACGTTTGGGTGGGTGGCCCGACCGTTACGTGCGTTAGCGGTGAGATCAGAATCTGAGACCCGCGCTTCTAAAAATTAGTCTGCGTGAATGTAGTCTAAAAACGAAGCCTTGTTATTTTGATTATTTAGCTTCACTCAAATCCGAACAGAAGAAAGTGAAGAAAATGAACGAGGAAAAGAAAACCGAAAAAATCCAGGAGATGACCGACTGGGTTGAACTGAGGGATTCTTGGACCAGAAAGCGGTTCGATTACCAAGAACGCTGGCATGGTTGGAGATCACCGACAGGTCTAGGTTTGGGATTTGTTCTCCTTTGTGGAGGGTTATTCCTTCTGAGTCTGGCCTGGACTAACTTGTCCCGGTAAGACAAAAGCCCCAGAGCAATCTGGGGCTTTTTCATTATGGCGTGCGCACTGAGGCAAAATATGCCTAGGTTCCTAAAGCGCTTAGCCGAGGTAGTTGGTGCGCGCATCTTGACGTGGCGGTGTCTCCGGAAGGACCGGAACCGATGATGATGACGTCGTTGATTTCGGACATTAGAACTTGGCGTCGATCTCAGTGATTAGCGCCTCGACCTTGGCGCGAATTTCATCGCGGATTGGTCGGACATCTTCTACGCCCTTGCCGGCAGGGTCGTTTAGCGGCCAGTCCAGATACTGCTTGCCTGGGAAGAATGGGCAGGTGTCGCCGCAGCCCATTGTGATTACGTAGTCCGATTCCTTGACCGCTTCGGTGGTCAACACCTTCGGGGTGTTGTTGGCGATGTCGATGCCCTCTTCGTCCATCGCCGCGATTGCCGATGGGTTCACCTGATCCTTCGGCTCAGTTCCCGCTGAGAGAACCTGAACACGGTCACCGGCAAGGTGCTGAAGGTAGCCTGCTGCCATTTGCGAGCGGCCTGCGTTGTGAACACAGACGAACAGGACGGTTGCTTTCTTTTCCGACATTTCTTCGCCTACTTCTTGGAGAGTTCGGTGTACAGGGCTTCGACGCGTCGTGCAATGTCGTCTCGGACGATGCGGGTCTGCGCGAGTTTGTCGCCAACCTCAGCACTAGGCTCGGGCGTGAGCCAGGTCTCGATGGTTCCGTGCATGCCATCGCGTGGCTCAAGCTTGGCTTCGTTGCCGAGAATCACGATTCGGTCAACGGACATGAAAATGTCGTCTGTGATTTCTTTCGGGTATTCGCCGTCCATAGCTGCTCCGAGCTCGGCGGCTGCGAGACGAGCCGGTTCATTCAGTGAATCTCCCGGGTGGGTTCCACCTGACAGGATGGTTACAGCGTCGCCTGCCTTTGCACGCATCAGGGCTGCGGCCATTTGGGATTTGCCTGCGTTGTGAACGCAGACAAACAGTACACTCGGCTTGGTTTCAGGCACGACTTACTCCTTTGATTACTGCCAAACCGATGAGCGCACCAACGAACTGGGCGCCAACGTATGGCAAGACTGATGTGGGGGCGATCCCGGCCAAGGTGTCGCTGAAGACACGCCCAATAGTTACCGCCGGGTTTGCGAATGAAGTGGACGAAGTGAAGAAATAGGCCGAGCCAATCCATGCAGCTACAGCTACCGGAATCAGGGGGCCAAGTTCACGCCGGTTCAGGATGCCAATCACGGCGATCAAACCTGCCGTGGCGATGACTTCCCCGAGAAGCATCCCCGCACTTACCCGCTCATGGCTCGAGAACTGGACGACCGGAAGGTCAAACATGACATTCGCCGCAATCGCGCCAGTGATGGCACCCACTATTTGAGCCACAACGAAGACTAGAGATTCCATCGGCTTTTGAGCGCGACTGATGAGATTCACGAGTGACACAACCGGGTTCAGGTGAGCTCCGCTAATGGGTCCAAGAACCAGAATCAACAGGGCAAGAGCAAAGACGGTTGAGAAGGCGTTGATGATGAGGGCAACACCAACATCGTGGGTCAAGTTGGTGCCCATGATGCCAGAGCCAACCACGACGCAAACCAAGAGCGCCGTTCCAACGAACTCCGCTACTGCCTTACTTACAAGTTTCGCCACGAAGGGCAGCCTTCCTTACATAGATGTCTATCTATGTTTTACACTAACCTACATAGACAGATGTCTATGTTTCAATAATGTTCACCTAGCTGTGATGAGGTTCCAAGGTGCTGACTCTTTCATTGCGCCCAGTAGATGTCGCCGCCTGCGCGCCAGAAGGTCTAACCGCGCCAATAGGTCGCCCCGAAGCCGAACAACTGGCACTGCTGCTCAAGGCAATAGCCGACCCAACGCGCATCCAGCTCATTAGTTACATCAACGCCAGCAGCAACGCAGAAGCATGCGTTTGTAATCTCACCGAGCCTCTTGCTCTGACCCAGCCAACGGTGAGTCACCATCTAAAAGTCCTAACCGAAGCCGGACTCATCGAGCGTGAAAAGCGCGGTACCTGGGTTTGGTATACCGTCAACCAAGAACGTTGGCAGCAACTCTCAAAACTTTTCGAGCTTTAACATGACAGAACAGATGATGACCTTTGAGGTAAGCGCCAAACGGCAAGACAGTTCTGGGTCTGTAGTTCACTCCAAGCAGGCAGAACTGCAGATCGACACGAGCATGGCCGGTCGCTTGGATGCGCTGAACCCAGTAGAGCTTCTACTGGCCTCGCTCTCCGCCTGCATCATCAAAGGCATCGAGAGAGTAGCGGGCACCCTCGGAATCGACTACGAAACTGTCGACGTCTCGCTCGTGGCGCACCGTCCAGTCGCTGAAGCCAGAATCGAAGACATCTCCTACAAGGTGATGCTCGGAACATCGGCTGATCAGGCGAAACTCGACTTGCTTCACAAAAACTTGATGAAGTTCGGAACCATCTACAACACGATCAAATCGGGCACGACGCTAACGGGCGAGATATTTGCCAAATGACAAAAGCCCCAGAGTGATCTGGGGCTTTTTCACTGTCTCATTAGTGAACTGCTGGTGTTGTTCACATCAGCTGCGCGGAGAATCTTAGATTCGAAACGCCCGCCATTTCAAGCCTATGTGGGCAATTTCATGTTTGATAACGCCAGCCATTACGCCAGATAGCGAACAAATGCTATTGCCAGTATCAGAATAAATCCGATGACCGCACACCAAGTGCTCGCAATCAGAAGCTTATGTTTTCTCCAATTTGTCCTGGACATAACTACCAGCTGTTTGCTGAGGCCGTGGATAGCGTCGCCAGCGGTCATGTGTTCAAGTTCAACTGCTAGCTGCGAAGGTTCCATGTCTTTGAGGTGTCCAAAATAGACGAAATCTATACCTTCCACTCGTGCGCCCGCGCCGATTCGGGGTTTGATCGTGAGACCTGCGAAGACAGCACTTGCAGTGAGGCATAGAAAGCATAGAAACCACACAACTCGGAGTGTGCAGGATTCCTCCCTTGCAAAGGCTAGCAGCGCCGCCAAGACAGTACCGTCCGCGGCCAAAAGTATCGAACCTTTTATGTCGGCCTTTCCAGTCCAGTCTTCCTGTGCTTGGTGTGCTTGCCAAGCGAAATCGAGTGAATTCATTTTCTTCACGTCATCTAACCTTTTTGTATGCCTTGACTGAGGCTCGTTTTTGTGCAGCCACGTTGTTTAGTGACTCGGTCATCTTCTTTGATCTCAAAAGTCTTTCGTCTTCACGCAGGTCTCTGTTTTTGGCGCCATTCAAAATCTGCGTTGAAAACGTGGATCCACAATTGTCACACCATGTTGAGCTCAGGCTGAACCCGTCTTCTTCCCCGGAGTAGTCCGACAACGTTTCGATCTTGAATGGTGACCACAGTTCCGTTCTTTGCTTTTCGGGATTGCAAACACAACTCAGGGTTAGAAATTCGTTATCCCAGATACGGCTCCATATGGTGGCGGTGACCACCAGTTTCCCAGGTTCGGCAGCACTTGCGGCCTTAGAAGCAAAATTGACGGGAATGCCAACCCAAGATGGATCTTGAAACTCTTGCACTCTGTTCTTCCCGAGCTTTTTGACAATAACCGGGCCAGCCGCGACTCCTATCTTTATACCGGTTTCGGGGGCCATTGCGAAACGCTTCTTCACCTGGGTTTTGAAGAATTTTTGTGAGAAGGTTTGAATGGTTATTGCAGCAACCATGGCATTTTCAAGTGCCTTTTCCCCGTAAAACACTGCATAGGCACCGTCGCCCTGTATTTGGGCGTGTTTAGCATCCGCGGCATAAAAAGTGTCCGCGATTCCCTTGATTCCACTTTCGATGACGGCAGCAGCTTCTTGGTTGTTCAATTCGTAAGCCAAACGAGATGAACTTTTTAGGTCAGCAAAGACTGCAACAACATCTTCGAGTTGAAGCCATTTGTTTCCTCCCTTTGGGAGATCCTCCTCATCGACAGAGCTCACTTCTTCGATTACTGGAAGATCGGCAAAACACTGATCCACGGTGTCTTCGAGTTTCCGTAGGTGATCTTTTAGGTTGAAAGGCATTTTGAATCTTTCTCGTGTTTGTTTCAGGCTATCCCGTCCCTCAGACATTATTCAGCGATATTCCTGACACCAGAAGTCAAGGCACTATCCTTCTATCCACCGAGTTTTCAAACTTGATTTAGCGAGCTTTCGGTCGCTTACAGCGACCGAAAGCTCGGGAAAAGCGCCAAGAGTTGAAATCTCGTTATTTCCCCCTGACAACCCCCTGCCCACAAACCGCAGTTTCGCAGAAACGAAAAAGTTTTGGTCTGGTTTGGTTTGTTGTGGTGTGTTCTGTTCTTTTGGATCATCTAAATGAAAACTTTGAAGCTTGGATAGATAATCGCGCCGATACAACTTCTGTCACTAAATCACTAAGACAGAAAGAGGTATCAAAGTGGCTAAAAATAATCCAGCGAAACCGAGCCCAGGTTGGTGGGCGGTAGAGCACAACATCGGTTCAGATAGACGCCTAGCGACTCTTCCAGAAGAGATGGTGCTTCCTTGCCTGGGCCTTCTCCTGGCAGCAATCGGACGAAGCATCAGTGTTGAATCGCCAATAATCACCGAAGCAGAACTAACAAGACACTCCGTTGTGCCTGCTGCGAATACCGAGTCAATCTTGGCTGCGGCTCATTGCTTGGTTGATGCCGGTATCTGGACTTACGTTCCAGGCGAGGGGTTTGACTGTGGTGCGAGCGAGCACATCGCAGCAAAAGTTGATCGCATTGACCGGGCTAGGAAGGCCGTTGAAGCACGCCTTGCTAAAAAGGCTCAGGCAGCAAGCGAAGCCTCTGCCGAGGGCTATGCGTGGGAGGACGGCGAATGATTGTGACCTTTTCAACCAATGTCGGAATCTTCTCGGGCTATCTGGACTCAGACGGAATGATTCACATCTATGAGAACGAGGAAGATTGTCCAACCGCCACCATTTCCGCCCCCACTAGACGCCAGCCAGTCTTGGACACCTCGGCTAACGGCGTCATGAGGGCCGTAAGAGCCTGGTTGGAGCAGACCTACGAACGATTGGAGATTGAAGTCATCACCGCGCGCATAAATCCAACAATCGGGAGTTAGAGATTGGCCGCCCAGTTCTCTGGGCGGCCATAACCTCAGGCCGATAAAGGAGGAATGAAATGGTTATTTAGATTCCTCTTCCCAAGCGATAGGACGGTGCGGATTAGCCGAGATCATCTTCCCGGCTTGACGCCACCTAAGGCTGCGCCCTTCAAGCCAGCAAGAAGCAAGCCTGCTTATCCGCCCGCGCCAGACTACAAAGCCCTTTACAGAAAGTTCAAGGAAACACCGAGAGTCCGACGTGACGCCAAGAAGCGCAAAGGACATTTGGATTTCAAATGACAAATTCCTTCCAAGCCATAGTGAGAACGACCGATGGCGTATTCCGGGCCTACTTGGCCTCACCGACTTCCATTTGCATCACTGAGGACGGTGTAAATGGAGTCCAGGGGTTTATTGATGTTGAAGATTCCGGGCTGGTTCAGTCGCCCGAATTCTTGGTCAAGGAACTCAAATGCTGGATTTACGAGCATGTTCGCGGGCTAGACCTTCTGGAAGTGCATCTCACGCTACGAGACGGCTAGCTCCTGAATCGGCGCAAAAACTGTGACGACGAACCCTAAGCGCCGGAGCGATTCAATCGCCTCAGCGTCAAGCAGGCACATTTCGTCCAGTTGAGTGAGGGCAAGTTTTACCTTGTCGCGAAGTGCGGCCGCGATCCATGCGACACCTTCCTCGGACAGCTCAAAATAAGGCGCGATTTTCCTCACACCTTGCGAATCAACTTCAACGTTGTGGGTTTCTAGCAGGTAGCGCAAAACTTTTGCGTCCCCGAACCATGCGGCCATGATGATTAGGACGCTTTGAACGACACTTGAAACGTCAGGGTATTGGACGAGAATCTCCGCCGGAGTTGTTTCATTTTCAGCTGGAAGTGTAGGTGTCACTATCCAATAAGGTTGAGACCCCTCCACCAACTGACAAGTTCCAGCGATGCGCCAGGACGTCTCGTCTCCCCAGCTGGAAGTGTAGAGAGGGCTGAAACTCAGCAGAGCGGTGGATTGTCTTGTCATTGGGCGTCCTTTCAAATATCGGACGTCCGAGTATGGCAGGAGCCTAAGACATTTAGTTTTATACCTCTTTTGACCGCTTAGTCTGCTCAGTCTGTTTTCTAACGCTCCAAGGTTCCCAAAGATCCACCATGAGCGCAGCTTCAAGATTGGCTACTGTCGCCAAATCAGGAAGGCTCTCCCCTCGCACAATCCGGCTAATTAGGCCCTGTGATACGCCAGCCTTCTTTGACATGGCAGATTGAGAACCCCAGCCATCTCCCATGTCAAAAACCAACTTCTTCACAAAACCTGACGCAGCGATTACTGCGGGGGGAGTTCCATCTACAAATGGCCCTTCCGGGTAAGTTCCACCTGGCGCCAAATAGGAGATAGGAGGATTTGTCTTACTTCTGGGCATCAGATTTCCCCACAAGGCGCTGTTTTGCTTTGACTCTTGCGCGCGCTGCTTTTACGTATGGTTCCTCCATGTCAAACCCGACCGAGTTGCGTCCAGTTTCAGCGGCCACAGCGGCAGTCGTTCCTGAACCCATAAAAGGATCCACCACTAGATCGCCAGGGTTGGACGAAGCCACGATGCAGCGCTTTACAAGCGCCTCGGGCTTCTGTGTGGGGTGAAGAGCCCTACCGTTTGGGAGCCTAAGTCTTTCTTCGCCTTGAACGACAGGGAAGCGCCAGACATCTCGCAGCATCTTTGGCGAACCGTCTTTTTGCGTCTCAGGATTTAGCTCGCGAAGCGCTTCATAGTTGAAAATCCAGTTTTTACCTTTGACTGCCCACACCACAAACTCAATAGAGTGCGTGAGTGTTCGCCGAGTCATGTTCGGCATTGCGTTCGGCTTCTCCCAGATGATGATGTTCTTGACATCAAAACCAAGCAGTTCAATGGACGCCAAGACTTGGGCTAAGTTGTGCTGGCTGGCGCAAACATACAGGGCCCCGTTAGGTTTCAAAATCCGCCAAGCCTCTGTTAGCCAAGATGTAGAGAAGGTCGCGTATTCGTCGGACGTGAATTTATCCCACTGCTCGGCGACCTTGTAGAAGTCACCTCCGGTCTTACTTTTCCGATTTACGATTTTCGGCTTATTTGACAGGTTGTAAGGGGGATCCGCAAAGACGACTGAAACAGTCTCCGCGTCCAACTTGCTCATGCCTTTGACGCAATCTCCGAGCGTGATTTTGTGTGTGGTTTCCATAGATGTTTTAGATCGCGCTTTCTAGATAGCTTGCTGACTTTATGTAATCAAACCATTCAGTGCTTGAAGCGTGTTCCGGTTTCGGGAGCCCAGCTTTGAGGAACTGTTGGACGTTTCCACTCTTGTATGTCCCGTCCAATAGCGAACCCTGAATCTTTGAGAGGTAATCCGTCCATACCTGGAATGACATGGGGACGATTCGTTGATTTCGTCCTTGATAGCCATGTTTGTTTGAGTGCCAGAAGGTTTCCAAAGTGTCTTCATGTATGCGCGGGGCAAGGAAGAGGGCAAAGGCTTCTTTTTCGCTATCATCTTCCAGTTTGCGCAGATGACGCTGAACAGGCTGCCCCTCCATCGCCCACTGGTTTCGTCCGCTTTCCATTGTCACTTCAACCGAGAGTAAGAAATCGCTGTATTCCACAACCATGTCAGTCTTTCCGCCTGCTGCGGTTGAGGTAGGTTCGCCGTCATCACCAGTTGGGTAGTTTGGGCTTACGGCCAGCGCGTCGTTGAGGGACAAGAAAGTCTTGAACGCGTTGAATTCAAGAGCGACTGGCTTCGGAAGATAACCCGTGTAGGTGTTCTTTGGCAGTAGTCCGTATTCGTCAATGAACGCGCTGATGAAAGTTTGAGTTCTGCTTTCGGCCTTCATTTGAGCAAGGCGAACTTGCTTCAACTTTGCCTTCAAAGAACGGATTTCATCGTCTTCGCCCGTGACCCTGACCGCCTGGACGGTGGGCGCCTTTGGAAGTTGGACGGGATCTACGCCAAGTTCTTCAACCAGGACGGTGCGAAGCGTCTGCTTGACCTTTTCAAGATTGGTCGCCGAGTTCCAAGGGGGAGGCGTGGCAGAAAGATCAGCCAGCGTATCTAGATAAACGTCTTCGCTCGCGTATCCGGTTGGCTTGTAGAGCTCGTTGGCAATCAGCTGATTGACTTGCTCACGAGCTGCGATTGCTACATCAACGTATCGTCCAGCGCCACGGAACTCAATAAAAGAGGTTGCTCGGAAGTATCTGATGGCGTTATCACCGTAGTCGGAAAGGCTGCGAAGGTTGGTGTCAGTGACCGGCCCTGAGCCAGCAATCGCGCTTAGGTGTTCCTGAATGGACGCGCGCTGAGATTCAAGCTTGGCGCGGGCCGAGTCCAATCCCTTGCCAGCTTTCCTGAACTTGATGATTCTTTCGGCGAATTCGTCGATGCGCTGCCAGTCAATGAGTGTTGGGCCAAATAGGTCAAACTCATTTCGCGCTATGCCGACTGCGTTCAATCCCGCAGCAGTGGCTTTTTCATTTACCTTCTGAATCAGTGCCAGCGTGCCAACGAAGGGCTTTATGTTGTATCCCTTTGCGGCCGTGAATTTGGTGTCACCAGGGGTCGGCATTTCCCATTTCAAAGCCCAGTTGAGCATGACTTCCTGGAACGTGATTTTTCCTTCAAGGAGAGCTCGTCCAAGTGGCGTGATTTGGACAGTTGGTTCGCTTTTCACAAGCCCCGTCTTCAAAAGAGGCTGGATCGCCTGACGTCCGCGCATCTCCGGCCCACCAACGTAGTCTTTTGCCTCAACTATTTCCTTGGCGGTCTGGAACGACACGGTCTGCTCGGGATCGTCCAAAATGGCTTCGTGTTCGTCCGACAGTTGAGTTGGGCGGTAGAGCTTCAACGCAATGAGTTGGCAAAAGAAATCTGCTTGGGCTTCGTTATCCCAAACGCGCCCCTCAACGATGTCTATACCGGCCAAGAAATCAGGCACGCGCTCCGGATCTCTAACAGCTGTTGTAATGCTCCAAGCTTCCATTACTTCCCCCTCTTTGCTAGAAAGATTCTCTCTTTGTGGTCTCGGTTTGACGTTCGTCCAACAGAGAACTCCTTGTGGCCAACTTCAATGGCTTCAAGCGACCCGAAGGCACCCAAAATCCGGTTGATGTCGTCGTCAGTAAGTAGGTTGTTTGAGCGGCTGACACGTTGGCTTGCCGTGTTTGAGTAAGTCAAGGCAATGAGGTCGGAGTTAGTGTGCTCAATCAAATCCTGATACGCCTCAGCGGCCGCTCTGGTTGAGTATTTGCTTGCCACTTCTTTCAAGTCCATCTTTGCTGAGACGCCTTTTACCTCAGGCTTTTTCCAAGAAACGATGTTTTCTAGAACGTGATAGTTGGAGCTGTATTGGCGGCTGTTGTAAGGCGGATCTTGGAAATTGACTTCTGCCTCAATCTCTCGCACAAGCACGTTTGCGTCCATGTTCTTCACCACATGGCCGAAACCGTGGCCAACGACTTTGGGTGCTCGCAGCACCAGTGGTTTTTCAACCGACTCACGGTTGAAAAACGCGTCATAGTGGCCTACGGTTTGGGCGATCTTGTCGGCCGCATAAATCAAGGAAGTAAGCGCGGCGTTCCGCAGAGGAATCTCCGAAACGTTCTTGTCCAGGTATTCGCGCATGGCGTCCAACTTCGCAGCATTTTGGACGGAAAAATACTTATCGCCAAAGGTCTCGCTGATGTAGCCGTCCAACCCGTCCAGGTTTTGAAGCTCCACCAGTAGAGAGCACAAAGACTCGTAGTTATAGCGGGAGTGAAGGAGGAAGGTTTCTAGCGCTATCGCATTGTGAGTCAGCAGATCATTGGCAATAACTGGGACGCCTAGGTCTGCGAAGTAGGCAGCTACAACACCACTACCAGCGAAAGTATCAACAAGGGAGTTCGGAAGCCTGCCCAAACTGCTCTGAATCGCTGAGTCAATGGATCCGAGGAGCTTTTGCTTGGATCCGAGGTATCTGCGATTAGAAATTTCCATCAAGGCGAGCCCGTGGCGCGCTGCTGCGACTTCTAGGCCCAATGTCGCCGAGATTTGTTCGGTCATGGAATCTCATTTCTCGGCAGCGGGTGATTTGACACTTATTCTACCTAGAAAGTCTTTTGGGAGAAGCTCCTGGGCAGGTGAGCCTCGGAGTGCCCACCTGCCCGGAGATTATCTGCCGAAATCTCCCATCAAATAGAGGCTTGCCTCGTAAGCGATCTCGGGTAGTTCAACGAAATACACATCGCGAACCGAGCCCTTCACGCTTGTGCGATCCTTGCGAACAAATACGCGCTTCACGATGTAGGCGTCGTCTGCTCGGCTGTATTCCACATCAACCGCCCACCCGTATCGGATAGGAAGTCGGACGGTTTTTGCGTCAATCATGAACCAGCGTCCTCCCGAGATGGAGGCAAGAGTCGCGAATCCAAGTTGCTCAATGATGGTTGATCCGAGTTGTCTAGCGCGTGCATCAGGAATAAACCCGTTCGGGCTCTGGGAGATTGCTGGGACGTGACGGGAGTTCAGTAGTGCGTTGAACTCGTTGATGAATGTGATGTCAATTTCTTCGTTTTTCATGGGCTGCCTTTCAAGCAAATTATCTTACATAAGATAATTTACCAGGTCGGTGCGACACCATACCGACAGGCTCGGACGTCCGGGGTTTTATCGTCGTTTCTTTCGAAGTTGGACGACATTTGAGTCGTCCTTTGGGAGAGAGAGTTGTAGGGGATTGAAGCCTTGGAGGTTTCTCGCGAGAACCTGAGGGTCGCGGCGAGCATAGAAATAAGTCATGGCTGTGTTCGCGTGGCCCAAGAGTTTTTGCGCGTCTTCAATGTCAAAGAGCTCTTCGGCGTCCGCGATGACCGTTGCGCTGATGTGACGCATTAGGTGCTGCCTAATGTGTTTTTGGACGCCATAGCGATCGGGGAGGGTGATCCCTGCGTCCAACATGAGTTTCCTCCACCGAGCGGTGTCGGTCTTGGGGCTCACAAAGGCTCCTGTTTTACCTTCCAACAGGACTATGTCCGCCCATCTGGCTTCGGGCTTCCACGTTGGAAGCTTCTTCCACTCTTGTGTTCGCTTGTAGTGCTCTCTGAGAGCAGTAAGTGCCGGTTCAAAGATTGGAATGTTTCTGGTGTGCCCGCTTTTAGGTGGGTCTTCGTAGTAGCCACCGCGCGCGGCGCTGAAACCGAGAGTGTGTTCAACTTTGAGCATTGGGCTGCTGCCAAAGAGATCAGTGATGTTCCGCCAGCGCAGAGCGAGTTTCTCGCCAGGTCTAAGAGCCAGATACATGATGACGAAGCGGACGTAATCCGGGTCGTCTTTCCTCATGTTGTTGAACATCAGGGCGACTTTCTCCCTAACTTCAATCACGGCTTCAATGGGTTCGGTTTCCTTGGTCTTCTCAACTGGAAATGAAGCCATTGGATTTATCTTCAATCCAAGCTTTGTTTTTGCGTGTTCAAGCGCGCTTGTGAGCTGGCTGTTTTGAGATCGCAGGGCGCTTTCACCAAGCAAAGGGACGCTCACCGTCTTGCCGTTTACGACCTTCGTTTCTTTTAGGTTTGGCCAAATCTCATGGACGAGCTTCTTACAGTCTTGGTAGGTGAGGTCTTCCAGGCGCTTCTTGCCGACGTAGGGAATCACATACCGTTCAAAGTCCTTGCGGTATTTCAAATAAGTATTTTCATGGACGTAGTTTCGCTTGTAGTTTTCTATGTAGTCCAAGAGATAGGACTCAACGGTATAGCCGGTCTCAAACCCTTCCGAGTTATTTACAGTCTTCTTTCGCCCAGGCCTTTGACCTGATTTGAAAAGTTCAATGTTGGCAAGAAGATTTTCAACTGCCTCGGCGCGAGAGCCACCCGTCCCAGTGATTCGCTTACGTGACTTGCCAGGAGGAAGAAGAGTCTTAGGAACTTCCCAGGCCGCCTGCCAAGCAGACTCAACCAGCGTCTTACCCCGGTGCCGGATTTTTCTAGATCGTGGATAAACGATGTATTCGTGGCTGGATTTATTCTCTTTCCCCATAGTTGAAAGATACAACGGCTTTTCTGCTTTTCATAACGCCAAAGATAACGCCACGCCGAACTTCATAAAGCGAAAACCCTTGAAAAATCAAGGGTTTTCGGTAATCGCAAACGCGATGGCGGAGAATATGGGATTCGAACCCATGAGGGCTTGCACCCAACACGCTTTCCAAGCGTGCGCCATAGGCCACTAGGCGAATTCTCCTCAGTTGTTTGTGCACTTCGCCAGAGGCGTAGCGCAAAGCAACCTCTACGAGTTTAGTAGGTATCTGGATTCCCGTAGAATTGAGAAGGACTCCCCGTGCGGCGTCACCTCGGCCAACTCCCCCAGGATCGAAAGATAGCAAGGGTAACTGGGCTCTGACGGGTGTGCGGGGAGTTCTTTTAATTGTTGGTGGTGAAAGGTAGGCTTCAAGCGTGGTTACCGCCCTCTATCGTCGCTACCGTCCAGAGACCTTCGCCGAGCTAATCGGTCAGTCTCAGGTCACTGCACCACTCATGACGGCCCTGCGCAACGACCGCGTCAACCACGCCTACCTGTTCAGTGGCCCCCGTGGTTGCGGTAAGACCACTTCCGCCCGCATCCTGGCCCGCTGCCTCAATTGCTTTGAAGGCCCCACCGATACCCCTTGTGGCGTTTGCCCATCCTGTGTGGATCTATCCAGGGATGGCGGTGGCTCGCTAGACGTAGTCGAGATCGATGCCGCTAGTCACAACGGTGTAGACGACGCCCGAGACCTGCGCGAGCGCGCGATCTTTGCGCCTACCCGAGACCGTTACAAGATTTTCATCCTGGACGAAGCCCACATGGTCACCACTCAGGGCTTCAACGCCCTGCTCAAGATCGTTGAAGAACCGCCGGCCCACGTCAAGTTCATCTTTGCAACCACCGAACCCGAAAAGGTCATCGGTACCATCCGCTCACGCACGCACCACTACCCATTCCGTCTCGTGCCACCGGCTCAGATGTTGGAGTACCTGGAGTCACTGTGCGAATCCGAGGGTGTCGAACTGGCGCCTGGCGTGCTTTCTCTCGTAATCCGCGCGGGTGGCGGCTCGGTCCGAGACTCACTTTCGCTCCTGGACCAGCTGATTGCTGGTTCCGATGGCGCCAAGGTGGAGTACGAACTCGCGGCCGCGCTTCTCGGCTTCACTCACTCCGAAGTCCTCAACGAGGTAGTAGACGCATTCTCCGTGGGGGACTCCCAAGCAGTCTTCGCCGCGGTAGACCGCGTTATCCAGACTGGCCAAGACCCTCGTCGCTTCGTCGAAGACCTACTGGAGCACCTGCGTAACCTCATCATCATCGTCTCCACGGGAGACAGCGCAAAGTCGGTCTTGCGCGGCATCGCAGCCGACGAAATCGAGAAGATGACCATCCAGGCCTTCCAGTTTGGGCTCGCAGAACTAACTCACGCCGCAAACGTGGTGTCCGAGTCTCTAAACGAGATGACCGGTGCTACCAGTCCAAAGCTTCACCTCGAGCTCATGTGCGCCAAGGTCTTGGTGCCAGCGGCCGACAAAACCGAGGTAGGTTCGCTGGCCCGCATCGAGCGTCTGGAACGCCGCATTGGCATGGGGCAACCCTCCGGATCGGCTGCGCCAGCACCAGTTGCCGCACCTTCGGCAGCCGCAAAGGCTACCGTTGCGCCAGCCATGCCTGCAGCCGCACCTGCTTCGGCACCAGCCATGCCGGCAGCCGCACCATCTTTGGCTGAGCGAGCTCCCGCTTCGTCGACCGTGCCCGAGGACCAGCCGGCCGTCATGGTTGGCCGCCCGGTTGGCGCCCTAGACCTAGCTCAGATTCAGGGTCAGTGGCCAGAGGTCCTCAAAGACCTGGCAAAAATTTCCAGATCAACCTGGGTCATGGCTCAAAACATCAAGGTTGCTGGTTTCGAGGATGGCATTCTGACCCTTGAATTCGCGTCTGTAGCAGACAGCGATAGTTTCAAAAAGGCCCCAAATGGTCCGGCCCACTTGCGTCAGGCAATCCAAAACGTATTTGGCATCAACCCTCAGTTCAAGGCTCAGATTGCGGCCGCGAGCCTTCCACCGAATGTAACTTCCAACCTGCCATCCATGCCAGCGCCGGGGCCAGCAATTCCGTCGATGCCGGAACCGGAGGCCCCGAAGGCTCCTGCCGCACCGGTGCGTTCGAAGCTGGCCGAGGCGGTTGCCCAGGCCGAGGCGCGAAACGCCCAGGCCGAAACACCAGCTGCCGCTCCTGAGGCGGTTGCGGATGCCGGCGCACCTGCGCAGCCGGCAGACCTAACCAAGCTGGCCGAGCCAGAGACCCAGATGGGCAAGGTTCACCAGGGCGCCACCTACGGTGAGCCGCTGCTACGCGAAATCCTCGGGGCCAAGCCTGTAGACGACATCAAGGGCGCCCGCTGATGTACGAGGGCGTAGTCCAGGAACTTATCGACGAGTTGGGTCGCCTACCCGGCGTGGGCCCAAAGTCGGCCCAGCGCATCGCCTTCTACCTTTTGCAGGCCGACGCCGACCAGCCAAAACGACTGGCACAGGTGCTGCTAGAGGTCAAGGAGCGCGTGCGCTTCTGCGAAGTCTGCTTCAACGTAACCGAAGAAATCCGCTGCAACATTTGCCGCGACGCCCGCCGCAACCAGACAGTAATCTGTGTTGTCGAGGAATCCAAAGACGTCCAGGCAATCGAACGCACGCGCGAATTCCGTGGTCTCTATCACGTGCTCGGTGGCGCTATCAGTCCAATCGAGGGCATCGGACCCGACAATCTGCGCATCAAAGAATTGATGTCGCGCCTGGGCAACCCAGACATCCAAGAAGTGATCATCGCCACCGACCCAAACCTCGAAGGTGAAGCCACCGCAACCTACCTCACCCGCATGCTTTCGCCGTTGGGAATGACCGTCAGTAGGTTGGCCAGTGGCCTGCCGGTTGGCGGAGACCTCGAATACGCCGACGAGGTAACACTGGGCCGCGCCTTCGAGGGTCGCCGCGTAGTTCGCTAACACCGCGCTCGCCCTAGAGCCTCGCGGGAAGCAGCCCAAAATCCCGAGGGTCAAAACCGTCTGTTTTTGGGCTAGACTTAAGGCTCTTGCCTGTGGATGGTCCAGGTAAACTCCCCTGATCTACAAGGAGAAAAGCCTTGGCTCTAATCGTGCAGAAATTTGGTGGCTCGTCCGTAGGAGACGCCTCCAAGATTAAGCACGTCGCACGCCGAGTCATCGAGACTCAGAAGGCCGGCAACCAGGTGGTTGTAGTGGTCTCGGCAATGGGCGACACCACCGACGAACTGATCGATCTGGCGCAGTCGGTCTCCACCGACCCATACGCTGCCCCGCGCGAGATGGACATGCTCCTCACCTCCGGTGAGCGCATCTCCATGGCACTGCTGGCTATCGCCATCAACTCCATGGGTGCAAGTAGTCGCTCGTTCACAGGGTCGCAGGCCGGCATCATGACCAGCTCCAAGCACGGCGATGCCCGAATCAGCGAGGTCACCCCAGACCGCATTCGCAAGGCCATCGACGCTGGCGACATCGCCATCGTTGCCGGTTTCCAGGGCTTCAACAAGGACTCCAAGGACATCACCACCCTGGGCCGTGGCGGCTCGGACACCACCGCGGTAGCCCTCGCGGCTGCCCTCGATGCCGATGTCTGCGAAATCTACTCCGACGTAGACGGCGTTTACACCGCAGACCCACGCATGATTCCGGCTGCACAGAAGCTAGACGCAATCGACATCGAGTCGATGCTGGAGCTAGCCGCGGCCGGTGCCAAGATCCTCCACATCCGTGCCGTCGAGTACGCACGCCGTCACAACGTTGACCTGCGCGTTCGCTCCACTTTTAGCACCGATCCAGGAACCATCGTTTACTCAACCAAACCCGAAGGAAGCAAAATGGAAGAGCCAGTAGTTTCCGGTGTAGCCGCCGACAAGGGCCAGGCCAAGATCACCGTAATCGGCATCCCAGACGAGCCAGGCAAGGCAGCAGAGCTGTTCAAGGTAGTTGCCGAGGCCGACGCCAACATCGACATGATCGTTCAGAACAACCCAACCGGCTCGGACGTAACCGATCGCGTTGCGGACATCTCGTTCACCCTGCCTCTAGGTGACCTGGGTCGTGTTGCAGGCGCCATCGATGCAGCCAAGACCACCATCGGATTCCGCGAACTGGAGCAGGACGCCGACATCGGCAAGCTCTCGGTTGTCGGAGCCGGCATGCGCACCCACTCGGGCGTAAGCGCAACCCTGTTCAAGGCGCTGTCTGAGGCCGGAATCAACGTAGAGATGATCAGCACCTCCGAGATCCGCATCTCGGTGGTCACCAGCAGCAAGCAGCTAGATGCAGCCGCACGCGCAGTTCACACCGCATTCGGTCTGGACAGCGACACCGAGGCCGTCGTCTACGCCGGCACCGGCCGCTAAATAGTTTTACCGGCAACAACCGTTGCCGCAACCCCGGAAGGAAATCGCATGAGCCGCAAGCCAAACCTGGCCCTCGTCGGTGCCACTGGCGCCGTTGGAACCGTAATGATCAACATCATTAACAGCCGCGAGAACATTTGGGGCGAGATTCGTCTGATTGCCAGCCCACGTTCGGCAGGCAAGAAGATCCAGGTTCACGGCCAGGACCTCACCGTGGTTGCGCTTTCGCCAGAGGCCTTCGATGGCATCGACATCGCCATGTTCGACGTGCCAGACGAGGTATCTGAGGTCTGGGCACCGATCGCGGCCGAGCGCGGCGCGGTGGCCGTAGACAACTCGGGTGCCTTCCGCATGAACGACCAGGTTCCGCTGGTTGTGCCGGAGGTAAACCCGGAGCAGGCCAAGAACCGTCCGTTGGGCATCATCTCCAACCCAAACTGCACCACCCTCACCATGATGGCCGCAATGGGTGCCCTGCACCGCAATTGGACCCTCAAGGAGCTCGTCGTCAGCAGCTACCAGGCCGTTTCGGGTGCTGGTGCGGCAGGCATCGACGAGCTGGCTAGCGAGCTTGCAGTGGTTGGTCAGAACGCCTCGCTCGGCACCAACACCGGCGATGTCACTGCCGCCCTGGCAGCGGCGGGCAACGACCTCAGCAACTCGCCTTGGGCCTACCCGATTGCCCTCAACGTGATACCGTTCGCGGGCTCGCTAAAGGCAGGCGGCCACAGCAGCGAAGAGATGAAGGTTCGCGACGAGAGCCGCAAGATCCTAGGCATCAGCGACCTCAAGGTTGCCGCCAGCTGCGTGCGTGTACCGGTTCAGGTCGCTCACTCGCTGACTGTGCACGCTACCTTCGCAGAGAAGCTGACCGCCGATGAGGTACGCGAAGTTCTGGGCCAGCAGCCAACCGTAAAGGTTGTCGACGACCCAGCAAACAACCTCTACCCAACCCCAAACATGGTCGTCGGCCAGGACCCAACCTTCGTCGGTCGCATCCGTCAGGCGCTCGACTTCGACAACAGCATCGAGCTGTTCGTCGTGGGCGACAACCTGCGTAAGGGTGCCGCGCTGAACACCTACGAGATCGCCGAACTGGTGGCCAAGGAGTTCTAGTAAAACTCGAAGCCCCGCATCTGCAGAAACCCTCTGGAGATGCGGGGTTTTCTCTTGCCGGGGGAGTAGCCTAGACCCATGCGTAAGGTAGTTGTTGTGGGGGCACTGCTTGCTTTGGCCCTCGGTGTTGCCGGCTGTGCACCAGCCGACAACGGTTCTACCGCTGCGCCGACCAAGAGTGATTCCTCGGGTATCGACCCGAGTCTGATTCCACCAACCGCGCCTGCCTCGGTCATCGATGTTGCAGCCGCCGGATACAAGCAGGCAACCGGAGACTTCGTCTTCAAGGTTGGCAACGGTCCAACCTGGTGCACCATCAGCCCACAGTTCAAGCTGGCAATCTGCGAACAGAGCGAAGTGGCAACTCAGTACGCTCCGGTTCCGGTTCCGAGTACCTGCGACTACTCCTACGGCTACCAGGTTGAGCTAAAGGATGCCAAGCCAACCGATGGCACCGACCAGGCGTTCTTCCCTTGCCTCGGCAGCACCTTCACCGATCCAACTGGAGCGGCTGTGCTGCAGGATGGCCAGCGCATTACCGTGGCGCCATTCAACTGTTATGTCTCGGTAGATACCGCCCGTTGCGAGAACGCTAACGGCTCGTACATGGTGCTAGGCCCTAAGGCCTGGGCGCTCGGCCAAGCTACCAAGGGCTAGCTAATTTCAACCACCTTTTAGTGTGCAGCTACTTGGGCCCAGCTTGTAATCAAGAACTAGTCGGCGGCTACCAGGGTGACGATTCGCACCTCGGGCCGACACGCAAAACGCACCGGCGCATAAATGCTGTGGCCCAGCCCGGCACACACATTCAGCCACATCTGATGCCCCCCGCGGCTCCAGCTGCTTAGCCCCTTGGCCGCTTTGCGCGGAAGGTCGCAGTTGGTCACCAAGGCTCCAAAACCGGGAATGCAGACCTGACCCCCGTGAGTGTGTCCGGCAAACATCACCCTCACTCCCGCATCGTTCATGGCGTTTATCGCACCCAGGTATGGTGCGTGGCTCACACCGATGAGGGCATCAACCGGGCCGATCTCTGCCACCGAAGCCGCGATGCTGGCAAGGTCTTCCAGGCCGTCGTGCATGTCGTCGATTCCGACCAGGCCGATGCGGGTTCCGCGCACGGTCAGAACGCCACCCCGGTTGTTGAGGTTCAACCAACCGAATCCCTCGAGCCCGCCAACCAGTGCCGCGGTATCCAGGGGAGTGTCGGAAACTCGCTCGGAGGGGGCTCGCAGGTAGCTGAGCGGGTTGCGTGGCTTGGGCGCGAAGTAGTCGTTGGAACCGTTCACGAATGCGCCAGGCAGGGCGCCGAGGCCCTTTAGGGCGGCCAACACCGGCACTATGCCACCCGTGTGCCCAACGTTGTCGCCGGTGTCAATTACTAGGTCTACGTCTTGTCCTGCCAAGCGAGCGATCCAGGCCGCCTTGCGTTTCTGCCATGGAGCCAGGTGGAAGTCGCTGATGTGCAACACGCGCACGGGTTGGGCGCCAGCCGGCAGCACGGCCAGGGTCTGTTCCTCGGTGCGCACTATCCGAAGGTGACGCTCGATCAGTGTGCCCCAGAGCAAAGCCAAAACGAATGCCGCGGCAAACGCCACAGCTAGCGCACCGATCACAAACCAGAGCAGCAGAGGCAGTGTGGCAAGGCCCATGGGGTCAGCTTTAGGGACCGAGGCTGATGATCAGCAGCACGGCTCCGGTTCCGGCCGCTCCGGTACCTGCCGGCGGATCGGTGCCGATCACGTTGCCCTTAGGCACGGTGGCGGAGTGCTGGAAGAACTGAGTCTGCGAAGGCTGCGGAGCGCTCACCGCACTGAAACCGGCGGCGAGCAAGGCTGCGCTGGCATCGGCCACGGTCTTGCCGGAGACATCCGGAACGACCGACTGGCCACCCTTGCTGACGTAGATGATGACGGTAGTTCCCGAGGAAACCACGGTTCCCGCAGCTGGCTTGGTGCTTGCAACGGTGCCGGCCTGCTGGCCGGAGGCCACGGTCTTGACCGAAATCTGACCGTAGAGTCCGGCGGCCTGCATTGCGCTGACCGCGGCGTCCGGGGTTTGACCGGCAACGACCGGCACCTGTATGCCCGAGGCGTCGATCATTTCCTGCGGTGGGCCAGGCATGCTCTTGGCCGGCGGGTAGATCTTGTTGGCGGTCTGCATGATGGTGCGCCAGATGTCGTGGCGCAGGGTCGCGGCGGCCTTCTTGTTGATGGTGATGCCGCGCATTGACTTGGCGCCCACCACGTTACCTACCCAGGTAGAGGTGCCCACTGTGCTGCTGAAACCGCTCATCCAGGTGTGAACACCGGAGTCGGTGGTACCGGTCTTACCGGCCAGGAATGCGCCGTCACCAGTGTTGGAGCCGCCACCGGTTCCGCCGGTCATAACCGCGTGCATGGCGTAGGTCATGCCGTGCGCTACATCCGGTGTTACCGCCTGGCTGCAGGTGGTCTGCGGAACCGTCAGCTGCTGTTGGGTTGCACGAATCTGGACCTTGTCGATCGCCACCGGGGTGCAGAACATGCCGTTGTTGGAAATTCCGGCCATGGCTGCGGCCACCGAGATCGGGGCGATTTCGTTAACACCCAGAACCGAGGAAGGGTAGTAGAGCAGCTCGGTGCCATCGGCGCGGTGAATACCGAAGCGCATCGCCAGGTCGCGGATATCGCACAAGTCGAGCTTGCTTGCCATGTTGGCGAACGCGGTGTTCTCCGAGATGGCGGTGGCCTGAACCACGGTCGGGTTCTGCGGCTCGTTGTTTACGTCGTTGTTGGGCTGCCAGTCGCCGGTGATTACACCGCAGCGGGCCGAGAAGTCGCTGGCGTGGTAGTTGCGAACCCGGCCGTCGACCTTGTCCATCAGGTGGTGTCCGGCGGTCAGCCACTGAGCCAGGGTGAAGATCTTGTACGTGGATCCAACCTGGAAACCGCTGGAGCCACCGTATGGCTTGTCGGTGGCGTAATCCACCGAGGTGTGTCCCGGCAGGTTCGACGCGGTCTGGTCGTAGATGCGGTTTTCGGCCAGTGCCAGGATGCGGCCGGTTCCGACCTGCACCGACACCGAGGCCGAACCAACCTGGGATGGGTCGGTTGGCGGCACAAACTTCTTGCTGGCTGCGTCGGCGACCTTCTGCAGGTTCACGTCGAGCGAGGTGTAGATGTCTAGGCCACCGCGGCGAAGCAGCTGCTCGCGGTCCTGTGGGCTAGGGCCAAACTCGGGGGAGTTGCGCACGGTCCAAACCACGAAGTCGCAGAAGAATGCGGTGGTCTGGTCGGCCTCACAGCCGGCCTTCGGGTTGGTGATGTTGGTGACGATCGGAGTTGCCTTGGCGGCGTCGGCCTGGCTCTGGCTAATGTAGCCGGAGCTAACCATGTTGTCGATCACGTAATCGCGGCGGTTCTTGACGCGGTCGAGGTTGGTTGCCACGTCTGGCTTGTAGTCGTTGGGGCTCTTGAGCATCGCGGCAAGTACCGCGGCCTGAGGAATGGTCAGGTCCTTGGCGTGCACGCCGAAGTAGTAGTTGGAAGCGGCTTCGATGCCGTAGATCTGGTTACCGAAGAACGACAGATTCAGGTAACCGGCCAGGATGTCCTTCTTCGAGACTTCCTTCTCCAGCGCAAGCGCCATGCGGATCTGCTGGACCTTGCGGCCTAGGCCACCCAGACCACCCTGGGTTGCGGCGTCGACGGCGGCCTGGTTGCCTGCCTGTGCGGCTGCGGTTACCTGCGCGTTCTTCACGTACTGCATAGTGATGGTGGAACCACCAGGACCGTTTCCGGCGGTGGCAATGTTGGTGGCAGTGGCGCGAATCAACGAGATCCAGTCCACGCCATTGTGCTGATAGAAGCGTGGGTCTTCGGTGGAAACTACCGCGTTGACAATGTTCTTAGACATCTGGTCGAACGGCACCGAGATTCGGTTTTCTTCGAAGAAGGAGGCAATCTTCACATCGTTGGTGCCGTCCTTGGCATAGATGTTAGAGGCGTCGGAGGCGTTTACCGGCTTGATGTAGTCCGGAATATTTTCGAAGAGAGCGATGCTTGTGGTCGCGGCGAACCCACCCACGGTAACCGCAGGTGCCAACAACCCAACTCCAAGGATGCCCGCAACGGCACTTAATCCAATAAATTTGAGGATGTTGCCAAACATTCGAGTCGGCTTGTCACGCATTACTCTAGGTTACCTAATAACGCTGGGCTAAGGCTGAGAGGGAGTTAAAGATGCAGAAGTGGGAATACCTCACCACTCCGCTAATGATCCACAACACCACCGCAATCCTGAATAATTTCGGTTCTCAGGGTTGGGAGTTGGTGCAGATTATGGCCGGCCCGGAGGGTGGGCTCGTAGCCTACTTCAAGCGCCCGGTCGCGTAGTTTTCATCACCGATGGCCGAAGCCGGTCATGGGTGCCCTTTAGTTGTTTCAGAGAAAAGGAATCAAATGTCCAAGATTGAAGCCCGCCTAGCGGAACTTGGCAGCCCGCTGCCCGAGGTGGCCAAGCCGGTCGCCGCATACGTGCCTGCCGTAATGAGCGGAAACCTAGTTTTCACCAGCGGCCAGCTGCCTTTTGTAAACGGACACCTGCCCGCAACCGGCAAGGTTGGTATGTCCGACGAGCTGGTTGACCCAGCCGTTGCCAAGGACCTGGCTCGTCAGTGTGCCCTAAATGCCCTAGCCGCAGCCAAGACCGTTCTGGGAGACCTCGACCGCATCACCCGCGTGGTGAAGCTGGTCGGTTTCGTGGCCTCGGTTCCGGAATTCACCGGTCAGCCAGGCGTAATCAACGGTGCTAGCGAGTTCCTCGGCGAGGTCTTCGGCGAGGCCGGCGCCCACGCCCGCAGTGCCGTCGGCGTCCCGTCGCTGCCACTGGATTCTGCTGTAGAGCTGGAGCTGATTCTGGAATTCAAGTAACCGGAACCGCGTAAAGCTAAAGTGCCACCCCATCGCTGGGGTGGCACTTTTTTGCTTGCGGGGTCTCGGTTTTAACCGCCAGTCCGGTTGGCCCTGAATGCGCCTAGTCCTGCGCTCCAGAAGCCAACTTGTTGGTGATGAGGCTCATCACGCCAACGTCTGCCAGGGTGGTGGTGTCTCCGACCTCGCGCTGCTCCGCAACGTCGCGCAGCAGGCGGCGCATGATCTTGCCGGACCGGGTCTTCGGAAGCTCCGGTACCACCATGATTTGGCGCGGCTTAGCGATTGGCCCAATTTCCTTGGCAACCCAGTTGCGCAGCACGGTGTTGATGTTTTTGTCGTCGCCCGCGGCCTGCACCTGATCGGTGCGCAGGATCACGAAAGCCACCGGGGACTGTCCGGTCAGCTCATCGGTAGCACCCACGACGGCAGCCTCGGCCACCCATTCGTGCGCCACGAGCGCAGATTCGAGCTCGGCGGTAGAGAGGCGGTGGCCCGAAACGTTAAGGACGTCGTCCACGCGGCCCAATACCCAGAGGTTGCCCTCTTCGTCCAGTTTTGCGCCGTCGCCGGCGAAGTAGCGGCTGGGGAAGCGCGCCCAGTAGCCCTCGCGGTAGCGGTCCGGGTTCTTCCAGATTCCGCGCAGCATCGATGGCCATGGCTCGGTGATCACGAGGTAGCCACCATGACCGTTGCCGAGTTCGCGGCCGTCATCGTTGACCACTGCCATGTCGATTCCCGGCAGGCCAAGCTGCGCGGAGCCCGGCTTCAGGGTTGTCAGTCCCGGCAGCGGGCTGATCATGATTGCGCCGGTCTCGGTCTGCCACCAGGTGTCTACGATTGGGCACTTGCCGCCGCCGATGACATCGCGGTACCACATCCAGGCCTCTGGGTTGATGGGTTCGCCCACCGAACCAAGCACCCGCAGGGAACTCAGGTCGTACTGGTCCGGAATCTCGCGCCCCTGCTTCATGAACGAGCGAATGGCGGTTGGCGCGGTGTACAGGATGCTGACCCCGTACTTTTGGATGATCTCCCACCAGCGGCCGGCATGCGGGCTGTCCGGGGTTCCCTCGTAAATCACCTGGGTTGCGCCGTTTGCCAGCGGCCCGTAAACCACGTAGCTGTGGCCGGTGATCCAGCCAACATCGGCGGTGCACCAGTACACGTCGGTGTCGGCGTGCAGGTCGAATACGTTTCGGTGGGTGTAGGCGGCCTGGGTCAGGTAGCCACCCGAGGTGTGCAGAATGCCCTTTGGCTTGCCGGTGGTGCCGGAGGTGTACAGGATGAACAGCGGGTTTTCGGCATCGAAGGCCTCGGCCTCGTGTTCTGGGCTGGCGGCTTCCAGTGCATCGTGCCACCAGAGATCTAGCGATTCATTCCAAGCAACCTCTTGCCCGGTGCGCTTCACCACGAGAACGTTTTTAACGGTCGGGCACTTGCCGTCGGCTAGGGCCTCGTCCACCGCGGGCTTCAAGGCACTCGGCGCACCACGGCGGAAACCGCCATCGGCTGTAATCACAAGTTTGGCTTCGGCATCATCGATGCGGGTGTGCAGCGCCTCCGCGCTGAAGCCACCGAAGACCACCGAGTGGACGGCACCGAGGCGGGCCACGGCGAGCATGGCAATTGCGGCTTCTGGGATCATCGGCAGGTAGATCGCCACGCGGTCGCCTTGGCCGATGCCCAGCCCGGCGAGAACGTTGGCCGCCTTTTTAACCTCCGCGGTCAACTGGGCGTAGGTGTAGCTGCGGGTGTCTCCCGGTTCGCCCTCAAAGTGAATCGCGACGCGGTCGCCGCGACCCTCGGCCACGTGGCGGTCCAGGCAGTTGTAGGCAACGTTAAGTTGGCCGTCATGGAACCAGCGAGCGAACGGGGCATCGGTCCAGTCCAGCACCTGGGTGAAGGGCTTATGCCAGTGCAGCAGGTTGGCCTGCTTGGCCCAGAACGCCAGGCGGTCTGCCTTGGCTTCCTCGTAGATTCCCGGTTGCGCAATGGCCTGCGCGGTAAAGGCGGGGTCCGGCGCGAACGAGCGGCCCTCCGAGAGCAGATTTGCTAGTGATCCCTGATCAGTCATTTGGTTCCTCGTCATTGAAGATTCGTTTCCAACCTACTGGACGCTCCCTGAAGTTTTTCTGGGAATCGAAGAAACGCTTTGTAACCGAACAATAACGAGTTACTATTTATCAGTCGGATTTATTTCTGACCCGCGTTATAGCGATTCCCCCCAATCGCATAGCGCCGCCGGTGGCTCTCCCCCCAGAGCCACCGGCCACTTACTTTAAGCGGGTTGCCCAGCTAGAGCGGGCTATTAACGTTGAACGTTCTGGGCGCCCAATTTTCGTTACCGGATAGACCCTCCACAGGTTGCTGCCTGGTTGGTTGCCAACAAAAAGTGCTTGCACCCCAACATGCCTTGGGTTTCCAAGACATGCTTGCCTGGTGAATCACATCCTCGAACAGTTGGCGGAACCATCGGTACGACCGCATTTCGAGTTGCTGCTTAGCCTGGCCCTTAGGTCTGGTGTCACCGACGTGCTGGCGAACGGCCCGGGCCAGTTTTGGGTGGATTCCGGTAAGGGGCTTGAACTACAAGAAGCCCCAATCATTTCGGAGCGCCAGTTCGATCACCTGGCCCGCCTGATTGTGGCCCTGGGTGACAGGCACCTAGACCAGGTTGCGCCAATCGCCGATGTCTCGATCGGGGCCGCACAATTGCCGTTGCTCTGCCAGCACGGCGTTTCCAGGCTAAGGGTGCACGCCGCCCTGGCATCCGCGGTTAGCGATCAAACTCTACTCTCCGTCAGGGTTCACCGAATTCAAGGGTTTGGGCTTGCCGAATTGGCCAGCCGGGGCATGTTCAGCCAGGGGCAGGGCGTCGAACTACAAAAAATCATCGATCGGCGGGCAAATTTCCTGGTCTGTGGCCCGGCGGGTTCCGGCAAATCTACGTTGCTGCGGGCGATGCTGGCGGAAACACCAGGCCTCAGGACCGTTGTAGTCGAGGACTCAGCCGAGATAGTTCCGGTGGCAGGGCATGTCGTCGGCCTGCAGGTCAGGCAGGCTAACGTCGAGGGGGAAGGTGCCATCACCCTGGAGAATCTCGCCCGTGAGGCCCTTCGAATGCGCCCGGATCGGATAGTAGTGGGCGAGGTTCGCGGTGCGGAGGCATCGGTTCTCCTGAGCGCTATGACTACCGGGCATCGCGGGTCGGCCGCCACCCTGCACGCAAACTCGGTAGCCGCAGTGAGGCCCAGGCTTACCTCGCTGGCGGCAACATCTGGTGTTGGGGCGGATTCCTTTGATCGGCTATTCGATGAGGCCATCGACGCCATCATCCAGTTGGTGGAAGGTCGCCGGGTGGCCGAAATTCAGTGGCTGGAGCGTGCCGGGTGAATCACAAAAACTTTCCCGATGGCGTATTTGGTTTCGCGACCGAAGTGGGCATGCGCACCCAGCCGTTGCAACGGGTTATGCAAGAACACCGTGCCTTCGCGGACGACGTTAGCCACCAGGTGCGAAAGGCAAATGCCTCGGTGAGGTTCACGGTTATGCTGCTGCGCTGGCTGCCTTGGTTGTTCATGGCGGTGGAACAACTGCTGGGGGTCAACGTTTTGACTTGGTTGACCCGCACGATTCCAGGAATGATCATCCTTGCCTATGTGGGGCTCGTTTCCCTGCTTGCCGGCCGGATAGTTTCGCGTTTCAATGCCAACGTTTCCAAGCAACCTCCGGATCCGGGCCTGTGGCACGCCGCCCTGGCCCAGGCCCTGCAAGATGGCGTTGGGGCAACCCGGGCAGGTATTGCCCTCAGGCGCTGGGGTCGAAATCCGGCGACAGCGGATCGCCTGCATGATAAGTCTGCTCGGGTGGGTTCCTCAAACCAACCGGACGAAATATCCCAGGTTGAGGCCAGGCTCGCTGCCGCCCTAGCCGAGGGAGTTCCGGTTGCCGAGTCCTTGAGGCAGCAAGCCGACCAGCTCCGGCTAGCCGTCCGTCAGGAAAAGGAGTTGGCGCTCGCCAGGCTACCGTTCCAACTTTTACTTCCAACCGGACTCTTGCTCTTGCCCGCCTTCATGGTCTTGATAATCGGACCGATGATTCTAAGTTTCTTCGGCGGCGGCAAGGCACCTATATAGAAGTGTTTCGCTTGCCAGCGACCCGGCAAATTACAAGGAAATAAGAAGGAGTAAACGTGTCAGAGAGCCAGTTCGTCAAACCCAACAAGTCCACCAGCGATGCGGGTGCTGCAACCGCCGAATACGTGATTGCCACAATCGCGGCGGTCGGTTTCGCTACCTTGCTGGTCTCGATTCTAAAAGGGAACGAGGTGAGGCAATGGCTGCTAGATCTGGTCCATCAGGCGTTGACGGTGCAACTCTAGATTCCGGAATGGCAACGGCGGAATTCGCTGTGCTGTTGCCGTTGGCGGCGGCTGCGCTAGTTTTCGGATTGGCGCTTTTTGGCGTGCAGCTGAAACACCTCAATTTGGTGAGGCAGGTGGGTTTCCTGGCCAGGTCTGTAGAGGCCGGTGTTGCAGACGCGCGACTGAAAGAACTGGCTGTCGCCTCGGGATTCGACCTAGAAATCCAAAAGGCGGATGGGTTCGAGTGTCTAACCGGCCGTTGGCAACTAAACCTGATTGGAGTGCAAATCCCGCAATCGTCAAGGGCCTGTGGGTTAGCGCCCGGCACGTGAAAAGGTTAGCCAGGCCGGTGGGCCTCGGAGCTGATACCGACACGGGTGCCGGTGCGGTGCTCGTTCTCGGTGTGTCCGGAGCCTTCTTTGTCGGTGCGATAATCCTGGCAAGCGTGCTCGGGATTGCCGTTATCCAGACCAAAGGGCAGGTCTCCGCGGACCTTTCCGCCCTCGCGGCCAGCCAGGTTCTACGCGGAATTTCCACTGGAATTCCATGCGATCGGGCCCGCCAACTTGCCGTCCTGAATATGAATCCGGTGTCAACGTGCTCTATTGTCGGTGAAGAAGTAACGGTTGCGACCCGCACGGTACATGGGGGTATAGTGCTAAACGCAACAGCAACTGCGACATCGGGGTAATCGCAGATATATAAGGAGAAGCATTTGGGTTCGAAACTAGTCATCGTTGAGTCGCCGGCTAAGGCCAAGACGATTTCTAAGTACCTGGGTCCTGGCTACGAGGTTTTGGCCTCGGTCGGTCACATCCGCGACCTCATCGACCCAAAGGATCTTCCCGCAGAGAAGAAAAAGGGTTCGCTCGGTAAGTTCTCCATCGACATCGAAAACGACTTCGAGCCCTACTACGCGATTTCCGCCGGCAAGTCCAAGACCGTAACCGACCTAAAGAAGGCGCTCGCCGGAGCGGACGAACTCCTGCTGGCCACCGATGAGGACCGCGAGGGAGAGGCGATCGCCTGGCACCTGCTGCAGGTATTGAAGCCTAAGGTTCCGGTCAAGCGAATGGTGTTCCACGAGATCACCAAGGATGCAATTCAGCACGCGGTAAACAATACTCGCGAGCTTGACAACAACCTGGTGCAGGCTCAGGAAACCCGACGTGTGGTCGACCGACTTTACGGCTACGAGGTTTCGCCGGTGCTGTGGCGCAAGGTGAACCGCGGCCTTAGCGCCGGACGCGTGCAGAGCCCGGCCACCCGCCTCGTCGTAGAGCGCGAACGCGAACGCATGGCTTTCGTTACCGCACGCTACTTCGATGTGAAGGCAACTCTTCAGACCGCCGATGCCACCCAGGCGCCATTCGAGGCCAAGTTGGTATCGCTTGCCGGCAAGCGCATCGCTACCGGTGACTCTTTCGACGACTCGGGCAAGCTCAAGTCCGACGTCCTGGTCTTGGATGAGGCGAACGCCAACGCCGTGGCTGCCGCAGTCAGCGACTCCTCGGCTGTCATCAAGGTGGTGGACGTCGAGTCCAAGCCATCGGTGCGCCGCCCCGCCGCCCCATTCACTACCTCCACGCTGCAGCAGGAAGCCAGCCGCAAGCTGCGCATGAGCGCCAAGCAGACCATGGACACCGCCCAGCAGCTTTACCAGGACGGTTACATCACCTACATGCGAACCGACTCGCCAAACCTTTCGGGCCAGGCAGTAAACGCGGCTCGCAACCAGGCCAAGAGCATGTTTGGCGCCGAGTTCGTTGCCGATGCCCCACGCGTTTACTCCGGCAAGAACAAGAATGCCCAGGAGGCGCACGAGGCCATCCGTCCAGCCGGTGATGTCTTCCGCACTCCAGCCGAGGTCCGCTCCGAGCTGATGGGCCGAGCCTTGGAGCTCTACGACCTGATCTGGAAGCGCACCGTGGCCAGCCAGATGCAGGACGCCCGGGTCAGCACCACCACTGCGCGCATCTCGGTGGCGCCCCTAAACGGCACTCACTTTGCAGACGCCGAGTTCACCGCTTCGGGAACCGTAGTCACCTTCCGTGGCTTCATGGCCGCCTACGAGGAGAGCTACGACGAGAGCCGCAACGACGAAGACGAGAAGTCGGAGAAGAAGCTGCCAAACCTTGAGGTTGGTCACGCGCTGACTCCGGTCGAGGTTCTCGCCAAGGATCACCAGACTCTTCCTCCGCCTCGCTACACCGAGGCCAGCCTCGTTAAGGCGCTGGAAGAAGACGGCATCGGACGCCCATCCACCTACGCCGCCATCCTCAGCAACATCACCAGCAAGGGCTATATCCGCCGCCGCGGTCAGGCACTGATTCCAGAGTGGATCGCCTTCACCATCATTCGCTTCCTGGAGGAAAACTTCGGGCACCTGGTGGACTACGACTTCACGGCATCGATGGAGGAGGACCTGGACCGCATCGCGGCCGGCGAGCTTGATCACACCAAGTGGCTCAAGCGCTTCTACTTCGGTGAAGCTTCGGACAAGGGCTTGCTGCCCACCGTCGAATCACTGGTGGATCAGGATGCCCGCGCCATCAACTCGTTCTCGATGGGCGAGGGCGTGACCCTGCGCACCGGTAAGTACGGTCCATACCTTGAGGTCGCCGCCGAGCCTGGTGTCGATGGCGCCGATGAGAACGGCCGCCGTGTCATCAACCTGCCGGAGGATCTGGCCCCCGATGAACTCAACCAGAACAAGATCGAAGAGCTGGTAAACGCTCCGGTCGCAACCGACCGCGTGCTCGGTGTTGACCCAGAAACGGGCTTGAACGTGCTCTTCAAGGACGGTCGCTACGGCCCTTACGTAACCCTGGAGGACGACAAGGCTGCCAAGCCAAAGACCGCCTCGCTGTTCAAGACAATGGACCCGGCAACCATTTCTCTCGACGAGGCGCTGAAGCTGCTTTCGCTGCCACGGGTTGTGGGCGTGGACCCAGAATCAGGCGCGGAGATCACTGCGCAGAACGGCAAGTTTGGCCCATACCTCAAGAAGGGCACCGACAGTCGAAGTCTCACCGCCGAGGATGAACTTTTCACCATCACCCTGGAGCAGGCGCAGGCTATTTACGCCGAGCCCAAGTACCGTGGTCGTGGTTCGGGAACTGCCGCGGCTCCGCTGAAGGAGTTCGGTGAGGACCCGGCTTCGAAGGGCAACGTGGTGGCCAAGACCGGCCAGTTCGGTGCCTATATCACCGATGGCTTCGTGAACGCCACCATCCCTAAGGATGAGGCGATCGACGAGCTGAGCAACGACCGCGCCTATGAGTTGCTTGCCATTCGTCGCGAGAAGCTTGGTCTGGAGCCGGGAGTGGCCCCAGCCAAGGTCAGCAAGGCGGGCGCCCGCAAGGCCGCCCCGGCCAAGACCGTCAAGCGCGGCGCAACCCGCAAGGCAAAGTAGCTGTAACCGGTGACGGGTATCCTCGTAGCATGAGCGGTCTTTTCATAACCTTCGAGGGCATCGATGGCGTGGGTAAATCTACCCAGGCAGACCTGCTTGAAACCTACCTTGGCCAGCTTGGTCACAGCGTATTGCGCACGCTGGAACCCGGCGGCACCGAGCTAGGCCAGGAGATCCGTCAGCTGCTGCTGCACCGCAAGGGAGAGGTCGCTCCTCGTGCCGAGGCTCTGCTTTTTGCGGCCGACCGAGCCCACCATGTTGCCACCAAGGTGCGCCCGGCCCTGGCCGAAGGCACCTTTGTCATCAGCGATCGCTACTTCGATTCTTCGGTTGCCTATCAGGGCGCCGGCCGAGCCCTCAGCATGCAGGAGGTTCGGAACATCAGTCTCTGGGCGGTCGACGGCCTGCTTCCAAACCTGACCGTGCTGTTAGACCTCGATGCCGAGAGCGCCCGGGCCAGGCGCAACACAACCGGCCAGGAGCCAGACCGCCTGGAGCGCGAGAAGATTGAGTACTTCGAGGCCACCCGCCAGGCCTTTCTGCAACTGGCCGAAGCAGAGCCAGACCGCTTTTTCGTGGTCAGTGCCGCGCAAACGGTGGATGCAATGCAGGCGCAGATCCGCGCCCGAGTAAACCAGCTGCTGGGTTAACCTTGAGCGCACCAATTTGGCATGAGCTTGCCGGTCAGCCGGAGGCCGTAGGGCAGTTGGAGACCGCGGTCAAGAACCGAGACCGCGGAGTTCATCACGCTTGGCTGTTCACCGGTCCACCGGGTAGTGGACGAAGCAACCTGGCCGTTGCCTTCGCGGCTGCCCTGCTCTGTGCGGATGGCGGTTGCGGCGAGTGCAAGAACTGCCGCATGGTCAGCTCCGGCACCCACCCGGACGTAACGGTTCTTGCCACCGAGCGGGTCCAGATCAGCATCGAAGAGGTTCGTGCTCTAGTCACCAACTCTTACCTCGGTTCTTCCGTTGGCAAATATCGAATCCTCATCATCGAGGACGCCGACCGCATGACCGACCGCACCTCAAATGTGCTGCTTAAGGCCCTGGAAGAACCGCCAATCAACACCGTCTGGATGCTCTGTGCGCCATCGGAGGCTGACCTGCTTCCGACCATCCGCTCGCGGGTGCGCCGCGTAGCCCTCAAGGTTCCTAGCGTCGCCGATGTGGCCCAGTTGCTGGTAGAGCGAAACGGAATCGACCCCAAGCTTGCCGGCCAGGTGGCGGCCGAGGCCCAGAGTCACATCGGTATGGCCCTCCGTCTGGCAACCAGCACCGAGGCCCGAAGCCGTCGGCGTCAGACGCTGCTGAGCGCGCTGAATCTGCGCGGGGTCTCCAGCGCAATGTTTGCCGCGGACCAGTGGCTCAGCATCTCCAAAAAAGACGCCGACGCCCTCACCGTGCTGCGCGACAGCGAGGAAAAGGCACAGCTGCTGGCCACCATGGGGCTCAAAGAAGGCGAGACCATTCCGCCCGCACTTCGTGCCGGTTTCAAGCAGCTGGAGGAGGCGCAAAAGCGCCGCGCCACTCGCAGCCTTAGGGATGGCATAGACCGCATCCTGGTTGACCTGCTCTCGCTCTACCGCGATGTCTTGACCATCCAGTTGCAGGCTTCGGTCGCGCTGGTTAACGAGGACCTACGCAGTCCCATATCCGACCTTGCAGAGGCCACGACCTCGGCCCAAACCTTAGAAAAACTTGAGAGTATCGCGGTGGCACGCAAGCGCATCGATGCCAATGTGCAAAACTTACTGACACTTGAGGCGCTGGCGGTTTCGCTGCGTCGCACCGAGTAAACGCGGTTTTCCGCAGGCAAAGGATCCACTTGAAGTTTCGTGCTTTGACAATTGGCGTCATCGCGGCCGCCCTGGTTGCGGCAACCGTCTCGGTAGCCCTAGTCACACCCAGTGCCGCGTTTTCGGGTGATTCGGGCCAGGGGTTGGCCCAGGCATCGGCGGGCTTTAAGACCGTGGCCGACTACGACAATCAAGACGTCAACTGGGCCAGCTGCGGCACCGACCTTTTCTGTGGCCAGGTTGTGGTTCCCCTGGATTGGAACAAGCCATCCGGCTCCACCATTCGCCTCGCGGTTGTGAATCACCGAGCCAGCAACACCAACCCGCTGGGCACCGTGGTGTTCAACCCGGGTGGTCCGGGAGCCAGCGGCTACGACTTCGTTCGCAACAGCCTCAGCGCTATCGGCACCAAGGCCCTACGGGCGAACTACAACATCCTGGGGTTCGACCCCCGCGGCGTGCAGAATTCGGTACCGGCCGTCAGCTGCTACGTGAAGAATCACACCACGCCATCGGCGCAGATGGATCAATTCCTCTACGGCGACAGCGGCTACCCGTTTGGCAGCGCCAAAGACCTGGCTGCCACCAAGGCCGCAATCGCAAAGTTTGACCAGGCCTGCTTAAAGAACACCGGTAGCCTGCTTGGCCACCTAGACACCGTCAGCACGGCAAAGGACCTAGACGTCTTGCGCGCCATCTCTGGTGATGCCAAGCTCAACTATCTGGGCTACTCATACGGAACCTTTATCGGCGTCAACTATGCCGCGCTATTCCCTGGCAAGGTTGGGCGTATGGTGCTGGATGGCGCGGTCGACCCGACCGTCTCCGATGAAAACCAGAGCCTGAATCAGTTGAAGGGGTTCGACCTGGCACTGAACGATTACCTGACCGACTGCCTGGGTAACTCCGGATGCCCATTCAACGGTACTTTGGCGCAGGCTCGAGACCGAATCTCACGCTTCTTGCGTGCCCTGGAAACCCAGCCGTTGACCACCACCGATCACGGCCGCAAACTCACCGTTGCAATGGCCACTTCGGGCATCGACATGGCGCTGTACTCCAAGAACTATTGGCAGTACCTGACTCAGGCGTTTACCTCGGCGTTCAAAGGCGACGGAACCACGCTTGCTCGCCTGGCCGATTACTACAACGATCGAAACTCCGACGGCACCTACAACTCCAACGAGATGGAGGCGTTCATGGCAACCAGCTGCATGGACAGCCGTCAGTCGGCGGACCCCAAGGCCATGGCCGTGCAGAACAAGCGCGTCCTAGCTGCCAGCTCGGTGATGGGCCGCTACTGGCAGTATGGCGGGCTCGCCTGCGCGGCCTGGCCATACCCGGTTGCGAAGGCGCTGCCAAGCTATGCCGCCAAGGGCGCTCCGACCATCCTGGTGGTTGGCACCACGGGCGACCCAGCGACTCCCTACCAGCAGGCCGTAAATCTGGCGCACCGAGTGCTGTCCAAGGCTTTCCTGGTGACTTATAAGGGCGAGGGGCACACCGCCTACGGACAGGGGCACACCTGCGTGGACGACGCCGTGGACGCATTCTTCACGGCTGGCTCGCTCCCGGCGACCGAGCCAATCTGCCAGTAAACGCTTACAAATATCTGGCAGGACAGGAAAGCCGTTACCAAACAGATACCTTTTCGTTAGCGAAATCTAGGCATTCTCCCGCTTGGAAGCGTTTACAATAAACCAGTCAATTATTGACGGAGTTAAGCGTTTCACCCGAAGGAGTCACAGATGGCCGGCGCAAGTATCCTCGTTTACTCGGAGCGAGTTGGCGGTAACCTCGGCGAAATCGAGAAGCTGCTGCAGGGGCCGCTCAAGGACTTCAGCGGAATCCACGTGCTTCCGTTCTTCTACCCTTACGACGGAGACGACGCCGGCTTCGACCCGATCGACCACACCATCGTCGACCCTCGCCTTGGCGACTGGACCGACTTCAAACGCATCAGCCAGACTCACGAGCTGACCGCCGACCTCATCGTCAACCACGCCAGCTACCTTTCACCAGAATTCAAGGACTGGCAGGAAAAGGGCGACGCCAGCGAGTTCGCCGGCATGTTCCTGACCTTCGACGTCGTCTTCCCTGAAGGCGGCACCGAAGAGGGAATCACAAGTTTCTACCGTCCGCGACCGGGCCTGCCATTCACCGCATACGAGGTGGACGGCAAGCGCCGCCTGGTGTGGACCACCTTCATGCCTTCGCAGGTGGACATCGACATCAACCACGAGAACGGCCAGGCCTACCTGCGCCGCGTGCTCGAGGCCCTGAAGTCGGGCGGCGTAAAGGTCGTGCGTCTAGACGCCGTTGGTTACGCGGTCAAGACTCCTGGCACCGACAGCTTCATGACCGAAGAAACCCTGGAGTTCGTCAAGGACATCACCGAACTGATCCACAGCTACGGCATGCGCGTTCTGGTGGAGGTTCACGCTCACTACACCCAGCAGCAGGCCATCGCGCCACTGGTTGACCTCATCTACGATTTCCAGACCGCACCGCTGCTGCTGCACTCGTTCTTCAAGGGCACAGTGGACAAGCTGGGCCTCTGGTTCCAGCAGCGCCCAACCAACTGCCTGAACGTGCTGGACACGCACGACGGCTACGGCGTAATCGACGGCGGTCCAATCAACGGCAAGCCGGGCCTGATCTCGCAGCAGGACATGGCTGACATCTTCGAAGTTGCCGAGAAGAACACCGATGGCCACAGCGCCATTGCATCGGTGATCCCACAGTGGTTCACCCTGCCGCACCAGATCAACGCCACCCTGCCTAGCATCGTGGCCGACGACACCGCCTACACCATCATGCGTGCGGTGCAGTTCCTGCTTCCGGGAGAGCCACAGATTTACTACGTTGGCCTGTTCAACGGCATGGACGACCAGGAGCTGTTCCGTGCCACCGGTCAGGGCCGCGACGTTAACCGCCACAACTACACCCCGGAAGAGATTCAGGCCGCGCTAGCAACAGACGTGCCGAAGGCAATCATCGGCCTGGCTCGAATCCGCCGTCACGAGCTGTTTGAGAATGGCGATTTCAGCTGGGCAATCACCGGCGACGACAGCATGAACCTCACCTGGACCAACGCCGACTCCAAGCTGACCCTGGACTTCAAGACCACTGTTGGTGCGCCTTCGTTTGTCATCGAACTCACCGAGGGAGGCGCCACCAAGCGCGCCGCATCGGTGGCAGAGCTGGGCAACTGGTAGCCGAATCGCAACAACTAGCGACGGTCGGCCGATTGGTCGGCCGTTTCGCTTTTGTGTGGGTCGGTGTACTGGCTCAGGCAGGCTAGCGCCAGCGCCTGGGCTGGGTTAGTGCGCCAGTTCGACTAGCGTGCTGATGACCAGGTAGGCAGCCAGACCCGAAATGAGCACGCCGCCAACACCAACGATGGTTGCTACCCGCCCGCTGCGACCAAAGATCCAGCTACGGGCCGCCGCCGCGGTGAGTGCATATGTTGAGTCGCCAAGAACGCCCAGGATCTCGAAGGTTAGGCCAAGGGTCAGCATCTGCACCATAAAGTTTGCGCCGGGTGCAATGAACTGCGGCAGCACCGCGAAGAAGAACACCGCAACCTTCGGGTTCGAAAGCCCAATCAGGAAGGCATCGCGGGCAATCCTCCAACCATCACTTGGGGCGGCGGCGTCAACCCCGGCCTTTTCGCGTTCCAGCATCGCTGCCTCATCGGCTTTGCGGTGTCGAATGGACTGGATGCCCAGGTAGCCAAGATACAGCGCACCGATGATGCGAATCACATTCAGGGCGGCCGGTATGGAGGCAAGGAACCCGCCCAGGCCGAGCGCAACGGCCAGCAGCCAAACGCTGGTTCCGGCCGCGTTGAATACTGCGGTTAGCAGGCCGGCCTTGCGTCCGTGGCTTAGGGTCCGGCCGATTATGAACATCACCGAAGGGCCCGGAATGGCAATCAGGGTGATTGCGGTGGCCAGGAAGCCAAGCAGCAGGGGAGCGGAGGGGAACATGCCTATACCCATCCCAGGAAGTGACGCAGCAGCGCGGCAGTTGCGGCAGCGGCGGCTACCGCCACAATGAACGGAACCTTGCGCCAGAAGAGAATGGCTGCAACGCCGAGTGCGGCCAGGCGGGAATCGAGAACCATGGACTGGCCGGCCACGAAGGTCTGCACCGCGGTTAGCGCTGCCAGTAGTGCCACGGTCAGCTTGCCGGCGAAGATGACAACGTCTTTTTGCGTGGCCACTCTTTGCGGCAACAGGTAACCGATTAGCTTCCAGCTGAATACCGCGATGGAGCCAACGATGACGGCGATCCAATAGCTAGGCATCGTGCGCACCCCGCACATACTTGGCAAACCTGGTGCGCTTGAGAACATAAATGATGCCCACCGCGATTGGTGCGCCAACAATTACCGGGATTCCACTTGGTAGAACCGGAACGAGGGCCAGGGTGAACACGATTGCCAGCACTGCGATCAGGTTGGACTGCATGTCCTTGAGGCGCGGCCAGACCAGCCCAAGGAAGGCGGCTGCGGCTGCGGCATCCAGGCCCCAGATGCGCGGGTCTCCCATCACGGATCCCAGCAGGGCGCCAAGCAGCGTGAATAGATTCCAGAACGCGAACACCGAAATACCGGTGACCCAGAATCCCAGCTTGGATTGCTTCGGATCATCCTGAGCGGCAGAAACCGCATTCGATTCATCGATGGTCAGCTGGCTGGCAATCACCTTGAGCAGGCCGGTTACGCCAAGAACTCCGTTGAGGCGCAGCGCATAGAACGCGTTGCGAATACCAAGCAGCCAGGCGCTGAGGATGGCCGGGAGTATTCCGGCTGGACCGCTGGCGGCGATCACGCCGGCAACCGCAAATTGGCTGCCGCCGGAGAACATGAAGAGGCTGAGCACCTGGGTTTGAGCCACGGTTAGGCCGGCCGCCGCGCTCAGGGCGCCGAATGAGATTCCGTAAAGTCCGGTGGCCAGGCCGACGCCAATGCCCGTGGAAATCACGGATGACTTAGGCGGCTTCGACATTGCACCAGTCTAGTGAAACCGGTGTTAGGTTCGGGGTTTAGCGGCCTGCTCTTCGGCGTAAACGGCGGCCTTGTCGAACTCGGCTCTGGTGTAGCCCATGATCTTGGCGAAAGGCCAGAAGACCCGGTACGCCAGGTAGGGCTCCGCCTCTTCGGCCAGCATATATGCCAGCACGTTTTGATAGGCGCCACTGAGCGCGATGAACAGGGCCTCAGGGTCCAGTTGGTCGTCTTGGTTTGCGTTTAATTTGGCTAGGCGTTCCGAAACGATGGCCACGAATTGCGCCCGCAGCGGTGCGCTTGACCTGACCAGGCCAAGCGGGCCAAGCGTCATCTGGATTCGGGTGAGTTGGGGGTCGTACTTTGGGCGGTAGCTCGCATAGATGATGGCGGCCAGGTAGCCGAGCGGCTTGTCTTCGAAATGTTCGCCGATGCTTGCCAGATGAACGAGCTCACCGGCCTGTGCCTGTTCGGCGGCCGCCGAGAACAGCTCCCACTTGTCTTTGAAGTGGTTGTACAGGCTGCCGGGGGACACTCCGGCACGAGCCGCTAGCTCTTGCACCCCAACCTGCGAATTGCCCTTGCCCAAAAAGTGGAGCGCGGAATCAATGAGGCGCTGCCTGGTGATGAGACCGCTGGCTGCTGAGGGCATGTTTCCACTCTAGCCCTGCTCGGTTGGGGTAGCCGATCCGCCGCTGGTTTGCATTATGAAAAATCTTCAGAATGTGCTTGACTAGATTCTGAAAAATATTCAGTTTTTCGCAATGAAGTTTTTGGAGCATCGCATGAACACACGCTCGAAGCGTTTGATATCGGCAATCCTGGCGGGAATCCTCGCCATCCAGACCGGAGTTTTGGTTGGAGTTGGTGCGGCACCTGCCAGTGCAACCGCTACAGCAAGCATCTATTACAACTACGGCTGGAACATAAATCACCTCCGATCGGCAACCGATTCTCAGGGTGCTACTCCGGTTGATTCGGGGATAACGTCGGGCATGGGAATTGCAACGGACGGCCAGTACCTCTACTTTTCGGTTCAGTCTGCGGGAGGAAATTCCATAGTTAGAACCGACCTCAACTATCAGAATCAAGTTGTACTAGTTGACTCAACCGGGGCAACAGTAATCCCATCGGCCTACTCGATCACCATTTCAAATGGCGTGCTTTATTGGATTTCGAGGTCTTCGGGCATCTATTCGATGTCTGCGACCCCTGGCCAGTCTTCCACCCTCGCCCAGATTGCCGCTCCGAGCACAAATGGTGCACCAAACTTCAATAACAGCATGTTTGGCATCACGGTCTTGGGTGGTTACGTCTACTTCGACCAAAACTTCGCTACCCTCTATCGCGTTTCAATTTCGGGCGGCGCGGTTACCGCGGGAGCTTCTAACACAACAATCTCGGCCGGCGGTGGAGGCATGACGGGTATCGCCACTGATGGCACTGACCTTCTCGTTGGTCGCGACATGGGTGGCATTTATCGGGTATCTACCGCGGCATGGAATGCGACAACCTGGTCAAGTGTGTATGCAATACCCGGATCCATGAACGGTGTTAGTCAGCTAACCACCTACGGCGGTTCCATCTACTTCACTAGTTTCGATGGCAAAATCGGAAAGATGTCGTTGACCGGAACTGGTGCGCAAACCTGGATTACAAACACAGGTTCCGAGGCATACGGCATCGCGGTTGCCGTGCCACCGGCGACGGTAAACTTCGATGCAAACGGTGGCTCCGGCACCCTGGCCAGCCAGACCTCGGCATCGGCAGCCGCACTTACTGCCAACGCCGGATCCATCACCCGCAGCGGCTACACCTTTGCCGGCTGGAACACCGCCGCTAACGGCACCGGCACAGCCTACGCCGATGCGGCGAACTTCCCCTTCGCGGCAAGCACAACCCTGTATGCGCAGTGGCTGGCCGTGCCAAAGAGCTACCTGATCCAGTACGAACCGCAGGGCGGTTCCGGTGCGGCGGTTTCCAGTTACAACGAGGGCGGAACCGCGCGCCTGGCCTACACGCCAACTCGCGATGGCTTCAACTTTGAGGGCTGGTTCTATGCCAAGGAGGGCGGCCAGGCGCTGCCAACCCAGTTCTCGCCGGTCGGCGCCAAGGACTTCACTCTCTATGCGCACTGGTCTCCCACCAAAGAGTCACAGGCTGCGGCCGAGTACAAGGCGACACTGCTGGGCGCCGATGTTGCCCCGCTGCGTGGAACCGTCGGTAACCCGCTTTACCTGCCGGCTCCGGTCCGGGCCGGCTTCACCTTCGATGGCTGGTTCCGCGAGGTCATCGGTGGCGTGGCCGTGCCGCATGTATTGGTGCAGTCTCAGCCGGGCGACTACACGCTCTATTCGCACTGGACGCCGGTGAAGCCAAAGGCAACCAAGCCAACCAAGAAACGCAAATAACAAAAAAAGACCCCGGGCGCAGTTACTAGCACTGAGCCTGGGGTCATTTCTTTATCGTGAATTAGCCCAGTTCGGCTAGGCGCGCCTTGAGCAGCGATTCCACCAGAGCCTTATCCAACGGGGTGTCCACCGCAAACTGGAACGAAGACTTGGAAGTTACAAAATCCTTCAGCTGATCGGCGTGCGCGGTCATCACATCGGCGCTTTGGGGCGAAAAGACCAGGTGGTTCTTGAACGCGCACAGGCCGGCCACGTTCTTGCCCTTGAACTTGAAGATGGGCGCACCCCAACTGATGGTCTCGGTCAGTTCAGGTTCGATAGTCAGGATCAGTTCTCGAACCGCTTGTAGGGTGGAGCGCTTAGGTTCTTCTAGCTGGGCGAGGTAGTCATCAACTGTGGTTGCAGGCATGGGGCAAGCATAAGCCAAACGGTGCCACCCGAGAACGAGTGGCACCGTTTTTGGAAAGGCGGCAGGAGAATCCTTAGGAGTGGCTTCCGGCCTTAGGCTGACTGCCTACTTGACGGACTGGTAGGTGGCGTAGATGGAGTAGAAGCCGGTCTTGGTCTTAGCCGTATCGTTGTCGCGAACGGTCTTTACCTCGATGCCGTCGTCGTAGTAAATGCCCATGTCAATCAGGTATGCACCGGCGGCATTGAGGATGTTGTCGGTTGCGGTCTTGTTGGCCGTCAACTTCTTGAAGATTGCATCCGAGCTGGCCACGAAGTGCAGTGACAACGCCACCGAGATGACCTTTGGCTTATTCAGGTACTTGTCCAGAGCGGCCTTGAGAACGGAAGTCACCTTGGCCACCGATGTGGCTTCGGTGATCTCGACCTTGCTTCGAACGGTAGCGGAGCTAACGGTTCCATAGTTGAACGTGGTGGTGCCATTGGTCGCATTCGGTAGGCCGTTGTTCACAAGAACGCTTGCGGTGCCCGCCGTTCCAGCGGGGATTGTGCAGGTAAGCGAGAACGACGATTGAACCTGAACGTTGGTGCAGGCGTTGTGGCCAACCTTCACGGTAGTGATGTCCGTGAAGTTTTGACCGCCGATCTTCAAGAGGCCGCCACCAGCAACGGCAGACCCCCTCGGGTAAATATTCGAGATTTGCGCTGGACCGGAGACCACAGTGAGCTTGTCTGGCGCGGTGTTGGTGGTGCCTTCGTTCGTTGCGGTGACGCTGAAGTCGCCGGCGGCGCTCGGCTGCAGGGTGCAACTGGCCGAAGTATTCGAGATTACGGTCACGTTGGTGCAGCTAGTTCCGCCAACAGAAATGGTCGGTCTGCCACTAAGGCCGGACCCCGTCACGGTCAGATTCACGGGATTGTTTACGCCGGCGATGATCTTGGGGCTGAAGCCAGTGATCTTCACCGGTTCGTTTACGTATTTGAACTTGATGTCCGTGTAGGTCATCCACATGCTTTCTGCGCTGTTGGTAAGGCGGAAGTCCACGTCTCCCAGAACCTCACTCGCCGGCGTCACGCAGGTTGCCTGGGTGTTGCTGATGATCTTCAAATCGGTGCACTTGTTGCCTTCCAGCCAACCGGTGTCCGTGCGCTGCAGATCGGTTCCCGTCACGGTCACGAGAGTGCCACCGGCCTTTGGTCCGCTGGTAGGGGAGATTGATGTGATGGTTGGCAAAGCGCCATAGGTGAAAGTAACGCCAGACAGATTCAGGTTATTGAAGGTCATGGTAACCGGCACAGTGCCAGCAGCGTGAGCAGGAGCGGTGCAGAAGAAAGACTTGTAGCCCGAGTTAGGTGTAAACAAACCGTACTGGCAAGCCTGCCCGTCCAGGTAAAGAGTTCCGTAGTTGTTGGTACTCAGGTCGGATAGGCCATCCAGAGTGACAGTTACGCGGAAGCCACCGGTGGTAGGGCCGCTAGTTGGCGAAATTGTAGTAATGGTCGGAGCAACAGCCTTCACGTGAGTGATTGGCGCTGCCTGGGCGGCCGGAACCGCGGCCGAAACCGCTCCTGCGGTGATTGCCAGCGCGATAGTCGCCGCCCTGGCCATGAGTCGAATGATTCGCGATGGTTGCATCGTTGATTCCCCTGAAATTGGTGACGAGTGTTCGATTTCCACTCTTATGTACGGGCAGCCACCTGTTTTAGAAAGTCACGCAGTGGACATTTTCTGTCACAGGTGTGACACTCCAGCCGCCCGCTAACCCGGCTCCGGGCTTTTTTCATATGCAACGATGAATCGTGCGCACAACCGGTCTGATCTATGTGGAGAACGACTCCGTGCTGCGCAAGATGCTGAGCGCCGAGTTGGCGAAGGCCCCGGAACTCGAACTGCTATCGGTCACCGCCTCGGCCGATGGCGCCCTGGTGCCGGATGTAATCCGCAAGGCCGATGCCGCCCTGATCGACTTCAACCTAAGCCCCGATGGCATAAACGGAGTTGAGTTGGGGCTGCTGATGCGGCAGTTCAACGAAAACCTGGGCGTGGTCATCTACTCGCAGTTTCCGGTATCCAACCTTGTACAGCGAGTGCCAGAGAAGATCCGCAGCGGCTGGTCGTTCTTCGACAAGTCCGCCGAGATGGAGTTGGCCGACTACCTGGCCATCATCAAGGGAGCCGCAGCCGGCAAGGGCAACTGGGAAGAAGTGGCCAACCAAAACCTGCGGGACACCGGCGACGACATCGCCCGGTACTTTGCGCTCTCGGCTCGGCAACGCAACATCCTGATGCTGACCGCGGAGGGCAAGAACACCAAAGAGATCTCTACCCAGATGGGCATCAGCTACGAATACGCGCGCAAGGAACTTTCGCGCGCCTATGCCATCTTGGTTCCGGAGGCCATCCCCGGCGGTTCACTAAAGGCGGCGGCCATCGCCAAGTATCTGCAAATCATGAGGCTGGGGTAGCGGTGAAGGCGCTCGCCGAAAACCTTCGAATCGCGCTTCGTCCCATGCCGCATCGCAGTGGCTTCCTGGGTATCTTTTACACAATCCTCATTCTGGTATTGCTCAAATACCTGGCCTTTTATGCGCCGGTTACCGCCGATTCCCTGGTGCTGATTGCCAAAACGGTGTTGGCCGCTGCGGCCATCGGGGCGATGGTGTTTTTGTGCGCGGCTGCGCTTAACAGATGGCGCAGCTGGAGCCTTGAGAGGTACTGGCCATTTGCCCTAGAGCTTGCCGTGCTCTCACTGCTGGTCACGGCCGCCCGCTCGGTTTTGGCGGTAACGCAGTTTCCGTCAAGCCACCTGAGCGAGCTCTCGCAGCCTTACCTGCAGACTTTCATGTTGAATTTCGGAACTCTGCTGGTGATTAATGCGGCATTGAACCTGACTCAGCGCGATATCTCCGATCAGCTGGCTGCGGCCCAGAACCTAACCGCTAGCCTGCGGGCCAGGCAGCAGGCGCTGGTGGTTTCCGACGAGGAAATCAAACAGCAGGTTGCCCAGTTTTTGCACAACCGGATCCAGTCAGACCTCATGGTCAGCGGGCTGCGGCTGAAAGAAATTGCCGCCGATCTGCCGTTTACCGAAGGCTCAAAACTGTTGGACGTCGTGGCCAAGCTGGAGAAGGTGCGGTCCATGGACATTCGTTCGCTCAGCCAATCACTTGGCCCAAGCCTGACCAGTCAAAAACTGCGCGACTCGTTCGATGCCCTGGCACGTATCTATGACGGGCAGATGGTGGTGCAGGTGACGATGGATGCGACCGCCGAGAAACTCATCTCGGAGGTGTCCGATCAGCTGCAGTTGGGGTTGTATCGCATCACCGAGCAGGCGCTGCTGAACTCACTTGTGCACGGTCCGGCTGCAAACGTCAGCATCGGACTGTCTGCGCCCAAGGCTGGTTTCCTATCGTTGGTTATCAAGGATGACGGCCCCGGCGCGGTGGCCGGCCAAGCCTCCGCCGGTCTCGGCACGTCGATCATCGATGCCTGGGTGGATATCCTCGGTGGATGGAAGACCATTCGCACCGCTCTGGATGCAGGGTATGAACTGCAGGTATTGGTGCCGGTCGCGGCAAAGAGTTAGAGGCCGGCCAGCCTCTGGTTCAGGGGGCCGTTGCCTTCGATTTCTGCCCTAGATCGGCTCATTGCAATCGGTAGCCGGCGACGCAGCAGGTCTTCGCGGGTCGCGACGTCCTCGTTTGCAAGCACGTAATCGATTTCGGCGGCACAGATATCGAGTCCGGCAAATACTGGATTCGCAGCCGAGGAATCAACGCGGATGGCATCGATGATCTGCAGGCCGCGGCTGCCGTGGCGCCGCCAAATTCCGCCGGCAATCGACTTGGAATCCGGAGACTTAGGTAGGACGTCGGTTGCGACCGCCATGAACTCGGAGCGTTTGGTGTCGCTCTCTTCGCCGAACCACTTCAGGGTCTTCTGGCTGGCGGTCTTGACTCCCAGTTTGGAGACGGCGGCGAAGACCTCTTCGCCAACGTTTAGGCAGTCGGTGAGCTTGCCGCCAAATAGGGTCACGGCCTTGCGCGCGGAGTCCAGCTCCACCACATGCTTTCGCGAGAGCTTGTGCCAATCGATTTGATCGGAGTTCCCCCCGTTCGTCACAAGTGGGCGAACGCCGCTTCGTTCGGCGATGATATCCGATGCCGTTAGCGGTTTAGCTAGGTTCATTTCCTGGTTGATCTGGCGCAGCAGGAAGTCGCGATCCTCATCGGTGACCTCCTTGGTGGCCGCATTCACGCGGGTGTCGGTGGTGCCGATCATGCTGCGGTCGTTCATCGGCAGCACATAAAACATGCGGCCCTGTTCGTCCCAGAAGGCCAGCACGCGGTCGGAGTTGTGAATCTTGGGAACCACAAGGTGCACGCCCTTGGAGAGCGCAAGCCGCGACTTGTTCTTTAGGCCGAAATCGTCGGACGTAAGGTTGGCGAAAGGGCCGGTGGCGTTGACCAGCACCTTGGCGGAAGCCGATCCAGTTTCGCCGGTTCTGGCATCCGTGAACTGCACATTCCAGCCGCCGTCAAACTTGGCGTCGGTGACGCGGTGGTAGTTGCGGCAGTCGGCACCTAGGCGCTTGGCTGTTGCAATGAACTCCCAGACGAAGCGGCTGTCGTTGTCCGGCAGGTAGGCGTCGAAGTATTCCAAGGCGGCTCGGCCCGGCAACAGGCTCGGCTCCTGGTTTTCGGCAGCGCGCGGGCCAAACACCCGTGGAGCATGGGTCCTGAACGCGCCGATCCCCCAGTAGAGCAGCGAACCCATAAGGCCCATGAACCGGTTGAATGGCGCGGTCGGTCCGATGGACGCAAGGAAGCCGATCTCTCGGATGCGATTGGGGTAGGCCGTCAGCAGGCGGTTTCGGGACCGGCAAAGCTTGTACACCAGGCCAAACTCGTAGCTCTGCATGTACTTTATGCCGCCCCAGACCAGGTTGCTAGATTCCTGGGACGTGGTGGATGCGTAGTCGCCGGCCTCCAGCAGCAGCACCTTGATGCCACTGGCCGAAAGGCGGGCAGCGGAAACCGCACCGTTGATTCCACCACCAACGATGATTACGTCGTACTGCCCGGTTGATTCATGCGCCATTTTTTACCGCCCACACAACTCTAAGGTTTGGAGCGAGGAATAAGCGACGGCACCGGCTAGTTTGGGTAACTATGCCGTACGCAAAAAACACGCGCCTGCAGGAGTATTTTTCCGTGCGATTCAGGCGCCTGCTTTCCGGTGCCCCCGATGGCGTTCCGCCGTGGCTGGAGGTCATTGCCGCCGGCGATGAACCCGGGCTATTCACCCCGGACGATGCTCCCTGGTTGGTGCACGCCGACTTCGGAACGCTGGTGGGCGGCATTCGTGCCCTGCTGGTTCAGGCGCTACACCCGGCAACGCTAGCGGGAGTGGCAGAACACAGCCGCTACCAGGAAGACGCCCTGGGCCGCCTTGCCGGCACCATCCGATGGCTCACGGTGACAACCTTTGGGTCGCATGCCGCGGTCGCCCGCGAGGCATCCAGGGTAAATCGCCTGCACGAGCGCGTGACCGGCACGTTCGAATCTGAAACCGGGCAGAAGCCGTATCGTGCGGCGGACCCCGACCTGCTGCTCTGGGTCCACGTTGCCTTCATGGAGTCGTTCCTGACCTGCCACCAGTTGTACTGCGCTGCGCCAATACCGGGCGGCGCCGACGCCTACATCTCGCAGTGGGCCAAATCGGTGGAGCCACTAGGGCTGGATCGCGCACCGAAGTCCGCCGAAGAGCTAGAAAAAGTGCTAGCCAGTTTCGAGGAATCACAAATTCTGCCTAACGATGACCGAACCAAGGACGTGGTTAGGTTCATTCAGCAGCCTCCACTGCCTTGGTTCTCGGGGGTCGTTTACAGGCTGCTGTTCGCCGCCGCCGTGGTGAGCCTGCGCCCGCAACACAGGCGGCTTCTTGGGCTTCGTTCGGCCCCAGCCTGGTTGGTAATCGGGCCGACTCGGTTTGTGTTGAAGGCCATCCGGTTCGCAATCGGGCCGGAATCGCCAATCGAAGAGGCAGGCCGGCAGCGGCTCATCCGCATCGGTGCCTGGCAGGGCTAGACCCCGGGTAGCAAAAGAGCCGCCAAGGAGAATCGAACTCCTGACCTGCTCTTTACGAGGGAGCTGCTCTACCGACTGAGCTATGGCGGCGAAGCCACGCAAAACCGTAGCAACCCGTCAAGTTTAGCGTTTAGGCTAAACCCATGAGCGAACGCATCCTCCTGCCAAACACCGACCTCTCCGTCTACCCGCTATGCCTGGGTGGAAACGTCTTTGGTTGGACTGCCAACCCGTACCAGTCTTTCGAGGTCCTGGACGCGCACCGCGCGCTGGGTGGAAACTTCATCGACACCGCCGATGTCTACGCCGAGTGGGCGCCAGGCAACAAGGGCGGCGAGAGCGAGCAGGTGATCGGCGATTGGATGAGCGCCCGCGGAGCTCGATCCGAAACCATCGTGGCGACCAAGGTGGCCAAGCTCAGCACTCGGTTGGGTCTGCGCGCTGCCAACATCGTTGCCGCCTGCGACGACAGCCTGCGCCGCCTTCAGACCGATTACATCGACCTCTACTACGCGCACGAAGACGACCAGAGCGTTCCCCTGGAGGAAACCCTGGGTGCGTTTGACCAGCTTCAGAAGGCCGGCAAGATTCGCTTCGCCGCGGCCAGCAACTACGGCGCCGACCGCCTGAAGGAAGCGCTGGACGTGAGCCACAACAACGACCTCGTGAAGTATGTTGCACTGCAGAACCAGTACAACCTGATGGAGCGCACCGATTTTGAACACGACTCGCAGCCGATGTTGGCCAAGCTTGGCCTCAGCGCGCTTCCGTACTTCTCGCTAGCGATGGGCTTCCTCAGCGGCAAGTACCAGCCGGGTGTCGAGGTTGACTCGAACCGAGCCGGGGGAGTGGAGCACTACAAGAACGACCGCGGCTGGGCCGTGGTTAGAACCCTGGGCGAGATTGCCGCCGAGGTGGGTAGCACCGAGTCCGCCGTGGCGCTGGCCTGGCTGCGTTCCAACCCAACGGTTTCGGCACCGATCGCCTCCGCCCGTACCGTGGAGCAGTTGCACCAGATCATGCCGATCGTCGCGCTAAGCGACGAGCAGGTGGCAAGGCTAACCGCGGCCTCTGCCTAGCCTGGATGCCGCCGGCACCAGCGCCCACAGAATTGCGCTGGCATCGATTAGCTCTTGAGAGATGGCCGCCCAGGTGGCGTTCCAGAGGCCCAACGCGCTAATGACCATGGCGCCCACGGCGAGGCCCATGCCAATGCCCGATGCCTGAATGGCGCGATTGCGGGCGCCCTGTGCGATGTCTACAGCGATGGCCAGATGCCCAATCGAGTCCTCGACGATGACCACGTCGGCGGCTTCGCTGGCCGCGGTGGCACCGCGCGCACCCATGGCGACTCCAACATCGGCGGCGGCCAGAGCCGGAGCATCGTTGATGCCGTCCCCAACCGCGATGACGGTGCCGGTTTTGCCCGAAGCCTTGATCGTTTCTTTCTCGGCCTTGAGAATCTCAAGTTTTTGCTCCGGCTTGCACTCGGCAAAGTAGGCGTCCACGCCCACCTGGCTTGCAACGAGCTCCACGGTAGCCCGGCGGTCGCCCGAGACCAAAATGGTCTTGGTGACGCCCAGATTGCGCAGGTCTTGAACCGTCTGCTGCGAGTCGGACCTAACCGGATCGTCCATGCCGATCATGCAGACCAGCACGCTGTCAACCTCGACGGCGACTAGCAGCGCATCGGTGAGGTCGGCCCATTCGGGCAGCGCGCCAATCGGCTGCCCCACCTTTACCAGGTGGCCATCCACCACCCCGGAGAGTCCGTGTCCGTGCTCCTCGGTGACTTCCGATGCGGTGCTGAACTTGGCGTTCATGGCGGCGGCCTCCGAAACCAGCGCTTTGGCCACAACGTGTGGGCTGTGTTGCTCCAGGGTTCCAACCAAGCCCATCACCCACCCCCGCTCAACCTCCGGGCCGCACACGATGGTGGAGACCTGTGGTCCACCGTGGGTGAGGGTGCCCGTCTTGTCCATCAGGATGACCTTGGCCCGGGCCAGCTGCTCCAGGGCGGCGCCGCCCTTGATGATTGCGCCACGGCTGGCGGCCTTGCTCATACCGGCGATGATGGCCACTGGTACGGCCAGAATCAGTGGGCATGGCGTGGCCGCAACGATGACCGCCACGGCAAAGGTGTAGTTTCCGGTGACCAGCCAGGTGCCCCCGGCAAGCACGATGGCGAACGGCACGAACCATGCGGCCCAGCGGTTGGCCAGACGCACCGCGGAGGCGGATTCCGCCTGTGCCTGTTGCACCAGTCGTACCAGGGCGGCGTAGGTGCTGGTGGTGGAGGTTTGAGTTGTGACTAGTTCCACTCCGCCATCGGAGTTGACCACGCCCGATGCCACCTCTTCACCGATGGCCCGGTTGACCGGCAGGGGCTCGCCGGTTAGGGCGCTCTCGTCGAAGGTTCCCGGCGTCAACAGGGTGCCGTCTAGCGGAACCACCTCGCCGCTGCGCACCAGAATCCGGCTGCCGATTGCCACCTGTTCAAGTGTGACCGTGCGGCTGGTTCCATCGGCGTCGATCACGTGAGCCTCGCGGGGGGCTCTGGCCAGGAGCGCACCGAGTTGGGCGTGGGCCCGGCCCTCGGCCCAGGTTTCCAGGGCGCGGCCACTGGCCAGCATCAGCGAAATGACCGCGGCTGCAACCCACTCGCCCGTCAGCACGGTCGCACCGATGGAGACCGCGGCAAGGATGTCGGAGCCGAGCGCGCCCTCGCGAATGGCCTGTACCAGCCACTGAATGGAAAGCAGGAAGCCGATGGCTGCGCTCACGCCGAAGGCGATGTGGCTGACGGTGGTCTGGCCTTGAGCCAAGGCCACCGATCCAACTATCAGCGCAACAACGGTGACAGTCACAAACCAATATCCGCGCAGGAACTTTGCCATGTCTTGATTCTCCCACCTGCGGGCATAGACTGGCGCCATGAGCAACACCGCAGCAAATGAGCCATATATTCAGTTCCTTGGTGCCGCAGGAACCGTGACCGGCAGCAGATTCCTCTTGGTAAACGGAAACACCCGCGTGCTGGTGGACTGCGGAATGTTCCAGGGCCTCAAAGAACTGCGCGAGAAGAACTGGGACCCGTTCCCGGTTGACCCCGAGCTCATCGACGCCATAGTAATCACGCACGCACACCTGGATCACTCCGGCTTCATGCCCCGCCTGGTGAAGTTGGGGTTCGCGGGCTCAATCAACCTCACGCATTACACAGCCAAGCTTGCCGAGGTCATCCTGCGCGACAGCGCTCGAATTCAGACCGAAGACGCCGAATACGCTCTAAAGAAGTCGTTCAGCCGTCACAACCCACCGATGGCGCTATACGACGAACAGGATGTTGAGAACACTCTTGTCCTGTTCCAGGAGCAGCCCTTCGACGAGCGCGTTCAGGTTGCAGATTCCACGTGGGTCACCTTCCACCCGAGCGGCCACATCCTGGGTGCGGCCTTCGTCGAGATCGAGTTCTTCGGCAAGCGCCTACTCTTCACTGGCGACATGGGTCGCCAGGACCACCCGTTGCTGGTCTCGCCGGAGCCGGTTCCGCTGGGCCACTTCGATGCAATCGTCACCGAGTCGACCTACGGAGACCGCGAGCACGCACCGGTTACTGGCGACTTCGAGCAGACCATCTGCGAGACCTGCGCCCGCGGCGGTTCGGTGCTGGTGCCAGCCTTCGCGGTGGACCGCACCGAGGTCATCCTGGTTCGCCTACGCGAATCGATGGAGGCGGGCCGAATCCCTCGCGTTCCCATTTACGCCGACTCACCGATGGCGCTCAAGGCGCTGGACTTCTATCGCCACGCCATCGACGAGCGCTCGCCAGAGATCCGCGACTCGGTTGCCGACGAGTGGGCCGGCCGTGACCCATTCGACCCTGGAACCCTGGTGGAACTATTTACCCCCGACCAGTCCAAGACCATCAACAACCCGCAGCAACCGTGCATCATCATCAGTGCCTCCGGCATGGGAACCGGTGGGCGAGTGGTCCATCACCTGCGGGATATGCTCCCCAACCCCAAGCACGCCGTAATCCTGGTCGGCTATCAGGCGGTCGGCACACGTGGCCGGGCGCTCGCCGATGGCGCAGAATTCGTCAAGATGCACGGCGAGTTGGTTCCGGTGAGGGCCAACGTGGTTCAGATCGAGTCGTTCTCGGTGCATGCCGACAGCAACGAGTTGATCGACTGGATGCAGACCTCGTCCGAGGCGCCGGGCCGCCTATACGTGGTTCACGGCGAGGCCGGCGCCGCCGAAGTCTTCAGTGATCGTATTAACGCGCAACTCGGTTGGGCCTCGCACGTTCCTCACATCGGTGAACGCTGCACGATCTAGACTGAGAGCGTTCGGTACCAAATAATCCTGGCTCAAAAGGCCACGCAAATAGTCAAAACAACAATGGGGTTGAAATGACAAAAACCAGAACTGAGCACGACCTGCTCGGAAATTTCGAAGTTCCAGCCGACGCCTACTGGGGTGTTCACACCGGCAGGGCAAAAGAGAACTTCCCAATCTCGGGTGTGCCCATCGGGCACTATCGAAGCCTGATCAAGGCCATCGCACTTGTTAAGACGGCATCGGCCCGCGCCAACGTTGGCTGCGGAGTCTTGGAGGCCGGGCTTGCCAAAGCAATCGGCGATGCCTGCACCGAGGTGGCCCGCGGCGACTGGGACGCCCAGTTTGTGGTGGATGCCATCCAGGGTGGCGCCGGCACCAGCACCAACATGAACGCCAACGAGGTCATCGCTAACCGCGCGCTCGAAATCCTGGGGCACAAGCTGGGCGAGTACCAGTACCTGCACCCGTTAAACCACGTAAACATGTCACAGAGCACCAACGACGTGTACCCGACCGCGGTCAAGTTGGCCACCGTCATGGAGATCCAAAACCTGGTTGTCGCGCTGCGGCACCTATCGGCGTCGTTTGCTCGTAAGGCCGAAGAGTTCAGCCACGTAATCAAGATGGGCCGCACGCAGCTGCAAGAGGCCGTTCCGATGACCCTTGGTCAGGAATTCGCGACCTTTGCACGGATGCTGCAGGAGGACGTGCAACGACTGGAGGAAACCATTCCGCTGCTGTGCGAGATCAACCTAGGCGGCACCGCAATCGGCACTCAGCTGAACGCTCCCGCGGGCTACGCGGAACAGGCCTGCCTGGAACTCCGGGCGCTCACCGGAGGCATGCCTCTTACCGTCGCAACCGACATGGTCGAGGCTACCCAGGACACCGGCGTCTTCGTCATGGTCAGTGGCGTTATCAAGCGCACTGCGGTCAAGCTGAGCAAGATCAGCAACGACCTTCGCCTTCTCAGCAGCGGACCCCGTGCCGGCTTGAACGAGATTAACCTCCCCGCCCGCCAGGCCGGGTCATCCATCATGCCAGGCAAGGTCAATCCGGTTATCCCAGAAGTGGTGAACCAGATCGCCTTCGCGGTCATCGGAAACGATGCCACCATCACCATGGCGGCGGAGGCCGGACAGCTGCAGCTAAACGCATTCGAACCCATCATCTGCCGCGCCATGATGATGAGTCTCACCCAGTTGGCGGCCGGTTGCTACACGCTGGCGGACAGGTGCGTCGACGGCATTACGGCCAACGTCGAGCGGCTTCGCGAATCGGTGGCTAACAGCATTGGTCTGGTCACCGCGCTGGCGCCGATGTTGGGATACGAGCAGTCCACTCTGGTGGCCCAGCGCGCTGCCGCCGAAAATAAGACGGTTCGAGATGTGGTTCTGGAGCTCGGGCTCATGACCCCGGATGAATTCGAGGCCATTCTGGGCGACGCCGAGCGCCTAACCCAGCCGGTTCGCTAGGAGAGGTTGGCGGCTGCCACCAGGACCTCGGGCACTGCCTCGCGCAGCACTTCCAGGTTTTCGGAGCTCAGCTCGTCGTCGGTAACCACAACGTCCACCTCGTTGAAGTGGGCGAAGGTGGCAAACGCAACCGATCCCCACTTGGTGTGGTCGGCGAGGATTACAACTTTTTTGGCGCGGTCGCGAACGGCGCGGTTGGTCTCGGCCTCGAGAATGTTTGGGCTGGAGAATCCGCCTCGCGGGTCCATGCCGTGAGTTCCGACGAATGCCATATCGACGTTTAGTTTGTCGAAGACAGACACCGTGATCTCACCGACGAAGGAGTCGGTCGGTGTTCTTGACCCGCCGGCCAGGATCACGGTTTGGTCGTTTCGGCCCTCGCGCTGGAAGAAGTCCGATACTGGCAGCGAGTTGGTGACGATCGTAAGCCACGGCACCTCAATTAGGTGCGGGCACATTGCGAACACCGAACTTCCGCCCATGAGAGCAATCGACGCACCCGGGCTCACTAGTTTGGCGGCAGTGGCGGCGATGGCGCTTTTTGCCACCTGCTCGCGCAGGCTCTTGGCCTTGAATGGTGGTTCAATCACCGAGGACTGCTCGATGACCGCCGTGGCCCCGCCGTGCACCTTGTCAACCAGGCCCTGGTCTGCAAGGAGGTCGAGGTCTCGGCGGACTGTCATTTCGGAGACGCCCAGGGAGGTCGCGAGTTCGGCAATGCGAGCCGCGCCGCGGTTGGTGACCTCTTGAAGAATTAGGGTATGGCGCTGCGCTGCTAGCACTGGCACACCTTCCTCTATTAGATGCTTCCAGTTTAGGGATTCCGTTTATAACGAAAATGTGCACATTCGTAACAAAATGGCATCTTTTGTTAGATTTTGGGAAATGTTGTTAGAAGATGGTCAAGTACAAGATCGTCGAAAGAAATAAATGTCCAATCTGGCAGTCACCAAGCGTAAGAAGCCTAAAGGCAACTTTTGGGTTGCAGTGCCGTTCATGCTGCCAGCTCTGGTCGGCCTCGGTGTATTTGTTATTGCGCCAGGCATCCGCGGCGTCATCCTCAGCTTTGCGAACTACAACGTATTCACCGGCCAGGCCGATTTCACCGGTTTTGCAAATTACATCCGTATGTTCCAGGACGTCCGTTTCCTGAACTCATTCCTGGTGACCATGGAATACGTGCTGATCAACATCGGCATCCAGACGGTAGTCGCACTTTTCATCGCGGTGTTGCTGCACCGCTTCACTCGCTCGCACATCATCAAGGGCATCGTGCTCTTGCCGTACCTCATCTCTAACGTAATCGTCGCGATGGTCTGGTACTGGCTCATGGACTACAACCTGGGCCTCATCAACTCCATCCTGGACGCCCTGAGCCTCCACAAGTTCACCTTCTTCTCAGAGCAGACCGCAATGCCATCGATCGCGCTCATCAACGTGTGGCGTCACATGGGCTACACCTCGCTGTTGATCTTTGCCGGTATGCAGGCCATCCCGAAGGATGTCTACGAAGCCGCCGCCATCGATGGCGCCTCGGAGTGGAGAATCTTCCGCTCGGTTACGCTTCCGTTGCTACGCCCGGTGCTGGCGTTCGTTTTGGTGATTACTGTCACCGGTTCGTTCCAGATCTTCGACACCATCGCAGTCACCACCAAGGGTGGACCGGTGATGTCTACCGACACGTTCTCGATCTGGATTGCTCGCGAGGCCTGGGGTAACAACGACTTCGGTTACGCCTCGGCAATCTCGGTATTCCTCATGGTTCTGCTGTCGGTAATCGCCTTTGCGCAAACCAAAATCATGTCCGCCAACCAGTCCGACTTGGATCGATAGCCATGGCACGCAACAGCGAAAACACTCTGGACGACGCGAAGTTCCGCCTCTCCACTCCTACCCGAATCTTCGGTTACACCGCTCTGTTCATCCTTTGCGTCATCTCGCTCTTCCCTATTTATTGGATGCTGCGCACCTCGCTCAGCACCACCCGCCTGCTGTTTGAAAACCCAACCAGCTTGCTCCCTAGCCACTTCACCTTCGGTGGTTTCGAGCGCGTGCTGGGAATGGCGACAGAGAAGCAGGCAATCGCCGAGGGCGGTTCGGGTGCCTCCATCAACTTTGGTCAGGCCTTCCTGAACTCCATCATCGTTTCGACCGTGATCACGGTCTGCCAGGTGAGCTTCAGCGCCGCTGCCGCATACGCTTTCTCGGTGCTCAAGTGGCGTGGCCGCGACGCGGTGTTCTTCATCTTTGTGGTTGCCCTGACCGTGCCTGGAATCTTCCTGCTTATCCCAAACTTCCTGTTCATCCGCGACCTGGGCCTGCTAAACACCCTCCCCGGAATCATGCTCCCTCAGGTTCTGATGTCGCCGTTCGCAATCTTCTTCCTGCGACAGTTCTTCTTGGGAACCAACCTCAGCATCGTGGAGGCGGCCATCATCGATGGCGCCAACCACTTCAAAATCTTCTGGCGTATCGTCGCACCACTGGCGATGCCTCAGATCGTCACCCTGGGAATCCTCCAGTTCATCGCCTCGTGGAACGACTACCTATGGCCGTTCTATGTGGGCTCGGGTGATCCAAGCTCGACGGTACTAACCGTTGCGCTAGGCGTATTCAAGGCGCAGACCCCTCAGGGCAGCCCCGACTGGGCTGGACTGATGGCCGGTGCACTGATCGCCGCCATTCCAATGGTTCTGTTGATGATCTTCTTCGGACGCAGAATCGTGGGATCCATTCAGGCTTCCGGTGTCAAGTAACGAGAGAACTTGGCTATCGGGGGATGAGGCTGGCAACAGCTTCACCGGAGAAATAAATAATCCAACCAACAATCGAAGGACGAAGGCATGAAAACCTTTAAGAAGATTGCTGCGCTAGCTGTTGCTGCCGCTCTGCCACTGTCGGTGGCCGTCGCTGCACCAGCCGCACACGCCGCAAGCACCACCATCACCTATGGTCTATGGGACTCGAACCAGCTCCCTGGTTACCAGAAGTGTGCTACCGACTTCAAGAAGAAGACCGGTATCAACGTCAAGATCACCCAGGCTGGTTGGGACGACTACTGGAAGTCGGTCAACGCCGGATTCCTTTCGGGTAAGGGCTACGACGTCTTCACTTCGCACCTGGCCTTCTTCCCTGACTTCGTAGCTAACAAGCAGATCCTTCCGCTTGACAGCTTCATCAAGAAGGACAAGGTTCCGGTAAACACCATGTACCAGCCAGGCCTCGCCTCGCTGTGGAAGGCTCCAGACGGACACCAGTACGGTCTGCCAAAGGACTTCGACACCATCGCCCTCTTCGTAAACAAGAAGATGGCTGACGCCGGCGGTTACACCGCAGCAGACCTCGCAAACCTCACCTGGAACCCTAAGACCGGTGGAACCTACGAGAAGTTCATCGCACACATGACCATCGACAAGAACGGTGTTCGCGGCGACGAGAAGGGCTTCGACAAGACCAAGGTCGCAACCTACGGTATCTGGATGGAAGGCTCGGGCGGCGGCGACGGCCAGACCCAGTGGTCGTTCCTCGCAGCTTCGGATGGCTGGAAGGTCAACGACGGCCCATGGAACACCAACTACCACTACGACAGCCCAAAGCTGGCCGAGACCATCAAGTGGTGGCAGAGCCTTTCGGACAAGGGTTACATGCCTACCTTCGCACAGCAGAACGGTGTGGGCTGGCCTGACCAGCTTGCCGCTGGCAAGGTTGCAATCGCCTCGAACGGTTCGTGGATGACTGGCTACGTAAACGGCCTGAAGAACGACAAGTTCGAGCTGGAGCTTGCTCCAACCCCAGTTGGTCCAACCGGCAAGCGTGCATCGATGTACAACGGTCTTGCAGACAACATCTCGGCTGCTACCAAGCACCCAGCAGAGTCGTGGCAGTGGGTTAAGTACCTCGGCTCGGCTGCTTGCCAGGACGTAATCGCAGCTCAGGCAGTTGTATTCCCTGCAATCCCAGAGGCAACCGCAAAGGCAGTGAAGGCCATGAATGCAAAGGGCATCGACGTCTCGGCGTTCTACACCCACATTCAGAACAAGACCACCTTCCTGTTCCCAATCGCCAACAAGAAGTCGCAGATCAACACCATCATTAGCCCAGTCATGGACGGAATCATGTCTGGAACTAAGGATGTTAGCGCTCTGACCGACGCCAACAACCAGATCAAGGCACTCTTCAAGTAACACACCGAGTGACTCATTCTGTTGAGTAATTAGAGAAGGCCCGGTGGCACTTTCCCCACCGGGCCTTTTCGCTACCCGTTTCAACCAACCGGAGCTGCAATGACGCAACCTAAGTCGCACAAACCAACCATGTTCTACGGCGGAGACTACAACCCAGAACAGTGGGATCCCGAAGTTTGGCACGAAGACATAAGACTCATGCGCGAGGCCGGGGTAAACCTTGTCACGCTTGGCGTCTTCAGTTGGGCCAACCTCGAGGTTGCGGACGGCGACTACCGGTTCGAGTGGCTGGACCAGATCATCGGCCTCCTGCATGACGGTGGCATCGGGGTAGACCTTGCCACCGCCACGGCGTCGCCTCCAGCCTGGCTCTTGCAACAGCATCCGGAGATGGCGCCCGTGACCCAGGACGGCGTTCGGCTCAGTCACGGTGGCCGACAGAATTACTGCATTAGCTCGCCGGTTTACAAGGCCAAATCCACCGAGCTGGCAAGACAGTTGGCCAAGCGCTATGGCGCACACCCCGCAATCAAGATGTGGCACGTAAACAACGAATACGGCTGCCACAACCCAATGTGCTTCTGCGATATTTCGGGCGAGGCCTGGCGTGCTTGGCTGGAGGCAAAGTACCAAACGCTTGATGCCTTGAACCTGGCGTGGGGCACCAACTTCTGGTCGCAGCGCTATCACGCCTGGAGCGAGGTGCAGCCGCCGCGTCAGACGCCGATGGGCACCTATCCAAACCCAACCATGATGTTGGACTTCCACCGATTCTCTAACTGGCAGATTCTGGAGCTCTACAAGTCGGAGCGAGACGCGATTCGCGAAGCCGGGGCAACCCAGCCGATCACCACAAACTTCATGTCCATGAAGCATTTCCGATTCCTTAACTACTTCGAGTGGGCTGGCGAGGTCGATTTCGTCTCGACCGACCACTACCTGATCTCGGCCAGCCCTGCCAGCCACGTCGAACTCGCCTTCGAAGCAGACCTCACGCGTGGCTTCGCGAAGGGGCAGCCCTGGTTACTCATGGAGCACTCCACGAGCGCGGTCAACTGGCAGGAGGTCAACTTTGCCAAGACCGACGGCCAGATGCTTCGAAATTCGATTTCGCATGTGGCCAGAGGATCGAATGGCGCCATGTTCTTCCAGTGGCGGGCCTCTATCGCCGGTTCCGAGAAGTTCCATTCTGCGCTGGTGCCTCACACCGGCACCGACACACGAATATGGCGCAATGTAGTCGAACTCGGCCAAAAGCTGGGGGAGCTCGCTGCTCTGGCCGACACCGCAGTCGAACCGGCCAAGGTGGCCATCGTGTTCGATCATGATTCCTGGTGGGCGCTCTCGCAGCGCAACCTGCCCAGCACCGAGATCGACTATCCGGATCTGGTGCACGAGTGGTACGAGGCTCTTTGGGCCATAGGTGCCCGCGTCGATTTCATTCCGGCTGGGCTATCCGCTGCCGAGCTGGCCAAATTTAGCCTCGTTCTGCTTCCGATGGCGTACCTGATTTCGGATGCCGAAGAGGAGCAGCTTGCCACCTACGCTCGCGCGGGCGGTTCGTTGGTGGTTTCCTACTTCAGTGGAATTTCGGATCGGGACGACCACGTAAAGTTGGGCGGCTACGGTGGTTCGCTCGTACGCGATACCCTCGGCGTTACCGTCGAAGAATTCGCGCCAGTATCCGCCGAAACCACCTTCGACCTGGGCAATGGATTGCAGGCGCGCCAGTGGCAGCAGTGGGCGCGGGGCAAGAACGTCGATGCCGAGGTTCTGTTCGCGACCGGACCAGCGGAGGGTCACACCGCACTAGCCAAGCGCTGGGTTGGGGCCAGGCCATCGTGGTACTTGGGAACTCGGCTCACGGCTGAATCGAACGCGGTGTTCTTCCGAGAGGTGCTGATGGAGCTGGGAATCCCGCTCGCCGGTGGTTCCGGTGTCGAGGTAATCAAGCGCGGAAACACGACGTTCCAGATAAATCACAACCAGAACTCGGTGAGCTGGACCGAAAGTGAGTAGCCGTAGGTATTGGTCGATACTTGGGTCGGTCCTGGCGTTCGGGCTAGGGCTGAGGCTTCTCATTGCCTTCGTGCCGTTGGGTCAGTTCGGCATCAATAACTTTGGTTTCAGCTGGGACATGTCTACCTTCGCCGACTGGATGGGCACGATTCGCTCTGCAGGGCTACACGCATATGAGGCCGACCCGAGCATCAACTATCCGCCGGTATTCGCAGATATTTTGGCTGGCCTCAATTTTGTTGGCGACTTATTCTCGGGCGGCAATCCATCCAGGGCAATCCAGATATCCGTCATCTTGCTCAAGCTGCCCGCCATCCTGGCCGACCTGGGCATCGCCCTCGCCGTCGCCTACGCTGCCCGGCGCTGGTATTCGGAGAAGGCCGCGCTCTGGGGTGCTGGCCTGTATCTGCTCATCCCGGTCACCTGGTACGACTCCGCAATTTGGGGCCAGGTAGATTCCATCGCAGCCCTGTTCATGCTGCTTGCGGTTGTGCTGCTGGTGGATCGCCGGCCGGAACTTTCCGCGGTTGCCACCGTTTTAGCCATTCTCACTAAACCGCAGGGACTGTTGGTGGGCCTGGTTCTGGCCCCAGTGTTCATCGGCCAATTATGGCGCCGCCAACTATCGTGGCGACGAGCTGGATTCACCGTAATTTCGGCCATCGCTTCGTTCGCTTTGCTGGCCGCTCCCTGGAACTTGCGAAGCTATCAGTCCGGCACGCTGGGCCAGGTGCCGATCATCGGCGACGCCTTCGGGCTCTGGCAGCAGGCCAAGTCATCGGCGGGACTGTTCCAGGTGCTCACCGCAAACGCGTACAACCCCTGGCAGCTTGCCGGGTACTTCCCGCTCGTGGGTCAGTATCAAAATGGCAAGGCCGCTTGGTCGCCGGACGACCTGACCGCCTTTGGGATTCCGGCCAGCGTCTATGGAACCGTGGCCTTTGCAGCGGTTGCAGTTCTGGTATTTGCCTATCTGGTTCGCGGCAGTTTGCCACATCGGGCGCTTCTCGGTTACGCGGTGATTCTGGTCGCGTTCTTCGACCTGCCGACCCGCGTGCACGAGCGGTACCTAGTGCAGGCCTTCGCAATATTGGCCATAGTCTGGGCGCCTAAAATCTGGGACAGGGCAGCCCTGGTTTTGCTGTCCGTGGCCAACGTGATCAACCTGCACGCAATACTGTCGGGCGGTCTCCAAGTGATTTTCCCGCCCACTTCGCCGCCGGCCGATGGCACTGTGATCTACCAACATCACGGAATGTCGCCCGACGTATACGGAATCGCAAATGTGCCGTTCGATCCAGGCTTCACCCGCGATGAAGGCGTCATCTATGCGGTAATCGTGATTCACACCCTGGCGCTCGGCTATCTCATCTACCAGTTGGTCTCCAGTAAACGAAGGGAACTCCAAGCATGAAGGCACAGAAGCCACCGATGGGATTCAACACCTGGAATCGCTTCCTGGACGTTCGAGATTTCCCGCAGGTGGAACAGATTACGCACGATTCGGTAGTGGCCCTGGCCAAGGCGATGGTCGATTCCGGCATGAAGGATGCTGGCTACGAGTACTTCGTGATGGACGATGGCTTCCAGGGCTACACCCGAGACCACCGAGGCAGGCTGCAAGGCCACGCCAGACGATTCCGCCCTGGTATCCCCGCCCTGATCGAGGAGGTCAAGTCACTTGGCCTCAAGATGGGCATCTACTCGGTTCCAGGCCGCTTCACCTGCTTCGAGCAGTACCAGGACTATCACGGTCTGGGCAACGGTTCGCTTGATCGGGAAGAGATAGACGCCATCAGCTTTGCCGAATGGGGCATTGATTTCCTAAAGTATGACTGGTGTCGCGCCCACATTAATGACGGCCTGGACGCTCCCACTGCTTTCCGAAAGATGGCCGATGCGCTGGCCAAACACGCGCCAGATATCGTGTTTTCCATCTCGGAGTACGGTCTTTTCAAATCACACGAGTGGGCCCCCGAGTTCACGAACATGTGGCGCACCACCGATGACCTTTTCGCCAACTGGAAATCGATTTTAGGCACCATCGACCAGCAGATTGGCCTGGAATCGTATTCTGGCCCCGGCCGATGGAACGACCCGGATATGCTGCAGATCGGCAACCATGCCCTCACCGATTCGGAGAACCGCGCACACATGATCATGTGGGCCATCCTCAACGCCCCGCTCATGGCCGGCAACGACCTCGTAACTATGACCGACAAAGTCCGCGACATCCTGTGCCACCGTGGACTAATTGCCGTGAACCAGGACTGGGGCGGCAGGCAGGGCAAGCTAATTCGCGCCTATGGCGAACTGCAGGTCTGGGAAAAGCCTATGAGCAATGGCTCGACCGCGCTGGCCTACCTAAACCGAGGTGAAGTGGCCATCAAGGTTCGTGCCACCGATGACGCACCAGCCGCCACAAGCGTGCGCGATGTCTGGAGTTCGGATTCCGCCGGTGCCGCCGAGGTGGTCGAGGTCGAGCCGCACGGAGCCATTCTGCTGATAACGCAGTAGCTAGCGTCTGCGGTTGCTTGCCACCAGGAAGTAGAAGGCGATCAGCATGGCGCCGGCTAGCGACGCGAAGCCGATGCCTACGTTTAGGCTGTTCTGGTTGGCCTCCGAAGACTCGGCAGGTCCACCATCGCGGGCCCAGTCGGCGGGAATGCTGGCCGAGATTAGAACTGGTTCCTCGGTGGCGGTTTGACCGTCGGTCTGGCCGTCGTAGGGGGTCGCCACCGCGTCCACTATTGCAACCGCGCAAGGCTGGCCGGTCAAGGCAAGCATGCCCTTGCTCTGGTAGCCGTTGTCGTTAGTTAGGGTGAATTCGAAGCTACCTTCGCTGGGGTGGCCGTCGTTGGAGACCGAGCGCCAGTGCACGGTGTACTTGCCCGGCTGGTCGAGGTCTAGCTTGGTGCTCATGGTGGCGCCATTCACCTCGAGGCAGGTTCCGCCGAGGCCAACGCCCGATGGGTTGTCCGGGCCGGCAAGAAAAATGCTTTCACCGGAGTTGTCCGGGGTGGCCATGATTGACTCGTTGAAGGTCACCGAGAGGTTTACGACACCGGCCGCGACCGTGCCGTCCGCGGAAGGCGAGGTGCCAACCACTGCATCGTGTGCCTGGGCGGCCAGTGGGGCCAGGGTGAGTGCTGCGGTGGCGCCGGCAATTGCCAGCCAGGTCAGACTGCGCTTCATTGTCTCATTCTACAACCCGTCGAAT
>Ga0228702_1000109_pt1 | contig 73972 bp, 68 predicted proteins | sample McNCre217_Aug_MG_2_FD_178018 | JGI IMG/M metagenome (GOLD analysis project Ga0228702, IMG submission 178018) | Freshwater microbial communities from McNutts Creek, Athens, Georgia, United States - 20-17_Aug_MG | ecosystem: Environmental > Aquatic > Freshwater > Creek | place: USA: Georgia... | reverse complement strand
TAGGCGCATCAATTGGGAAATATTCTAAGCCGCCGATGGCTGTTGCTCCCATACCAGACACTCGGTTTCGACCATCTGCTTGATTATTACTTGGTTTATTAGGATACCAATCACGGGAATTTATTTGCGGACCAAATCCATAATAGGTGTGTAAATCTGCATTTACTAGCGTAGGATGATGCCACAAATACAAAACATTGACTGAATATCCGATATTACGAAATGTGCCATCTTGATAAGTACGATCAGTACCCCATAGGCCACCATAAGTACCAATGTTAACTTCAATGGCATTTACCCCATTTTCAGAATACTTTCTAGCCATAAAACCACCAGGTTCGCCAATTCTGAATCCAGCTGCCCAGTCTTTTAATTGACCATAAGTCAATTGACTTGAAAGCAATAAAACGAAACTAAGTGTAATTCGTATTATGAGGCTTTTCATAGGTAAAATGATTTAATCTTTTCCAATAAGATCGAGTTTTCGTCAGGCAAACCTACCGTTATTCGAATGGTATCTTCACACAATGGAACACTTGAACGATTACGCGTGATTACTTTTTCACTAATAAGGTAATCAAATAATGCTTGTGCAGACTGCAATTTAACTAATAAAAAGTTGGCATGACTAGGGTAAACCTGTTGAACTTGTGGTATTTTTTCAAATTCAGTAATCAGTCTTGCCTTCTCCGCTAAGATTAACTCAATGCCTTTTTTGACAAATTCTCTGTCTGATAATGCTTGTGAAACAATTTGTTGGGTCGCCCCACCAATATTATATGGAGGTTTGATTTTATTCAACAAGGCAATAATCGTTGGGTTTGCATAAGCCATTCCCAAGCGTAACGAAGCTAAGCCATACGCCTTGGATAAGGTTTGCATAACGATTAAATGAGGATATTGCGCCAATTCACTGATAAAACTAGGCTCATCAGAAAAGTCGATATAGGCCTCGTCAATGACCACAAATCCTGTTTTAAAGCTGTTTAATAAATGATAAATATCTGCTCGATTCAATTTGTTACCTGTAGGATTATTGGGAGAACAGATAAATAATAGGCGAGTCTCTGAATTAATTGCAGACAAAATTGCAGGAACATCTAATTGATATTCAGTTGTTAAATTGATTCGTTGAATCGTGATATTATTAATCGAAGCACTGACCTCATACATGCCATACGTAGGAGGGCAAATGATGATGTTATGCTTATCTGATGCGCAGGTCATACGCATTAATAAATCAATGGCCTCATCGGATCCATTACCTAAAAATATTTGATTTTCCTCGCAACCTTTAATCTTAGCTAATTGGGCCTTGATTTGATGTTGCATAGGATCAGGATATCGATTCCATGCTGCAATTTGATTCCCTGAACCTATGGGATTTTCGTTTGCATCTAAGAATACCCCTTCATTCCCCTTAAACTCATCACGAGCCGAGGAATAAGGTTTTAAGTTCCAAATATGGGGTAATATATACGCTTGATAATCCATTAACTTAATCGAATTTTAACGGCATTCGCATGTGCTTGTAAAGACTCCGCTTCTGCCATTTGAATAATACTCGGTCCAATGTTGGCTAAGCCTGCTTGGCTGATTGCTTGCAAAGTAATCTTCTTAACAAAACTATCTAGATTAACGCCTGAGTATGCTTTTGCAAAACCATTGGTAGGTAAGGTGTGATTTGTACCTGAGGCATAATCACCTGCAGATTCAGGTGTGAAATGCCCTAAAAAGATAGAGCCAGCATTGCTTATTGAATCTGCAAAATTCTCTGGATTTTCACATGCCAAGATCAAGTGCTCTGCACCGTATTCATTTAACAAATCAATTGCTTCCTCATTTGATTTAAGCAAAATGAACTGCGAATTACTTAATGCACTAGCTGCAAATTCCTTCCTAGGTAATTCCGCCAATTGCTTTTGGATTTCAGCAATCGATTCATTTAAAATTTGCTCTGAGGTACTGATGAGTATAACTTGAGAATCATGGCCATGTTCCGCTTGTGAGAGTAAATCGGAAGCGATAAAGGCAGGTTTAGCGGTTTCGTCCGCAAATACCGCTACTTCAGAAGGACCCGCAGGCATATCAATGGCAATTCCCATTCGATTGGCATACATTTTAGCCGCAGTCACATATTGATTACCTGGTCCAAAAATCTTATAAACAGCCGGAACACTTTCCGTTCCTTGGGCCATTGCTGCTATTGCTTGAGAACCGCCTATCTTAAACATTAGGGTGACGCCACATAATTGTGCTGCGTAAAACAAAGCTGGGTGGTCTCCAGGAGTACAAAGGACAATTTCTTTACATCCTGCAATCTTTGCTGGGATTGCCAACATCAAAATCGTGGAAAATAAAGGAGCCGTACCACCTGGAATATAGATTCCTACGCGTTCGATGGGAGAGGATTTCTGCCAACAAACTACACCGGGACTTGTTTCGATTCTTTTCTCAACAAGCTTTTGCGATTCATGAAAGGCAAAAATGTTTTTATATGCTACCTGAATGGCATTTTGAAGTTCCTGGGGAACCAAAGCTGCCTTTTCGGAAATCTCTTCTGACGTATAGGTAAGATCTGTAATGCTCTTCTTTTCAAATTTCAATGTAAAATCTCGTAGTGCTTGATCACCACCCGATTTCACTTGCTCAAATACATCTTTAATTAAGGCATCTAAGGATTGACTATCTAAGGATGGTCGGGTCCCGATTTGTTTAAATGATGATTGAGCAGGAAATTTTAAAATAGAAAACATCTTATAAAATCATTTTTTCGATTGGTAATACTAAAATACCTTGAGCACCTGCCTCACGCAATGCTTCAATGATATCCCAAAAATCATTTTCTGAAATGACCGAATGAATTGAAACCCAACCCGTTTCTGCCAATGGCATAACAGATGGAGCTTTCATTCCCGGTAATAAAGATTTGATTTTTTCTAAATCAGATTCTTTCGCATTTAAAACAACATATTTCGCATTTTGTCCACGTTGAACCGAATCAATTCGAAATAGGAGTTTATCGAGTATCGCTTGTTTCTCCGTACTTAATTGTTGGTTGGCAATTAACACTGCCTGACTTTGGAATACCGTAGCAACTTCTTTCAATCCATTGCTTAACAAAGTGCCACCCGTAGAGACGATATCACAAATAGCTTCAGCTAATCCAATACTTGGAGCAATTTCTACAGAACCCGAAATCTCATGCGTTGTCACCTGAATTCCCTGTTTCGCTAAAAATGCATTCGTCAAATTAGGGTAGGAGGTAGCAATGTTTTTTCCTTGAAAATATTCAATGCCAGAATATTCTTCATTGCGCGGTATTGCTAGCGATAAACGACATTTCGAAAATCCTAATTCCTTTACTACGTCAACTTGACGAATATGTTCCATTAAAACATTTTCACCAATTACACCTAAATCGGCAACACCATCTTCCACATATCCCGGAATATCATCGTCACGAAGGAAGAGGAATTCAATGGGGAAATTGCTTGAAACCGTTTTTAATTTGGAGCCACCTGACTCAAATTTAATTCCACAGGCTTTAAATAACTTAAGCGACTCTTCACTTAGGCGACCTGATTTTTGTACTGCGATTCTAATATTTTGTGACTCCATCTGAATTATATGCTTAAAATAATCAAGCCCCGAACGAATTCGAGGCTTGACAAAATAAATGTTACAAGAACATTTTAAGTGGATCCTCGAGGTATTGCTTTAAGGTTAACAAGAATGCTGCTCCTGCTGCCCCATCTGCCACGCGATGGTCACATGTTAATGTTAATTTCATGATGTTGGTTGCATAAAACTGACCGTTTTTCACGCCAACCGTTTCTTTAATACCACCAACAGCCAAAATACATGACTCTGGTGAATTAATGATCGAAGTGAATTGGTCAATACCAAACATACCTAAATTACTTACAGTAAATGTATTTCCTTCCCAATCCTTAGGTTGTAATTGTTTGCTTTTCGCTTTTCCACCTAATTCTTTCGCCTCAGATGAAATTTGAGCAATTGATTTTTCATTAGCAAAACGGATTACTGGAACTAATAAACCATCTTCAACCGCTACTGCCATACCGATATGAACGTGTTTGTTCACACGAATACGATCTTCCATCCAATACGAATTGATCTTTGGATGTTTCGTTAATGCCAAAGCCGTTGCTTTGATTACCATGTCATTGAATGAAATCTTAACAGGTAATACCTCATTCATGCTAACACGAGCCTCGATCGCCTTGTCCATGTTGATTTCCATCGTTAAATAGAACTCAGGGGCACTGAATTTAGATTCAGATAAACGACGCGCAATTGTTTTACGCATTTGGCTGTTTGGAATATCTTCAAAGCTTTCAACACCTGAAACAAATGTCGACATCGCGCCACCTGCACTTGGATTGTAATCTTCAATATCATTCTTAGTAATTCGGCCACCTTCGCCTGTACCTTGAATCCAGTTCAAATTGTAACCTTTTTCTTTTGCTAAGGCGCGAGCTAAAGGCGATGCTTTAATCGAATCTTCAGAAATACGAGCTTTCGTAGGAGCTGGGGTAGCTGCTTTTGTTTCAACGGCCTTAGGCGCTTCTGCAACTTGTACAGGTGCTGGAGCTGCTTCAGCGGCAACTGGCGCCGCAGCGGGTGCAGCTGACTCAGCTGATAAAATCGGTTGGAAGTCTGTACCAGGCTCACCAACAATAGCAATAATGCCATCAACAATAACACCTTCACCTTCTTTCGCTCCAATGTATAATAAGGTACCATCTTCGTAGTTTTCCAACTCCATGGTAGCCTTGTCAGTCTCAACTTCAGCAATGATATCACCACTCTTGACAACATCACCTGTTTTCTTCAACCATTTAGCAATTACGCCTTCCACCATCGTATCGCTCATTTTAGGCATACGAACAGCTTTCGCTTTAATTCCACTTAAATCAATGGCTGGAGCTGCTGCAACTGGTGCAGGTGCTGCCGCTTGTGGGGCTGCTTCAACAGCAGCAGGCGCCGTAGCTGTGGCTGCAGCTACAGGAGCTTGCAATAAAGCTGAATAATCTTCACCAGGGGTTCCAACTACCGCAATAATGCCATCTACAGGTACAGCTTCACCAGCCTTAATGCCAATGTATAACAATGTACCATCTTCGTAATTTTCTAATTCCATCGTCGCTTTGTCAGTTTCCACTTCCGCGATGATATCTCCAGACTTAATTACGTCTCCTTCTTTTTTAAGCCAATTTGCAATAACACCTTCTACCATGGTGTCACTCATCTTGGGCATTCTTATTACTTCAGCCATGCTTTTATATTTGAATTTCAAAAATACGCTTTATACGCTTATTTTAAAAGATATTATTAAAAATTATTTGAATTAATCCAGTTTTAAAACGGCCATAAACGCTTCTTGTGGGATTTCAACATTACCTACTTGACGCATACGTTTCTTACCTTTCTTTTGTTTCTCTAATAATTTACGCTTTCTCGAAATATCACCCCCATAACATTTTGCCAAAACGTCTTTGCGTAATGCTTTTACTGTCTCTCTAGCGATAATTTTTTGGCCAATTGCTGCCTGAATCGCAATTTCAAACTGTTGGCGCGGCAATAACTCACGTAATTTCTCACATAAACGTTTACCCCAATCGTATGCTTTGTCTCGGTGTACAATGGCCGACAAAGCATCTACTTTTTCGCCATTTAACATGATATCTAATTTAACCATGTAACCTGGTTCGTAGCCTTTATATTCGTAATCCAATGACGCATATCCACGTGAAATGGTTTTCAATCGGTCAAAGAAATCAAATACAACTTCAGATAATGGCATATCAAAGGTAAGTTCAACACGATCCGTTGTTAAATAGATTTGATTAACTAAAATTCCACGCTTATCCATACATAAGCTCATAATCACACCCGTGTATTCGGATTTAGTAATGATTTGCGCTTTGATATAAGGCTCTTCAATGATGTTGATCAAGTTTGGTTCAGGTAACTCACTCGGCGCTGAAACCCATTGGGTTTCTCCTGCCGTCGTCAATACTTTGAATTTCACTGATGGAACTGTGGTAATAACAGTCATATCAAATTCACGCTCCAAGCGCTCTTGCACAATTTCCATGTGCAACATCCCTAAGAACCCACAACGGAAACCAAAACCTAAGGCTGCTGATGTTTCAGGCTCCCAAACCAAGGATGCATCATTCAATTGCAATTTCTCCATTGCATCACGCAAGTCCTCAAACTCTGATGTTTCTACTGGATAAATACCCGCAAATACCATCGGTTTAACTTCTTCAAAACCTTGAATAGCTGCTTTACATGGATTCGCCACATGGGAAATAGTATCCCCAACCTTAACTTCTTTGGCTTCTTTGATACCTGAAATTAAATATCCTACATCACCCGTTTTGATGATAGATTTAGGTTCTTGTTCTAAGCCGAGGGTTCCAATTTCATCGGCAAAATATTCCTTGCCTGTATTCATGAACTTGACACGGTCTCCTTTTTTGATTTCTCCATTATAGACGCGGAAAATAACTTCAATCCCACGATATGAATTAAATGTTGAGTCAAAGATTAATGCTTGTAAGGGTTCTGATGGATCACCTTTAGGAGCTGGTACACGTGTTACCACGGCATCTAGAATATCTTGAATACCAATTCCCTCTTTTCCTGAGGCATGAATGATATCTTCTTTTTTACATCCGATTAGGTCAATGATTTGATCAGAAACCTCATCAGGCATTGCGCCAGGTAAATCGATTTTATTCAATACAGGAATGATTTCCAAATCGTGATTGATCGCTAAATATAGATTGGATATAGTTTGTGCTTCAATTCCTTGAGAGGCATCCACGATTAATAAAGCTCCTTCGCAAGCTGCAATGGAACGGGAAACTTCGTAACTGAAATCGACGTGACCTGGTGTGTCAATCAAATTGAATGTATATACTTCGCCATCTTTCGGATATTGCATTTGAATCGCATGCGATTTGATTGTGATACCACGCTCGCGTTCTAAGTCCATGTCGTCCAATAACTGATTCATCATATCGCGCTTTTGCACGGTATTAGTGAATTCAATTAATCGATCGGCCAAAGTACTCTTACCATGATCAATGTGTGCGATAATGCAAAAATTACGAATGTTTTTCATGTATGTTTTTTACTACTAATATGTTTGGCTGACCCATTGCATGAGTATTGCCGATAAATATCCTCCATAGGTACCAATAGCATAACCTAATAATGCCAATATGACGCCCAATGGAGCTAAAATGGGACTAAATGCTGTTGCTATTACGGATGTAGAAGCAATACCACCAACATTAGCCTGCGATGCAATCGCCATGTAGTGGTATGGTGCTTTAATCCATTTTCCAACTACAAATATAACTAAGCCATGTATGCTTATCCATATAAATCCTGTAAATAGTAGGAGTGGAGTTGAAAATAAATGGCTTAATGATATTTTTAACCCAATGGATGCAATGATAAAATAGAGAAATAACGTCGCGATGACATCTCCTCCGGCTGCGTAAAAGCGTTTCAATGGGCTTAATCCTAATCCAATTCCAGTTAGTGTACAAATAAAGAATGTCCAGAAACTTTGATTAAGGAATGTTATAGCAATTATATCGGTCAGATACTTACCCGCATAAGTACTTAAGACTGTTATTAGAAATCCTAAACCTAAAATATAGATGAGATTATTGAACGTAAATTTCTTGACTGACAATTCTTCCTCCCAATCAATTGAAATATCTTGATGATTAAATGACGCCTTCAAGTATTGATTAATCTTGTGTTGGAATGGAATCAAAAATAATAAAATTGCCAACCACGTTTCACCAAAAAATACGTCAACGGTTACTGCTTTAGCTAGTTCATCCGCATTAGGTAGAAATATCGCATTTAATGCCATTTGATTCGCTGTTCCACCTATCCAGGATCCAGCAATCGTCGCTAAACCTTTAAATGATTCAGCATTAAATTCAGTTGGGAAATAGTAGTGACTAATCATTAAGGAAATAGGTCCACCAATGATGACTCCCAATGCGCCAACGAGGAATAAAATAATCGGTTTCTTACCGATGGCCTTTAGTTTGGCAAAAGGAAGTCCTAAGGTAAAATAAAAGATACAAAAGGGTAATAGCGTTTTAGCTAAAGTTCCATTAAGATCCGTGTTTCCAATTACAATGATTCCCTGTTCGACCAATAAGGAAGGCAGAAAATAACAAAATAATAAGGGAGGTATGACACTAAATACGAGTTTGATGATTTTAGATTTCAATTTCGACAAGTAAAAAATACCCGCCAGCATGATAATCAAACTGATAAATATGGAAAGCTCGCCCTGAATCATGCCTATGACATTAACGATTCAATCTCCTCGATATCGATAGGTATATTCGCCATTAAATTAATGGCAGGTCCATCGGTAATCAATAAATTATTCTCTAGTCGAATCCCAATGCCTTCTTCTCGAATGTATATTCCTGGTTCACAAGTCAATACCATGCCCGCTTCAAACGGCTTGTATTTATCCCACACATCATGAACATCTAATCCTAAATGATGCGCAACCCCATGCATAAAGTATTTTTTGAACAAAGGTTGGCTAGGGTCTTGATTATCAACATCAAGTTTTGTGAATAAACCTAATCCAATCAATTGCTCTTCCATGAACATTTCAACCGCTTTTTGATAATCTACCCAATAAATACCTGGACGCATTAAATCAGTTGCATAGTTTAATACAGCTTGAACTGCCTTGTAGACTTCTTTTTGGCGTGGACTAAATTTTCCATTAACTGGAATAGTTCGGGTCATATCTGCATTATAATTGCCATAACAAGCCCCAACGTCTAGTAAAATCAAATCACCATCTTTACATTCACGCTCGTTTTCAATGTAATGTAAAACACAAGCATTTGCACCAGAAGCTATGATTGGAGTGTAGGCAAATCCTCCACTACGAGATTTGATGAATTCATGAATGAATTCTGCCTCTATCTCATTTTCCCAAACACCGGGTTTAGTAAATCCTAAAACACGTCTAAATCCATTTTCCGTAATTTCAATTGCCTTTTGCATAGCAGCTAATTCTGCAGGCTCTTTCTTCATACGTAAGGTATTTAGAATAGGGGCTAGTCGGCAAATTCGATGAAGTGGATATTTATCCTTAATTTCTTGAACAAGTCGAGCGTTTTGTGTTTCAACTAATGAACTATTGCGCATATGTTCATTGTCGATCATGTAAACCGTATCAGCTGAATAGATTAAGGTTTTTAAAATTGCTTCAAAATTGCTCGTCCACTGAATGTTTTTAATTCCACTAATAGCAGTCGCTTCGTCTTTGGTATATTTATGACCTTCCCAAATTGCGATTAATTCAGAGGTCTCTCGCACAAATGCAATTTCTCTCAAATGCGCCTCGGGTGCATCAGGGTAGATTAATAAAAGTGTTTCTTCTTGGTCTAGTCCCGACAAATAGAATAAATCAGTTTGTTGTTTAAATCCCATGCTGCCATCAGCATTCGTGGGCATAATGTCATTTGAACTAATTAACACTAAGGATTTAGGTGGTAATTCCGCAATTAATTTGTTGCGGTTCTTGATAAATAGCTCTGAAGGAAAAGGTTGATAGCGCATCTTATTTTTTACACTGATAAATGATTTCTTCTAAAGGCAATGCCATACGTATACTCTCGTCGGATCCTAATTTTTCAATCATATTGACGGGAGTTACCGTAAAACCTGAATTTTCTAGTTGTTTACCAAAATCGCGACCATAAATTCGAAGATGATCATCCTGTAAGAAATGAATCTCACGTTCTTTCGGATCTGTAATGCTTGCATCTTCATAGGTCGTTTCGAGATCATATCGCTGCGGACTTTGGCATAATGCAAATCCTTCAGGCTTTAATACCCGACGAATTTCTTGCATACAACGTACATCATCTTTAACGTGCTCTAATACGTGGTTGCAAAATACCACATCGAAAGAATTATCTGGAAATGGAATATCGTGTAAATCCATCTTCACCTTAGCCAAAGGTGATTCAATGTCAGCCGTTATATAGTTGTCTCCTAAATAGTTTTCGAACCTTTCAATGAAGCAATATTCTGGTGCTATGTGTAGAACATGAGGTTTTGAAGTATAGAAATTGGTTTCATTTTTAAGAAACAGATGCATTAATCGATGTCTTTCTAAACTTAAACAAGAAGGGCAAAGTGCATTTTCCCTAGGCTGTAAGCGTCCGTATGGTAAAAACTTTGAAAAGGAATGATCGCATACAGGACAATAAACTTTAGAACCCCTTAAAAATAGGCTATAAAATTTCAGTAATCGATGTGCAAATAATTGGATAATTTTTCTTGGAATGTGACGAAGTACCCAGCTGATAATATGTTTCATAGAACAAAAAAAAGGAAGGTTTTTCAGATAAAAAACCTTCCTAATGAAAATTTTAATTGGATTACATTTCGCGCAACCAAATGTTGCGGAAACTTACTGCGTTACCGTGGTCTTGTAAACTAATCGGACCGGCACCATGTACCGGATTTAACGGTTGGCCAATGTATTCCGTTGTACCTTGAATCTTTGTATGATTCTGCACAACAACTCCATTATGAATAACTGTAACATAAGCAGGTGTATCAATTCCTCCATTTACCGTAAATACAGGTGCTGTATAAATGATATCATAAACATTCCATTCGCCCATTGGTGAAGTTGCATTAACTAATGGAGCCGTTTGCTTATAAATACTTCCTGCTTGACCGTTACGATAACTACGGTTTTTGTATGAGTTTAATACCTGTACCTCATACATTCCTTGCATGAAAATACCACTATTTCCTTTTCCCTGACTTTTTAAGGTTTCTGGCTCGATAGGGGACTGCCATTCAATATGCAATTGATAATTTGTGAATTTCTGCTTGGTAGAAATATGTCCAGCTCCACGAACAACAGTCATTTTCCCGCCTTCAACTTTCCATTGTGCTGGGCCACCATCTTTGATCGATTCCCAATTATCTAAATTCTTACCATCAAACAAAACGATTGCATCAGAAGGAATAGCTCCTGGTGTAACTACGCGTACTTCTGGATCCCAAAATTCGGTAGCATCAGGTTTCGTTGGATTAACAACAACATGTCGGTGATCTTGCGCTTGAGAAGCGAAGCTAATGCTCAAACCGAAAAGCATAGCGGCTAGTATGGATTGTTTCATAGTGTATTGTATTGAATTTTGAACAAAAAAAAACCGGTATCAAATACCGGTTCTAATTTCAAGAAATATTTATTATTTAGCAAATGAAGCTTTGATAGCCTCAATATCTACTAATTTAATAATAGGTCTTTGCTTTAAGATTTTGATAGCTTCAACTTTATTGTTAGCTACTGCTTTATTTCTTCTGTCTTTTCTTTTTAGTCTAGTTACGGCCATGTCGATAATAATTTTGGTCTGCAAAAATAGGAATTATTGGTTATATATCAAATAATATCCCTCGAATAATTAAATTTGTTTTATGAAAGTAATACAAAAGCCTACAAACGCTAGAGGCACGCGTGATTTTGGACCTAAAGAAATGGCTATTCGTAGCTATGTGTTCTCAACGATTAAGAGACATTTTGAGGCGTTTGGCTTTCAGTCAATTGAAACACCTGCGATGGAGAATTTATCTGTTTTGACGGGAAAATATGGTGATGAAGGGGATCAATTACTTTTTAAAATTATCAATTCAGGGGATTATTTAAGCAAGGTTAATGGCGATCCTTTGGCTTTAGGTTCTAAGTCATTACTTCCTCAAATTTCAGAAAAGGGCTTACGTTATGATTTAACGGTTCCTTTTGCACGATTTGTAGCGATGAATCGAAATGATATTGCTTTTCCTTTTAGACGTTCTCAAATCCAACCAGTTTGGCGTGCAGACCGACCGCAAAAGGGTAGGTACCGGGAATTCTATCAATGCGATGCCGATATCATTGGTTCAGATTCATTAGTTAATGAAGCCGAATTAATTGCCCTGTTCCAAGCGATTTTTAATTCCTTGAATTTACGCACTAATCTAATTATCAATTCGCGTAAAATTTTAGCGGGAATTGTGGATAAGCTGGGTGCAACAGATCTTTTTGTTGCCTTCGCTGTAGCGATTGATAAATTAGATAAAATTGGTTGGGATGCTGTTGCCTTAGAATTAGGTTCAAATGGTTTTCAAACGAATCAAATTGAGGCACTCCAAAAGCTTTTCATTTTTGAAGGTTCTAATGTTGATAAGATAGATTTGTTAACTGATTTTTTTGCAGATAATGCTTTAGGAAATGAAGGTCTTTCTGAGATCAAATCGGTCTTACGTTTATCCGATTTAAATGGTTACGATAATGCTAATTTAATCTTTGATTTTAAATTAGCTCGGGGCTTAAGTTATTACACAGGTCTAATCTATGAAGGTAAATCTGTCGATGTGCCCTTTGGTTCTATCGCAGGAGGTGGACGTTATGATAATTTGACTGCAGCTTTTGGATTGCCTAACATGAGTGGTGTAGGGATTTCATTTGGTATTGAGCGCATTATTGATGTCATGCGTGAGTTAAATTTGTTTCCAGAAATACAAATCAGTGCAAGTCAAATTTTATTCACTTATTTTGATGAAGCCGGGCAAGCATTAGCAATTAATATATCGAACCAATTGCGTAAAGCTAATATTCCAAGTGAAGTATACCCTGATATTGTCAAAATTAAAAAGTCCTTTGAATTTGCCGACAAAAAAGGGATTCCGTTTGTGGGTGTAATTGGTGAACAAGAGATAAAAGACCAAAAGGTGGCCGTAAAAGACATGAATAATGGAGAACAACGTGTGCTCTCCATTTCTGAATTAATTGAATACATGGCTACTATTTAATTAGCGCCAAGCTTTAAATTGGTTAATTAATCCATTCGTAGAACTATCATGCGAGTGGATTTTTTCGTTATGCTCTAATTCTGGCAGAATAGAGTTTGCTAGTTGTTTGCCCAACTCAACTCCCCACTGGTCATACGAAAATACATTCCAAATAACACCTTGTACAAATATTTTATGCTCGTACATGGCAATTAAGGCACCTAATGTCTTGGGATTAATTTCCTTAACGAGGATTGAGTTCGTAGGCTTATTACCTTCAAATACTTTGAATGGGCTTAATCGAGCAATCTCTGCTGCAGGCAGTCCCGCTTTTACTAATTCAGCTTCAACTACTTCTTTGGTTTTACCATTCATCAAAGCTTCTGTTTGTGCAAAGAAATTTGACATTAACAAAGTATGATGATTTCCGATTTTATTATGTGTAACAGCAGGGGCAATAAAATCAGCTGGAATCAATTGAGTTCCTTGGTGAATTAATTGATAAAATGCATGTTGGCCATTCGTTCCAGGCTCTCCCCAAATTACAGGTCCGGTAGCATAAGTAACACGATTGCCATTACGATCTACAGATTTTCCATTCGATTCCATATCACCCTGTTGGAAATACGCAGCAAATCGATGCATATATTGATCATAAGGTAAAATAGCATGTGTAGCGGCATCAAAGAAATTCACATACCAAACGCCTAATAAAGCTAAAATAATGGGCATGTTTTTATCAAATGATGCTGTGGCAAAATGCTCATCCATCTCGTTGGCGCCGGCAAGCAATAATTCGAAATTATCAAAGCCTATAGATAAAGAGATGGATAATCCGATTGCCGACCATAACGAGTAACGACCACCAACCCAGTCCCAAAATTCAAACATGTTAGCGACATCAATGCCAAATTCGCCAACAGCTTTTGCATTTGTTGATAAAGCGACAAAGTGTTTTGAAACGGCCGCTTCATCTTTGGCGCTAGCTAAAAACCAATTACGTGCCGAAAATGCATTCGCCATGGTCTCTTGCGTCGTGAATGTTTTAGATGCTATTAAGAATAAAGTGGTTTCTGGATTAACCTTTTTTAATGTTTCAGCGATATGTGTCCCATCTACATTGCTGACAAAGTGGATGTTTAAATGATTCTTATAGGGCTTTAATGCTTCTGTAACCATGACGGGACCCAAATCAGATCCGCCAATACCGATGTTTACTACATCGGTAATTGCTTTCCCCGTATATCCTTTCCAAGCTCCCGAAATGACTTGGTTTGAAAATTCTTTCATGTGAGCTTTTACTGCCTGAATGCCAGGAATAATATCATCACCGTCTACGATGATTGATTTAGACGCTTTTGCACGTAAAGCGGTATGCAAAACAGCACGATTCTCATTTTGATTGATTTTCTGACCAGAAAACTGCGCTTTGATGGCTTCCGTTAATCCACATTCTTCCGCGAGCTTTAATAGATTTGAAAACGAAGCATCGTCGATGATATTTTTCGAATAATCTAATAAGATATCTTGGTCAAGGAGACTGAATTTTTCCTGCCGACTAGCATCTTTTTCGAATAAACTTTTTAAGTGTATAGAAGCTAAACGCTTGCGATCTTCAACTAATAATTGGAAGGCCTGTGTTTTAGAAAAATCAATGTTGGATAAGGTCATGTGTTATACTTTTGGCTTATTAATTTTCAAAAATACGATTTTATCAGGTATTAAAAAAGGGGTATAAGTTAGACCTATACCCCTTAAAATGAAATTTATACCTTATAGATTAGGCTGTGGAGTTTTTCTCAAATAAGGCTTAATGGTTGTGAAGCCTTTTGGGAATTTAGTTACCGCGTCCTCGTTTGATACAGCAGGGGTAATAATTACGTCCTCACCATTTGTCCAATCTGCTGGTGTCGCAACTTGATAATTAGCTGTTAATTGCAAAGAATCAATTACGCGTAATAACTCGGTAAAATTACGACCAGTTGACGCAGGATAAGTAAGAGTTAGTTTAATTTTCTTATCGGGTCCAATAATGAAAACTGAACGTACAGTGGCTTTTTCCGAAGCATTAGGGTGGATCATGTCATATAACAATGCCACTTTTTTCTCGGGATCTGCAATGATTGGGAAGTTTACTTTTACATTATTTACTTCTTCAATATCGGGTACCCATTGATTGTGTGAATCTAAATCGTCAACAGAAATAGCTATTGCCTTAACACCGCGTTTCGCAAAATCTCCAGCTAATAAAGCTGTTTTGCCTAATTCAGTTGTACAAACTGGAGTAAAATCTGCTGGGTGACTAAATAACATGACCCATGAATTATTGATCCATTCATGGAAATTGATAGGACCTTGTGTCGTTTCAGCACTAAAATCCGGTGCGATATCGCCTAAATGTAAAGACATAATAATAGGGGTTTAGGTTAATGTTAATTCTATTAAATTTATAGACTATTTTTAAATAAAAAAAGCAATCCTAAAATAAGATTGCTTTTAACATTACACTTCATCAACAAACTAAAAACCAATTAATTAAAATGCTGTAGGAGAAGGATTCGAACCTCCAAGGTGCAGTTAGCCGCGACACAGAACTGATTTAGTGGTCAACCCATTATGCCGTGTTTATCCTGAACTCACCACCCCCGAGACAGGAGGGCACGTCTGCCAATTTCATCACCCTACAGTGAAAAAATAACTACCTTTGTAATTATCTTGAGACAAATATAAAAGATGTTTTTATATATTTCAAAATATTTAAAGAAAAATATCATTTTGTTGGATATTTTTTAAAAATTTGACCTAATTATTGAAAATTTCGAATGGATAAGAAAGCGGATTTAGATCCTTTAGATTATAAGATTTTAGAAATACTCGTTGAAGATGCGAATTTGCCTTATACTGAAATAGGCCAACGGTTAGATGTATCGGGGGGAACTGTTCATGTTCGCATGAAAAAAATGGAATCTTTAGGAATCGTTAAGGGGGCACAGTTATTAATTGATTATTCAAAAATTGGTTGGGATATTACAGCTTTCCTGGGTATCTATTTAGATAAAAGCTCCTTGTATGAGGATGTAGCTAAACAATTAGAAGCCATTCCTGAAGTAGTGAATATCCATTATACCACAGGTATTTACAGCATTTTTGCCAAAATTATTTGTCGAGACACCCAGCACTTACGTGAGGTGCTTCATGATAAAATACAACGCGTAACAGGTATTCAACGAACAGAGACTTTTATTTCACTTGAAGAAAGTTTAATTCGAAATACGCCTTTATTTTAATTTATTTAGATTCGTTCTTGATAATTGCTTCTTATTTATCATTTGATTCGTAATTTTGTATTCTAATTATTTAAAGAGATGGCAGAGCACCCAGATGATATTTTATTGGAGGTAACAAATTCAGATTATAAATATGGATTTGAATCCAATTTTGAAACTGAAGAAGCCCCTATGGGTTTAGACGAATCCATTATTCGTTTTATTTCTGATAAAAAGAATGAACCCGAATGGATGTTTGAGTGGCGATTAGCCGCATTTAACCATTGGAAAACGTTAAAAGAACCCGATTGGGCAAATTTGACGTATACACCAGCAGATTATCAAGCATTAAAATATTATTCAGCTCCTAAGCCTAAGAAAACGATTAATTCTTTGGATGAAATAGATCCTGAGTTGCGTCGTACTTTCGAAAAGTTGGGAATTTCTCTAGACGAACAAAAACGTATTTCAGGTGTTGCTGTGGCGGTTGATGCCGTTATTGATTCGGTTTCTGTAGCGACAACCTACAAAGAAACTTTGGCTGAAAAAGGGATTATCTTTTGTTCCATTTCAGAAGCTGTTAAAGAGCATCCTGAATTAGTTAAGAAATACTTAGGAAGTGTTGTTCCTGTTAAAGACAATTTCTTTTCTGCATTGAATGCAGCTGTTTTCTCTGACGGTTCTTTCTGTTACATTCCTAAAGGCGTTCGTTGCCCAATGGAACTTTCTACTTATTTCCGTATAAACGCGGCTGGTACTGGGCAATTCGAGCGTACATTAATTATTGCCGATGAAGATTCGTACGTTAGTTATTTAGAAGGTTGTACAGCACCTCAGCGTGATGAAAACCAATTGCATGCTGCGGTAGTAGAGATATTTGTGCACAAAGGAGCAGAAGTTAAATATAGCACGGTTCAAAACTGGTATCCTGGGGATAAAGAAGGAAAAGGTGGAATCTTTAATTTCGTGACTAAACGCGGAATTTGTGATGGCGCTCATTCTAAATTATCTTGGACCCAGGTAGAAACGGGTTCTGCCGTAACTTGGAAATACCCATCTGTTGTATTAAAAGGGGATTATTCGATTGGCGAGTTTTATTCGGTGGCAGTTACTAACAATTACCAACAAGCTGATACGGGTACCAAAATGATACATTTAGGAAAGCATTCTAAATCTCGAATTGTTTCCAAAGGTATTTCAGCTGGTTTTTCTCAAAACTCATATCGTGGCTTAGTTCAAGTGGCAAGAAAGGCAGAAAAATCTAAGAATTTCTCGCAATGTGATTCTTTATTGTTAGGCGATAAGTGTGGTGCTCATACTTTCCCATATTTAGAAGTAAAGAACAGTTCTTCCTCTGTTGAACACGAGGCAACTACATCAAAAATAGGGGAGGATCAAATCTTTTATTGTAATCAACGCGGTTTGTCTTCTGAAACTGCCGTAGCATTAATTGTTAATGGATATGCGAAAGAGGTATTGAATCAACTTCCCATGGAATTTGCCGTTGAAGCACAAAAATTATTAGCTATATCGCTAGAGGGATCTGTGGGTTAAGATTTTACCCCACCGGTATGCAACGCCAATATGTTGCTTCCTGGCTTGAATTTATCCTTTCGGATTAAATCATAGAGTCCATAAAACATCCTTCCGGTGTAAATGGGCTCTATTTTTATTTGATGTTTTTGTTCAAACAATTGGCAAAAATTGACCAATTCTTCGGGTTGCTTAGCATACTTACCAAAAATGTATGCATCGTAAATTCGTTGAATTGGAATTCCCACCTCTAAGGCATTCGACTCAATTTCTTTTAAGTTGTTTAAGGTAAGTATGCCATGAACCTCAATATTATTAGTTGATTCACAAAGCCCAAGATAAGTTGTTCCTGTGCCAATTGGACATATTATGTGTTCAAAATTACCTTGATTAATTTCTTTTGTAATGTACGAGACACCCTTTATTGCCATTTTCCCATAACCACCTTCAGCAATAATCATGGAATTAGTAGTATCAATTTCCTTGGGTATTAGTTTTTTTTGGTAATTCGTTCTTGAAATAAATTTTAGATTCATTCCCCAACTTTCCATTTGGCTTAAATACAAATTGCTCTGACTAGTTAATTCATCGCCTCTTATGATGCCTGTTGATGCTAAGCCTAATTCTTTGGCGGCAAAAGCAAGCGCATACAAATGATTTGAATAGGCTCCTCCAAAACTAATCAGATGCTTATATCCATTTAATTGCGCTAATTGAATATATTCACGTAATTTGCGCCACTTATTCCCGCTGATGATGGGATGAATCAAATCGTCTCGTTTGATAAAAACGCGTACTTCTTTTTGTTCAAAGAGCTCATCATGGATTTCATCGATCGCCGATGGTAAACGTAAGTATTGTTTTTCAAATTGTAAGATGTCCATAGATCCAGAAATAGACCCAATTGAATCAGAAGATGATTTATTTGAGCATTATAACTTTGTTGTTGACAAAGGTCAACAATTGTTAAGAATAGATAAATATTTATTGCTTAAAATTGCGAATTCCAGTCGGTCAAAAATTCAAACCGGTATAGAAGCTGGTGCTGTAAAGGTAAATGACCAACTCATTAAGTCAAATTACAAGGTAAAGCCCTTTGATGAAATTTCTGTTTCATTTTCAACACCACCTCGTGACAATGAGGTTATTCCCGAAGATCTTCCAATTAACATCGTCTATGAGGATGATGATTTAATGATTATCAATAAAGAGCCTGGTATGGTTGTTCACCCTGCACATGGTAATTGGACCGGTACTTTGGTCAATGGATTATTATACTATTGCCAAAATTTACCTGGAAATAATAATATCAGGCCAGGTTTAGTGCATCGTATCGATAAAGATACCTCGGGGTTATTGGTCATTGCCAAATCTGAATTTGCCATGACGTATTTGGCTAAACAATTTTTTGATCATACCATCGAAAGAACGTATTATGCCATACTTTGGGGAGTTCCTAAAGAATCTAAGGGTACGTTGCGTGGTAAAATTACACGTCATCCCAAGGACCGCAAGATCATGTATATGCTTCCTGAAGAGAGTGATGATGGAAAATTGGCCATTACGCACTATGAAGTTATTGAGTCTTTTGGCTTTTGTTCATTTGTTAAATTTAACTTAGAAACGGGTCGGACGCACCAAATTCGGGCTCATGCCCAGTCGATGGGTCATCCATTGGTTTCAGATTCATCCTACGGGGGTGACAAGATTCGTTTCATGAGTACACGCACGAACTTTAAACAATTTGTTGATAATATGTTTAAGGTTTGTCCCCGTCAAGCTTTGCACGCCTATTCACTTGGATTTGAACATCCAACTACGCATGAATGGATGCAATTTGAGAGTCAATTTCCAGAAGATTTTGATAACTTATTAAAGAAACTTAGAAAATTTACTAACGATTAAAATGATTGAATTACGTCGAGCCAAGCAAGAGGATATTCCGAGCATATTAGAACTTGTGAATTCCTTAGCTCTTTTTGAAAAAGCACCTGATGAAGTTACCGCGACGATACAAGATTATATCGAAAACGGTTTTGGTGCTAATCCAATTTTCTTTTCATTTTTAGCTTATGATGAAGGTAAATTGGCTGGATTCGCACTCTGGTATTTTCGTTTCTCAACTTGGAAAGGAAAGCGCTTTTATTTAGAAGATCTTTATGTTAAAGACGAATTTCGTGGTAAAGGTATTGGTCAAAAACTAATAGAAGCCTGTATAGAAGAAGCCAAGCATACTAAATGTACAGGAATGATGTGGCAAGTTTTAGATTGGAATACACCCGCCATTGAATTTTACAAAAAGTATAATGCGCAATTTGATGGCGAGTGGATTAATGTTAATCTACATTTATAAGGAATTCCGATCGATAAAGTAATAGTCATTGGGGTAACGCCCCTTTGACTTTTCTAAGATCATTTGGGCTGCACGTTTACCCATCAACGCAAAGTCGTTTGAAATGACAGATATTCCCTCAGATATAATTTCTTTTAAAGGCGTATCATCATATGAAATAACGCCAATTTCTTTTCCGAATTTCCATTGTTTCTTAGAGCACCAATTTATCATTTTGATTAAATCAAATTCTCTAAATACAATATAAGCCTGATTTTCTTGAATGTCGATGTCTTCTTCTAAGTCAGGAATGATGTCATGCGATATTTGATTATCATTACAGAATCGAGTAAATCCATTAATGATTCCATTAGGCGTATATTGGAAACTTTTGCTGCTCAAAACCAAGTTTAAGGAATTGTACTTTTTGATTTTAGGTAAACATTCCGATAAGCCTTGATAAATATTAGATTCAAAGTCTTGAAATAGGATTGCTGCATCAGAACCGAATTCCTTAACATCAATATCCAATATCAATAATTTGTCTTTAGGAATCTTTGATAGAATTCCTGAAACGCTTTTATTGAAATGGGGTAGGATAATATAATGATTGTATTTACCTACATTATCTTGAATCAGGTTCTCAAATAATTGGATGTCGTGGTAATGGAAAAATAGCGTATGGCTAACTCCTTCACCTAAATTCTCTAATATTTTCTCTAAAAGAATTTCTTTATAAGGTGTTAACGCATCCATTAAAATAAATACGTTTAACGCACTTCGTGTATCCGTAGAAGCAACATAAAAACCTTTTCCATGGTGAGAATTGATTAATCCACGTTCGCGTAATTCATCATAGGCCTTCGTAACTGTCATACGAGCCATTCCAAATTCATTTGCCACAACATTTATCGACGGAAGTTGCTTCCCTCTATCAAATTGCCCAGAATCGATTGCGTCAACGATGCTATCAATGAGCTGTTGATACTTGGGTTTATTATTGTTCGGGTCAAATGTTATCATGTTGTTGATGAATTTAGTGCAATACGATATTGCTTTCAATATCTTCCAAAGTTGCTCCCTTTGTTTCAGGCATTAAGAATTTTACATAAGCCAATTGAGCAAACATCATTAATGCGAAGAATGTAAAAATGGCAGTTTCCCCCAAAATATTCGTAAAGATGGGGAAAAAGTTCGTAATAAGTGCCGCTAAAATCCAATGGGTTAATGAACCCCAGGCCATTCCACTTGCTCGGACTGAATTAGGGAATATCTCTGAAATAAAGACCCAAATTACAGAACCTTGGCCAATTGCGTGCGCGGCAATAAATGCAAAGATGTACATGGGTACAAATTCAAAAGAATCCGAATAAAAGGAATAAGCAATTAACGAAAGCGAAGCAATATAGCCAATACTTCCGATGTACATTAATACTTTTCTTCCTACACGATCAATTAAATACCAACCCAATAATGTAAAAATAAGGTTAGCGACACCAATACCTGCTGATTGAAGTAATGCACTTGATTTATCTAAATGTGCCTTTTCAAATATTCGAGGAGCGTAATACAATACAGCATTGATACCCGATAGCTGATTGAAAAATGAGAACAAGAATGCCAATAACAATGGTTTAAAATACTTGCTCGTAAAGATTCGTTCTGTTGTCGTAATCTTTGCTTGGTGTGACAATATGCGGTTGATTGTACCCATGGGATCTGGATCCACAAGGTCTAAGACCTTTTTAGCACCCTCTTGATCATTGCGATGCAATAATAAGAAAGTAGGGCTTTCTGGCGTAAATAGAATGAGTATTGAAAACAGTAAACTAGGTAAGCCTACAATTCCTAACATCCAACGCCAATCATTTTCACCTAAACCACTAATGAAATAATTCGATACATAGGCAATCAAAATACCTAATACAATGTTTAATTGAAAGGAAATTACTAGTTTTCCGCGGTGTTTAGCAGGAGCTATTTCAGAAATATAGATAGGAGCCACCACTGATGATGCACCAATGCCCAATCCGCCTAAAAAGCGAAATATCATAAAGCTATTTACATCGTTTGCTAAAGCTGCCCCAATTGACGAAATCAAGAAACTTAAACCAATCCAAAATAAGGTCTTCTTTCGGCCAAATTTGTCGGCAGGAATTCCTCCAAATGCTGCTCCGAGCACGGTACCATATAGTGCAGTGGCCATGGCAAATCCATGTGTCCAATCATCTAAATGCCATAAATCTTTGATTGTTTTTTCTACGCCGGAGATCACCGTCATGTCCATCCCGAAAAGCATTCCACCAAGTCCAACTGTAATGGACCAAAATATTACATGTTTATTCATATTAACCTTATTTGATAAACAAATTAGTAAATATTTAAAGAAAACGAATTGTAAAATTTGGACTAAACGTAATTATTGATGCTTTTTTGAAGAATAATATAGCAAATGCTCAGGCGATATATATTGTTTGAATTCTTCAATGAATTCATTGGATTGCATTTGCTCAATTTCATTGACAAAACTTTGTGGCGTTTTACCCGTAAATTTCTTGAACGTGTGATTAAAATGTGCCGTATCGTAGAAGCCTAACAACTCAGCTAATTCTTGATTTTTTGAGGACTTGTTTTGGGCAAAATATGCCAAAGATTGATTAATCCGCTTGATTTGTAAATACTCTTTCGGAGTAATTCCCGTTAATTCAATAAACGAACGCGTTATCGTTTTATACAAGGCGGCATTAATTTCTTGTTGAGACTCGAGTACCCCTACAAATTCTTGCAACCTTAGCCATTTTTTAGCCCTATTTGCATTAAATAGTGGTTCTAAAAACTGAATAAATAAATCGATTCTTTCTTCAAAAGTTGGTAGTTTTTGCAATTCAGGTAGCAAATAATTAGATGCCTTACCTAAGAAATTTTCTAATGGTACATTTATATTATTGAAATTTTTGAAGCTTATAGAACTAAAACATGCCAAGCCGCCTAATTTAAATTTTATGCCAAATATATGATTCCCTACTTGATGTTTATAATAGGTCGTTTGTGTGTGTAGGGCTTCAATGATGTCTCCTTCTATGGGAATGAAATCTTCTGGTTTCTGTATAGCACGGTAATAGGTATTACCTAATGAAAATGTAATAACTAATTGATCTTCAGGGAATATTGTTTCCACCTCATAAGGAATATCTTCTTGATCCTCCATCTTTTTTTCCCAAAAATGGTCGATATACTCCGATAAAAAGCCCTCAGGTTTCTTATAATGAATTAACATTCCTTACCTATTTAATAAATTTATTTGCTACAAAACTTGCCATTATACCAAGTATGACCAATAAAAATAATGCGTTTTGCAAGTTTAAAAAATCTGCGAGATATCCAATTAATACGGGACCAATTAAAAAACCGATGTATGCAATTGTTGACACACCTGCAATCGCAATGGCGGGTTCAATATTTTTTTGATTTCCAGCTTGTGAATATATGAGAGGCACAATCGTTGAAATTCCTAAACCAGTAAGGAAGCAACCAACAATTTTCACTTCGACCATAGGTACAAATAAGGTTAAGATCATCCCTAGTGAAATGAGTAAGCCATTTAGCGTTAGAATATTACGTACACCAAAGTTTTGCGAAATATAATCACCTGTAAATCTACCAACTACCATTGCCAAAGCGAAAGAAGAAAATCCGATTGTTGTTGCATAGGTAGATAATTGAACATCCTCTTTAAAGTATAAAGTAATCCAATCTGCCATAGCTCCTTCACAAAGCATGCCGCAAAAAGCTACGAGGGCTAAGATTGTTAAATAACGACCTAGATTTAATATGGATGATTTGGGTTTTTGTTCTTCTTCTTTCTTGGTCTCATCCTTTAATAAATTTGGATAAAAAACGGGGATAGAAAGGAGGTTTATAATAGCAATCAGGTAGAAATGGGTTTGGAAGTCGTATCCCTTTCTGGATAAATATCCGCCCAATAGAGCCCCTAACATAAGCCCAATGGAAAATATAGCATGAAAGGAAGACATAATGATTTTATTCATTTTAGCTTCCAATGCCACTACCTGAGTATTCATCGCGATATTCAATATATCACCTGCCATTCCAAAGAAGAATAAGCAAACAAAAAGCATGTATGAATTGGCGCTAAATCCTATAATGGGTATAATGAGCATGTAAAGGAAAACAGCTACGATACATATCATTCGGGAGTTAAACTTGGATATTAACCAGCCTGCTAGTGGTAAAGAAACTAATGAACCCAATGGTAAGCCCATTAAAACAGTTCCTAATGCAGCGTCAGATAAATGCAACAAATATTTGAAATCTGGAATGCGAGTAGCCCAGGTAGCAAAGTTTAATCCACATAGCAAAAATAATACGCCAATACTAAAGCGATTCTTAATCATTTGGCTCATCCTAATAATCTAGCTTTAACGTCTAACCATGTATCCATACGTTCATAATCATGTATATGTAAATTATGAGGGGCAGTAAATAGGAGTGGAGTTCCGGTGAATGTTTTTAAATTCTTTTCGTGATCATCGATTAGATAGTCGGCCAATATCATGTGCTTATGCCCACAAAATACAGTATGTTGCCAACCAATAAATGGAAAATGTTTGGCCATCCAATTTAATTTTTCCTTCATGGAATTGGGGAATTCGGTAGCCGCCGAAACAATAAATACTTCGTATTTTTCCTGTAGTGCTTGGATCACCTCAACAGCATGAGGTTTAACTGGGATATCCTCAAAAAATCCAGGTTCCCAAAGAAAATCGTTGTTGGCGATATAACTTTCATAAAAAGCCTTTTTCTCGTGTTCTTGAGCCGTCATTAAGCCTTCGTAGGTATAATCACTTTCGATTCGTTCGTTGATGTACTGTATAATTTTTAACGTGGTGTCAGCCATCACGTCATCCATATCAATGGCTATTCTTTTCATAAGGCTATATAAATAAAAAAACTCCCCAAAGATGGGGAGTTTTTAGAAGATAATCTAATTTGGATTACATCATGCCACCCATGCCACCACCTGGTGCATGTGCATGTGGAGCTTCGTTCGCTGGTTTATCTGCGATTACGCATTCTGTTGTCAACAACAAGCCTGCAATTGATGCAGCATTTTCCAATGCTAAACGTGTAACCTTCGTAGGGTCAATAATACCCGCTGCGATCATATTTTCATATTTATCTTCACGTGCATTGTAACCAAAATCGTCTTTTCCACCTTTAACGGCATTGATAACTACTGAACCTTCACCACCAGCATTGGCAACGATTGTGCGTAAAGGAGACTCAACTGCTTGACGAATAATGTTAATTCCTGTCGTTTGATCTTCATTTTCACCTTTTAGGCCATCTAAAGAACTAATCGCACGAATTAATGCAACACCACCACCAGCGATGATTCCTTCTTCTACAGCAGCACGAGTTGCGTGTAATGCATCATCAACACGGTCTTTCTTTTCTTTCATTTCAACTTCCGTTGCTGCACCAATGTAAAGAATTGCAACTCCACCTGATAATTTAGCCAAACGCTCTTGCAATTTTTCGCGATCGTAATCTGAAGTTGTATTCTCGATTTGAGCTTTAATTTGATTCACACGGTTTGTGATATCATCAGCTGAACCTGCACCGTTAACAACAGTTGTGTTGTCCTTGTCGATGATGATTTTCTCAGCTTGTCCTAAATACTCAATCGTAGCATTTTCTAATTTGAAACCACGCTCTTCTGAAATAACTGTACCGCCTGTTAAAATTGCGATGTCTTCCAACATAGCCTTACGGCGATCTCCAAAACCCGGAGCTTTTACAGCAGCTACTTTCAGCGCACCACGAATTTTGTTAACAACTAATGTCGCCAAAGCTTCACCGTCAACATCTTCAGAGATAATTAATAATGGACGGCCAGTTTGTGCAACACCTTCTAATACGGGTAATAATTCTTTCATAGAAGATACTTTCTTCTCTGAAATTAAAATGAATGGCTTTTCTAATTCAACCTCCATCTTTTCTGTGTTTGTCACAAAATATGGAGATAAATATCCACGGTCAAATTGCATACCTTCCACTGTTTTTACTTCAGTTTCAGTTCCGCGGGCCTCTTCAACAGTGATTACACCTTCACGACCAACTTTATCCATTGCCGATGAAATCATCGTACCAATTTCAAAATCATTATTCGCAGAGATTGTAGCTACTTGAGCAATTTCATTTGATGTTGTAATAGGACGAGATTGACCTTTTAAGTTAGCAACTATAGCTTCAACAGCCTTTTCGATACCTTTCTTAAGATCCATTGGATTCGCACCTGCAGCAACGTTCTTTGAACCGATTGTATAGATAGCTTGTGTTAAAACTGTAGCTGTCGTTGTACCATCACCAGCTTGATCAGCCGTTTTTGATGCAACTTCTTTCACTAATTGTGCTCCCATGTTCTCTACGGGATCTTCTAATTCAATTTCTTTCGCTACTGACACACCATCTTTTGTAATAGAAGGTGAACCGAATTTCTTATCAATAATTACATTACGACCTTTAGGTCCTAAAGTTACTTTAACAGCATTTGCAAGGGTATCGACCCCTCTTTTCATCTTTTCGCGCGCTTCGCTATCGAAATATAATTCCTTTGCCATGATATATTAACTGATTTTAGGTTTAAATAAATTACAATACTGCAAAAATGTCAGACTCACGCATGATTAAATAATCATTTCCTTCAATCGTGATTTCAGTTCCAGAATATTTACCATACAAAACTTCATCTCCCACCTTTACGGTAATAGGCTCATCTTTCTTGCCATTTCCTACAGCTACAATGATGCCTTTTTGTGGTTTTTCTTTTGCTGTGTCTGGAATAATGATTCCAAAAGCTGTTTTCTCTTCCGCAGCAGCAGGCTCTACGATAACGCGATCTGCTAAGGGTTTGATCGTTAATTTTGACATGTTATAATAAATTTAAGATTTGTAAATTTTTAATTTCCATTTAAAATAGAAATGCGTGACTACATACTCAATATGTATGCCACGCATTCAAGACTGAAAAAATGTCAGTTAATTATTTTGTTGCTGGTGCAGGTGCTAAAGGAGCAGGAGCCGCAGGAACTGTTTTCGTTGCCGCTTTTTCTACATTAACAGATTGTGATGCATCCGTTGTTCCATTTGAAATAGCAAAATTCGTAACTAGTACCAATACCAAAATAGCAATAGAAAAGCCCCAAGTTAATTGCTCAACTAAATCACCAGTTTTTTGTACACCAAACATTTGAGTTGCACCTGCTGATCCAAATTCTCCACTAATTCCACCACCTTTTGGATTCTGCACCAAAATAAGGATAATTAATAATACTGAGAATAGAACAATAAGAGAGATTAATAGCGTAAACATATTTATTCGTTTATATTTTGTTTTAATTCTGAAATTCGAGTTGCAAAGTAAAGCCTTTTTTCAGGTTTTGCCAAGATTAATTGTTCATATATATCAATTGCTTGTTGATATTTTTCTTGTTTAACCAAAATGATCGCAAATGTTTCTGAGATAGGGGGTGACCATGTTGTGGCCGATAAATCCACTTCACCTTCCACTTCATCCGCCAAACCTTGTTTTTTTGCCTTCGCTAAACTTGGCATTTTTTGTAAAAACTCATCAATAATATCATTTTGATTATTGTTTTCAACTAGCGACTGCGCTGAAATTGTTGGCGCATCTACATGGACTTGAAAGAATTGTGATCGAATAGGTGATTGTAACGCAGTTTTTCTTAATACCTGCTTTCCTTGATTGAAATTCCAATTCAATAAATAAAAGAACGGATATTGCTCCTGGTCTTTCAATAGGATATTGGTCGTTTCTGACTCTTCCCGGTCAAAACGATTTAACAAATACCATAATTGTTGAGATTTATTGATTTTCATTACCAATCTCCAGCGATTTTATTGAATAAGTCAAGAATGATTTGGTCCGTTAATTTAGGAATCAATGATTTTTCGACTTGTGTTAATGTCTGATTTTGTGGAAAATCTTGGTAAAAAGAAAATTCCTGTTCAAAGTTTTTCTCTTCATCTAGACGATTGGTGACAATAAAGTTAACGCGTAAAGTCAATCGATTTAATCCTGCTTTATCATCTGTTGTAGGTGCTTGTGGGGTTAGTTCATAACCTACAATAGTTCCTTCAACCAATAAGTCAGGATTTTGATTCGTTAATTTTAAAACCGTGTTTCGTTGAAAATACTCTTTTAATTTCTCATTAACAGTTAATCCCAAATTCGTAGGTCCACCAGCTGTTTCCATACGGATATTATTGATTTGAATAGTTTTCAAATCTGCCGATAAACTTGCTCCCTTAAAACTATAACATCCTTGCAGGCCTAAAATGGCTACAATAAGGACCAACTTATGCCAAATCTTCCAAATCATATTGTTTGATTTTACGGTACAACGTTCGTTCTGAAATTCCTAAGTCTTTCGCGGCGTGTTTCCGTTTGTTTTTGTTTTTCTTCAGAGCGCGTATGATGATTTCTTTTTCCTGTTTTTCAAGGGAAAGCGTGACATCCTGACTTGGACTAATTACCTCCTCATAATTTAAATCGATCGGTTCCTCATTAACATATTCCATTTGTTCATGCGGTTTGTCTGCTCGCTGAACGGGTAATGCTAAACCTTTGTGTAAATCTTCAGTCGGTCTTAAGTCGGCAAATAGGTTAGGATTTTCGTGTAAGATATCATATCCCGCGCTGTTCCCCGATTCTATTACCTTCAGTAATATCTTTTTTAGTTCAGTAACGTCCCGTTTTAAATCAAATAAGATTTTATACAAGATTTCCCGTTCATTCATCCCATCTGAACTTTGGAAAAAATCCGTTTTAACCACACTGGATTTCAACTTAGGTTCATTGAATGTCAAGTACTCTTGCAATTTTTCATCGTCAACGATACGATCACCCATTTCCAACACCGAAATTTGTTCCGCGAGGTTTTTCAACTGACGAATGTTACCTGGGAAATGCTGCTTTTGAAGCAATAATTTTGCTTCATTTGTTAAGGTAATTGGTTTTACTCGATGAAGCTCCGAGAAGTCTGTTGTGAATTTTCGAAATAATAATTCAATATCTTGCCCACGTTCACGAAGAGGTGGTACATAAATTGGTACCGTACATAAACGATAATACAAATCTTCTCTAAACCGACCTTTGCTAATCGCATCCTGTAAATTAAGGTTAGTAGCCGCCACTACGCGGGTATTCGTTTTTTGTACTTTAGAAGAACCAACACGATAAAATTCGCCATTTTCTAATACACGTAACAGGCGCGCTTGCGTTCCTAAAGGCATCTCAGCAATTTCATCCAAGAAGATTGTCCCGCCATCAGTTACTTCAAAATATCCTTTCCGGGCTTCAATAGCTCCGGTAAATGATCCTTTTTCGTGACCAAATAATTCAGAATCAATGGTTCCCTCTGGAATTGCGCCACAGTTGACAGCAATAAATTGTCCGTGCTTTCGCTTGGATAAACTATGGATGATTTTAGAAAAGGATTCCTTTCCTGAACCACTTTCGCCAGTAATCAAGACTGTCATGTCCGTTGGCGCTACCTGTTCAGCTATAGAAATTGCGTGCAATAGGGAAGGTGCGTTCCCAATGATTCCAAATCTTGCTTTTAGCGCTGTCAAATGACTTGTTTCCATGTTATTATACATTAGCAAGTTCTCCAATTAATGTACCTGTTGTGCAAGAAAGAATTTTGACATGCACATATTCTCCTATTTGCTCAGATCCTTTAGGAAATACGACAACTTTATTTGAATCTGTTTTTCCAAAGTGATGTTTATCGGATTTCTTAGAGTTCCCCTCTACAAGTATTTTTTCAATTCGGCCAATTAATCGTTCATTTCTATATCCTGAATGCTTTCGCTGTAAATCGATGATTTCACTTAAGCGTCTTGATTTTATATCATCAGGAATATCGTCGGCATATTTTTTCGCCGCAGGAGTACCAGGTCGTTCTGAATATGTAAACATATAGCCAAAATCATACTGCACAGCTTCCAATAAGGATAGTGTATCTTGATGTTCTTCTTCTGTCTCTGTACAAAATCCAGCAATAATGTCGTGTGAAATACCGCAATCTTCACCTAATATATTTCTAATCGATTTAATTCTATCCAGATACCATTCCCGCGTATATGTACGGTTCATAATTTCTAAGATTCGATTATTTCCACTTTGAGCTGGTAAATGAATGTTTTTACAGATGTTGTCATATTTAGCCATCGTGTAAAGCACTTCATCCGTAATATCTTTTGGGTGAGAAGTAGAAAAGCGTATTCTTAAATCTGGATGGATTTGAGCTGTATGTTCAAGTAGTTTAGCAAAATTTACTAATTCATTTGTTTCTGGATTCTTCCAATGATATGAATCCACATTTTGACCTAATAAATTGATTTCACGATAACCTTGATTGAAAAGATTTGTACTCTCTTGTAATATGGAGTTTAAATCCCTTGAGCGTTCTCTGCCACGCGTAAAAGGTACAACACAAAATGAACACATATTATCGCAACCACGCATGATACTGACAAATGCGCCTACGCCATTTGTATGTAAGCGAACGGGTTCAATATCTCCATAGGTTTCTTCTTTTGAAAGGAAGACATTGATTGCTTTTTGTCCATTTTCGATTTGGTCCAAAAGGTTGGGTAAATCCCGATAGGAGTCCGGTCCCGCAACCAAATCCACTAACTTTTCTTCTTCGATTAATTTTGTTTTCAAGCGCTCTGCCATGCAACCTAAAATTCCAATTGTCACATCGGGCTTTTTAGCCTTGATGGCTTTAAATGCTTGTAATCGATGTCTGATTTTGTTTTCAGCATTGTCCCGAATGGCACAAGTATTAAGTAAAATAGTATCCGCTTCCGATATATTGGATGTTGTTCCGTATCCTTTGTCGATTAGAATAGATGTTACGACTTCTGAATCTGCAAAATTCATTTGGCAGCCATAACTCTCAATATAAACTTTTCCCAAAAAATCTGATTGGATAAAATCAGATGAAATGCGGGGAGAATCCAATGCTTCTTTTTCCTCTGTTGATAAAACCTTTAACGCTTGCATAGACGATATACTAAATTGACCTGCAATTTATGACATTATGTCAGAGAAAACTATTGAATGACCCCGGAATTTAAATAGATTACTTGATCGGATTGCTTAGTCAATGACTCGTTATGTGTCACCATGATAATTTGTTGGCCGTATGTCTGCTTTAATTGCAAAAACATTTCATAAAGCGATTCAGCATTTTTATTGTCTAGATTTCCTGTAGGTTCATCTGCTAATAAAACAGCAGGCTTGTTGATTAAGGCACGCGCAACTGCCACCCGTTGTTGTTCACCGCCTGATAGTTGACTCGGAAATTTATTCATTAGATGATTTATTCCTAAATGTTTGATGATTTCTTCAAAATAGATTTCTTGTTCTTCTGATAAATTTTTCTCTCTAATATATAAGGGCATTTTGATGTTTTCAGCACAAGTGAATTCACCCATTAGGTTATGAAATTGAAAAACAAAGCCCAATTCATTATTTCTAAATTGAGCAAGCTCTCTTTCTTTGAGACTACTGTAATGAGTTCCATTTAATTCTATGCTACCCGAATCAGGTTTTAAGAGAAGGCCAATAATTTGCAATAAAGTACTTTTTCCTGAACCGGAAGGGCCTAGAATAGATACCAATTGATTGTCTTGAACTTGTAGGTTGATGTTGTTTAGAATCAATTGTGCTCCGTAGGATTTGGAAATATTTTTTAATTCTAACATTTTATTGGCTTTTTCTGAGAATTTTAAAGAGATACTCGAAGTATTTAAAAGTTTGGCAAATAAATAGTAATTTCACGAAATTAAAATTTTTACTAAATGAATATTCACGAATACCAAGCAAAAGAAATTCTAAAAGGCTACGGGGTAAGAATTCAAGAAGGAATTGTTATTGATAAAATCGAAGATTCGATTTCGGCAGCTGAAGCATTAAAAGCACAAACAGGTACTGGTTGGTTTGTAGTAAAAGCACAAATTCACGCTGGTGGTCGCGGAAAAGGAGGAGGAGTGAAGTTGGCAAAGAATTTAGATGAAGTAAAAGAACGGGTATCCCAAATTCTTGGTATGCAGTTAATTACGCACCAAACGGGTCCTGAAGGAAAGAAGGTTAATAAGGTATTAATCAGTGAGGACGTGTATTATCCTGGTGATTCAGAGCCTAAAGAATATTATATCTCTATTTTATTGGATCGCGGTCGCGCATGCAATGTTATTATGGCTTCTACGGAAGGTGGTATGGACATTGAAGAAGTTGCAGAGCATTCTCCAGAGAAAATTATCAAGGAATGGATAGATCCACGTGTCGGATTACAAGATTTCCAAGCGCGTAAAGTTGCATTTTTACTTGGTTTGAGCGGTCAAGCGTTCAAAGAGATGGTTAAGTTTATTCAATCTCTTTACCGTGCATATGTTGAAACAGATTCTTCGATGTTTGAAATCAACCCTGTGTTGAAAACATCTGATGATAAAATTTTGGCTGTTGATGCGAAAGTTAATTTAGATGATAATGCACTATACCGTCACAAGGATTTAGCTGTGTTGCGTGATATTGAAGAAGAAGATCCATTAGAAGTAGAGGCGTCTCAAAACGACTTAAACTATGTGAAACTTGATGGAAACGTGGGTTGCATGGTTAACGGTGCAGGTTTGGCGATGGCAACGATGGATATTATTAAGCTGTCTGGTGGAGATCCCGCTAACTTTTTAGATGTGGGGGGTGGAGCAAATGCAAAAACAGTTGAAGCTGGTTTCCGTATTATTCTTCAAGATCCGAATGTAAAAGCTATTTTAATTAACATTTTTGGTGGTATCGTTCGTTGTGATCGTGTTGCTAATGGTGTTGTTGAAGCTTACAAGAATATCGGCGAGATTAAAATCCCAATTATTGTTCGTTTGCAAGGAACAAACGCAGAAGAGGGAGCGGCTATTATCAATAACTCAGGTTTGAAAGTATTCTCTGCTGTGTTGTTGAAGGATGCAGCTAAATTAGTTTCTGAAGTATTAAAATAATTCCGGATGAAAATCATTTGTGTTGGTAGAAATTACGTGGATCATATTAAAGAACTGTCTAATGACAGGCCTACCGATCCCGTGATTTTTATCAAACCGGATACTGCTTTATTAGATTCATCTCAAGCTTTTTACTACCCTTCTTTTTCGAAAGATGTGCATTATGAATTAGAGCTTGTTTATCGAATTGGAAAAGTAGGAAAGAATATTGATTCCAAATTTGCGCATAAGTACATTGACGCTATCGGTTTGGGTATTGACTTTACCGCGCGTGATGTGCAAAGTCGTTTAAAAGAAAAGGGTTTACCTTGGGAGAAAGCCAAAGCTTTTAATGGTTCTGCATTTGTTTCAAGTATGCTTCCGATTACTGAAGCTGATTTTGTTTCTCCGATTGATTTTGAACTTCAAAAGAACGGAGAATCAGTCCAACACGGGAATTCTGAATTGATGATTTGGAATATAGAGGCATTAATAGCCGATATATCTCAATATTTTACGCTTAAAACAGGTGATTACATTTTTACAGGTACACCTGCTGGTGTAGGTCCTGTAGCAATGGGCGATGTATTAAGCGGCTTTTTAAATGGTGAAAAACTTTTCGATTTAGCTATCAAATAATATGGAATTAACGATCGGGCAAGAAGCACCCATTAAAAATTTTATAGATTCGACTGGCAATGCGTTTAATCTTTTTGGTAAAAAGACAGTTTTGTATTTCTATCCAAAAGATAACACGCCAGGCTGTACAGCGCAAGCATGTAATTTGAATGAAAATTTAGATTATTTGTCTGGGAAAGGTTTTCAGGTAGCTGGAGTTAGTACTGACTCTGCTAAATCACATGATAAGTTTATTGCCAAGTATCAATTAAAATTTCCACTTATTGCCGATGAATCACATGAAATTGTAGAAGCATTTGGCGTATGGGTAGAAAAATCCATGTATGGAAAATCCTATATGGGTATAGCTCGAACAACTTTTGTGTTTGACGAAAAAGGAATTATTACAGATATTATCACGAAGGTGGATACCAAAAATCATACTGAGCAAATCCACTGATCGAATTATTATGCAAACAATAGAATTACAAAAAGTCGCTTCCCAGGTTCGCCGGGATATTTTACGTCAAGTTCACGGATGTCAGTCGGGTCACCCGGGTGGATCATTAGGTTGTACAGATTTATTAGTTGAGTTATATTTTAACTCAATGAATCTCAAATCGGATGCTTCAGGTCAGGTTGAATTCCACATGGATGGATTGAACGAAGATGTATTCTTTTTATCCAATGGACATATCTCACCATTATTGTATAGTGTGTTAGCTCGTCGTGGATACTTCTCAGTAGCTGAATTAGCAAGCTTCCGTAAGTTAAATACGCGTTTACAAGGTCATCCTACACCTCATGAACACCTAGAAGGTATTCGTATTGCTTCTGGTTCATTAGGACAAGGACTAAGTGTTGCTATTGGAGTTGCACAAGCAAAGAAATTAAATGGTGACAAGTCCACTGTTTATTGCCTTATGGGTGATGGAGAGCAAAATGAAGGCCAAGTATGGGAAGCAGCTATGTATGCACCTCACCATAACGTTAATAATTTAATAGCGTTCATCGATGAGAACGGCCAACAAATTGATGGTCCTACAGAAAAGGTAATGAATAACCTTGACCTAGAAGCAAAATATAAGGCTTTCGGTTGGCAAGTACTTCGCGTTGATGGGAACGATATGGCTTCCATTACAGCAGTTATTCAGCAAGCTAAAAGCCTTTTTGTTAATAATAAGCCTGTCATGGTTATTATGAAGACGGAAATGGGTGCTGGCGTTGATTTCATGATGCACAGTCACAAATGGCATGGTGTCGCACCTAACGATGAGCAATTAGCTTTAGCATTAGGTCAATTAGAAGAAACATTGGGAGATTATTAATACAGAGAAATGGCATTATTTACCTACGAAACAAAAAAAGATACACGTTCAGGCTTTGGAGCAGGAATGGAATATTTGAGTGTTAACAACCCCAAAGTTGTTGCTTTATGTGCAGATCTAATTGGTTCTTTGAAATTAGAGGCATTTATTAAGAATTCACCTGAGCGTTTTTTCCAAACGGGTATTGCTGAAGCAAACATGATTGGTTTAGCAGCTGGTTTATCTATTGGTGGATATGTTCCTTTTGCTACGACATTTGCCAATTTTGGTACGGGTCGTGTATATGATCAAATTCGTCAATCGGTTGCATATTCAGGAAAGAATGTGAAAATCGCATGTTCACACGCTGGCTTAACGCTAGGAGAGGATGGAGCGACACATCAGATATTGGAAGATATTGGTTTGATGAAGATGCTGCCAGGTATGGTTGTCATTAATCCTTGTGATTATAATCAAACTAAGGCAGCAACCATTGCTGTGGCTGAATATGAGGGTCCGGTTTATTTACGTTTCGGACGTCCAGTTGTGCCAGTTTTTACACCTGAAAATCAGAAGTTTGAAATTGGAAAAGCTTTGCATTTAATCGAAGGTTCTGACGTAAGTATTTTTGCGACAGGTCACTTAGTTTGGGAGGCTATAATAGCAGCAGAAATCTTATTAGAAAAAGGGATTCATGCTGAGGTAATTAATATTCACACGATTAAACCATTAGATACACAAGCGATTCATGCATCTGTAGCAAAAACGGGTTGTGTTGTTTCGGCGGAAGAACATCAAATAAATGGTGGTTTAGGAGATTCAATCGCACAATATTTGGCTTTAAACTTACCAACTCCACAAGAGTTTGTAGGAGTTAATGATTCCTTCGGTGAGTCAGGAAAGCCTGCCGATTTAATGGAAAAATATGGTTTGAATGCTCAGGCAATTGTAGATAAAGCTATCAAAGCAATTGCTCGTAAAAAAGCTTAATTAAAAAGGATATCCAATTCCTATATTGAATTCAATTGGGTTCTCTCCACTACTCAAAGTAGTTTTGGAGAGGACCCATTTTTCATTTGCTTTATATGCTGGATTAACTGCTTTTGTAGCTAAATCTAGTCTTAATAAGAAATAGTCAAAGTCCCAGCGAACACCAAATCCCGTTCCCACAGCAATTTCATTTAAAAAGGTATCTGTACTGAAATTTCCTACGATATTGGATTGTCCATGATCGATGTTCCAAATATTACCAGCATCAATAAATAGGGCTCCATTGATCTTTCCTAAAAATTGAACAATTGGAAAACGATATTCGATTGAAGATTCTAATATCATACTTCCAGGTTGTTCAATAAGATTATTGGTTGTATTGTATCCTCCAGGCCCCAATCTTCTTGGTTTCCAAGCCCGAATACTACTCGGTCCACCAATAAAGAAGTTTTTCTCATAAGGAAGTTGGAAGCCATTTTCTGCCCCATACGCATAAGCTAAACCCGTATTAAGTTTAAAGGCTATTTGACTTTTATTACGCTTACCCACTAAAATGTATTTACGGTAATCTACATTCATCCGTAAATACCTGTAAAATTGTATTTCCTGATTGCTTTTTAAGATTTCCTCAATAAAAGTAAGCTTTTTGCTTCCTAGTAAATTTAAACTTGTACCTCCTGACTCAAGGTTGATTAATAATGATTTACCATTTACAAGTGTGTTTGAAGGCAAGAATGATCGAAAATTGTATTGGAAATTAATGCTTGATACAAAGCTAGGATTAAAGCTTCGATACAAATTATTCCCTTTTAATCTAAGTTCTTCTAAATATGCTAGGAAAGCATCCGAGGTAGGCGTTTGCGGATAATTGGTATTTAATAAATTGAGATCGACTAAGGATAATTGGAAATATTGATTCGTTGATTTTTTCCAATTATAACGTTGGAACAATTTTATATTGGTTCGCACATATTCTGGCCGATCAATATAATCATATCCTATTCCAATTTGGGTTTGTGACGCAGTTAATGATTGCTTCCAAGCATCAAATCGTTTTGGAATAAATAACGAAGGTAAATTTAAGGTTGTACTGAGATTTAATTCCAGATTTTTTCGTGTAGTTTCCGTATTAATGAATCCGGTTTGTGCTTCAAAGCCAATTCGACCTGTAAAATCTAAATAATCTAAATAGGAAAAAACTTGTCTTACTTTTAACGAGTTAGTTAAAAATGGTCCTGGTATTCCTCTAAATATACTTCCTCCTAATTCAGATGAAAAAGTGTATTTGTTGTTTTTGACTAATTCTATTTTAGGATACACTTTTGTCGCTGTAGTATCAAAAGTTAAATTGACCGTTTTAAATTGGTCCGTAGCATATATATTTAACAAGCTTTGATTAACCTTTTCAAGCGAATAAATATCACCCTCGTTAAAATTAATAATTCGTTTTAGCTGTGTTGAATTAATTGGACGTTTTACCCAAGTTTGCGACTCGTCAGTTTGATTCATTGTGGTTTCGTCAATCTTCAAATTTCCAAATCGGAATATTCGATCATAACTTCTTGCGGAATTATTGATGTAATTTGTTGCAGGAATTTTATAAATTAAATCCACAATTCGGAGAGTTGAATCCTTTAAATCATTTAAATAGATACCTACAGTTTCCGTGTTAAAATAGAAATACCCTCGGTTTTTTAAATAGGATGTTAAAGCTGTTTTTTGCTTATTAATTGCATCGATAGTCAGAGGTTCTCCTTGTTTTATTTCGTTGGGTTTATTAAAGAAATTTGTGACTGTTTGGGCTAATTGTGGATTATCTATCATTAAGGAATCTCGCGATGAAAATAAGCTTTGAGTGCCCTCCTGTATTTCATAAGTTACAATATTGTAAGGTCCTTTATTTACGATTGATAAATCTACTTTTGCTCTCAAAAAACCATGTTTTCTGTAATAAGATTGCAGTGCAGATTTATTCGATTGAAGAAATGACGAATCGACTTGATATGGAGTTCGTTTAAAAAACTGAATACTCGATTGCTTAATACCTAATGAATCCTTTTTGAATCTTTTTTTTGCTAAGAAAGAATTTAATCGAATAAATGTAAAAGACTTATTACTTTCTTTAAATCCACCTATATTTGTCTTTATTTCTTCATTTGAGATAACTCTGTTTCCTTTTACAACAATGTTTTTAATAGTATTGGGGGGTAATTTGTAAGTTGTCAAAGATTGACAAGATAGGCAAATGAACCAAAGAAGAACAATAAAAACAGCAGGTACCTTTTTCACAATTTCTTGATGCTAACGAATAGACAAATAAAGTTAATTAATTCCCTACATTCTAAAAAAGGAAGGATAGATAATCAATTATTTTTAGTGGAAGGAGAGAAGGCAGTATTAGAATTAATTCATTCAAATATTCAAATTGAATTTGTTGTTACTTCAGATGAATTTGCGACGCAATATGCTACGGAATTTAAGCATACAGAGCTTTATATCGAGGATGAGGCTTTGCTGCATAAATTGTCTACACTAGTTAGCAATTCCTTTGGATTTGCTGTTGTATCGATGCAACAATTTAACTTCCAATTAGCATATCAAAACGACATCACTGTTGTTTTGGATGGAATTAGAGATCCAGGCAATTTAGGAACGATTATACGTATATGCGATTGGTACGGGATTAAACAAATTGCTTTGTCGAAAGATTGTACTGATTTTTTCAATCCGAAAGTAATTGCAGCGTCTATGGGTTCATTTAGTCGGATACAGTTTAAATATATTGACTTGCAAGATTTATTTAAAGCCAATAATGATGTTCCTGTATATGGTGCATTATTAAATGGGGAAGATATTCATGCAATTCGATTTCCTGAAACTTGTTTCTTACTCTTCGGAAATGAATCCAATGGTATACGGCCAGAGAATATTGGATACATTAATAAAAAAGTTACAATTCCTCGTTATGGTTCAGCCGAATCGTTAAATGTGGGTATCTCTACAGCGATATTTTTGGACAATCTTAGAAGAAATTAGTTTTCTTCTATTAAATATTGTTCGATGTAATGGTGGGCAATGTACAGCAAGGGTGTGAATAAAATGGCTATAAAGAACTTGTATAGGTAGTTATTCAAGGATACATTAAACCATTGTCCTATAGTCCAGTTTCCGAATAGGTAAAAAGCTACCCCTATAACTAAAAAGCTGTCTATTAATTGGGAAATTAATGTTGAGCCAGTTGCCCTCAGCCATATCATCTTAGATCCAGTTTTGGCTTTAATTCTTTCGAAGATCAATGCATCTACAATTTGGCTAACTAAAAAAGCAAGCAATGAACCTGTGATGATTCCTAGACCTTGTCTAAATATTCTACTAAACGCTTCGTTTATATTGAAATTAGAATTTCCTCGATTTGTATCTAACCAAAAATCCGCGGGAACTAATAATGTTGCTAAGTAAATAATTATAAATGAATAGGCTATAAAACCAGCAGTTGTAAAGGAAATAAAACGAACGCCTTTTTTGCCGAAATAATCATTGATTATATCAGAAACAATAAAAACAATAGGCCAATTTAAGGCGCCTGCAGTTTGATTTAAATCCCAGAATGTTCCCCAAGATGTAGGAAGATGCAGCGGGTTAAAGCCTAAACTTTTCTCAATACTTACTATTTTAACTCCAATAATTTCGGCAATGATTGCATTCGTTAGAAATATCCCAAAAAGGAATATAAATAACTTCTGCCTCTTTGAAAATTGTTGGAATATCATAGACGATGATTATCAAAATGCAAGGCTATTTTATCTAAGGCTACAGTAAGTTGTTCTACATGTGGTAAGAACACAATTCTAAAATGATCTTTTTCTTTGTAGTTAAATCCTTGTCCACCTACGACGAGTATTTTTTGTTCTTCCAATAATGACATAACGAAATGGTTGTCATCTTCAAAGTCGAACTGGCTAAGATCAAATTTAGGAAAAAGATATAAAGCTCCTTTTGGTTTAACGCAACTTACACCTTTGATTGCATTTAATTTTTCAGTCGCCAAATTCATTTGACGTGCCAAACGGCCAGAAGGTAATACAAGGTCATTAATTGATTGATATCCTCCTAAGGCTGTTTGAATTCCTACCTGCGTAATAACATTAGCACACAAACGTGTGCTAAAAAGAAAATTTAATCCTTCAATATAGCTCTTCGCTTTATGTTTAGCACCAGTAAGAATCATCCATCCGCCACGAAATCCTGCTGCACGGTAGTTTTTAGATAGTCCACCCATCGTACAGATTAAAATCTCTTCACTCAATCCTGCAGCCGAATGATGCGTAACCCCATCAAACAAAATTTTATCATAGATTTCATCAGCAAATAGCAATAATTTGTGCTTCTCAGCTAATTTTACAATGTTATCAATCGTTTGCTTCGTATAAACCGCACCAGTCGGATTATTGGGATTGATAATAACTAAAGCTTTTGTTTTCGAAGTAATTTTGGATTCTATATCCTCTATGCTAGGATTCCAATCAGCATCTTCATCACATTTATAGTGAACTGCTTTTCCTCCTGCGAGGCCTACAACTGTAGTCCACAAAGGATAGTCAGGAGAGGGGATAAGTACTTCGTCATCCGTATTTAATAAAGCGGTTAACACTAAGGAAATCAGTTCACTGACACCATTACCAATGTAAATATCTTCAATCATGATATTCTTAACACCTTGGTTTTGGTAGTAATGCATCACAGCTTTTCGGGCAGCAAACAAACCGCGTGAATCTACATAACCCTGCGCTTGTCGTATATTCACAATGATATCATGTACAATTTCATCTGGAGTTTCAAATCCAAATGCGGCAGGATTACCAATATTTAATGACGTGATTTTGTAACCCTGATTTTGAAGCGCAATAGCTTTTTCATAAACCGGACCTCTAATCTCATATTTGAGATTATCCAAACGAGAACTTTTGTATATATCCATCTAAATGTAATAGAAATGTAAAAATAGTAATTTACTTTTGATAGTTACTTGGCGATACGAATGATTTTTACCAATTCTCCCTACCTTTTATCGGCTATTTTTTTAATTAGTATCATTATTCAATATGTTCGTTATAAACGTATAGCAAAAAATCAATTTGGTATTTCCGCAATCCTGATCATTAAAATATTGATAAGAGCGCTTATCGCTGTATTATTTATTGTTTCGGCCAAGGCTTTTTTGCGATTTAATTCGAATAAGAATAAGCAGCACCTACATGCAGTTTTTGTAATCAGAACGAATAATACAAGAAATTTCAAACTGACGGAAGATGATCAAACCAACATTAGCACAAAGTTGGCAACGAATCTGTTTACTAAATTTGAATTACGCCTTTACAATGAAGTAGATAAATCTTTTTACCAATATATTCCACCAACTTCTGAAAACACATTCGTTCATTTAATTCATATGGAACGGCCTTTTCAGCATTCATTGCTTCGTGTTCAGGGGCCATTTGTTGGAAGTTTCCAACAATCAAAGCGAATCGAACTATATGAGTTTAGCAATAATCGATGGCACATAAGTGATAAAAACCAAGAAGACTTTAGCATTTTTAATTTTTTAAATGATGAAAATACCTTTGTATCACCATTTTTGCTGCAATATTTATTAATTTTGATTTTATGCTTGCTTAGTCTTGATATTGGTATCAAGTATCGAATTCTTAAAATATAGTTGTGTTTTCATCCTTATTTTACATACTAATTTTAATTTTTCAGTCATTTTATGCTGAAAGCAATTACAGCTACAACCAACAAATTCAACAAATAAATGATTTGGTGTCTCATAGAGACTTTCGTAATGCTTACCAGTTGATTACCAAGCTCGAAGAAAAAAGTGTATTTACGAATAATGATTTAACACGTATGCGTCGTAATCTAGCTTTAAAAGTTCGGATGAGACGCGCTGATAATTATGACAATCCAAGAACGCTTAACGATTATGTAATAAACTCGCTGAGCTTATTTAAAAACAAAGATTATAATGCCTCAATGGCTTTTTGTAAATCAATTATTGTGAACCAACCTGTTGCGTCGGATTCACTAATTAAATTGTTTGAAATTTTGTCGGTTCATGCGCCATTAAAGAATCAAATGAATCCACTTATAAAGCAACAGACAGCATTCAAAAATATGCGATTAAATGAAGCGATGAACTTACTTGATTTAATGAAGCGTAAAGAAAAAACATTATTTTAATTTAATTATTATGTCGAATACACCATTGGTATTTCCTGGCCAACAATCATTTTATCAAGGCAAAGTTAGAGATGTATATTCCTTTGGAAAGTATCTATTAATGATCACTTCGAATCGAATTTCAGCATTTGATGTGGTGCTTCCTCGCGAAATCCCTTATAAAGGTCAAGTATTAAATCAAATTGCAGCTCACTTTCTTAAAGCTACTTCAGACATTGTTCCTAATTGGCTTTTAAGCTCGCCAGCTCCTAATGCTGCGTTTGGGTTAGCTTGCCAACCTATTCCAATTGAAATGGTTGTTCGTGGATATTTAGTAGGGCATTTGTGGCGTGAATATAAATCAGGGAAACGCGAAGTATGTGGTGTGTCGTTACCTGATGGCTTAAAAGAAAATCAAAAATTACCGAGTCCAATTATTACCCCAACTACTAAAGCTAGCGAGGGGCACGATGAGGATATTTCCATTAAGGAAATTTTAAATCAAGGGATAGTTAGTCCAAGTGTAATGGCCGAATTGGAGGAGAAAACATACGCATTATTTGCACGGGGCCAACAAATGGCTAATGATAAAAATTTGATACTTGTAGATACCAAATATGAATTTGGTTTTTATGATGGGAAAATTATGTTGATGGATGAAATTCATACACCTGATTCCTCTCGGTATTTTTACAAGGAACCCTATCAAGCTTTATTTGAGGCAGGAGAGGCACAAAAACAATTATCAAAGGAATTCGTTAGGGAATGGCTAATAGCTAATAATTTTCAGGGCAAAGAAGGTCAAGTAATGCCGGTAATCAGCGATGAATTTGTTGCTCAAATTTCAGAACGCTATATATTGCTTTACGAAGAAATTACTGGCAATAAATTCATTAAGGAGACATTGTCGCCTAATTACGTACAAGATATTTATTCTCAAATTTCATCTTTTATTTAATATGTCAACAAAGATTTACCAACTAGAACAGAATGAAAGTTATGCACTAATTGACTGGTTAGGAACAGATTTAGTGCAAGAAAATTATGAGGAATTAGAATTAGCCGTTCGCTTGTTATTTAAAAAGGATTACACCAATATGATTCTCAATATTGCGAAGGTTCAAAACTTAGATGGATTTGGGGTATCAGCCATTCGAAAAGCAACTAAAATTTGCACAAATGAATTAGGTTTGTTTGTCATTGTTTGCAAAGTAGACGAAGTCGTAGATCGATTAGATCAAGCTAAAATTGACAATTTAACTATCTTGAATTCAATCCAGGAAGGAGTGGATGCAATATATTTAAATGATTTAGAGAATGATTTTGAAGATGAATCAGACGCTAATACTGATGAATACGGGATTGATGGTAGTGATTTAGGCGAGGATTACTAAAATCAAATAGGATTATTTTTAGAATAACTATATCGCAATAGTGATATTTGGCGAATCGATAGATTATTTTGTCATAATTGATTTTAGCCAAATATATTTTTAGTTAAATTTGAAATATGTGCTTATTCTATTGAATATTCACTTAGATTAAGATAATTCTCAATTACATTTATTTTATTTTTTTGTTAGAATAATTATATAATATTATGAATAACATTGCCGGCGAGGGTCTTTACAGAAAAGAATTTGAACACGATGCATGTGGTATTGGTTTTGTAGCGAGTTTGAAGGGGATTAAATCCCATCGAATAGTTCAAGATTCGATTACGATGTTAATTCGCATGGACCACCGTGGCGCTTGTGGCTGTGACCCCAATTCTGGTGATGGAGCAGGGGTATTACTTCAAATCCCGCATGAATTTCTTTTGGAGGAATCTCGTAAGTTAGGTTTTTCACTTCCAGCACCTGGTCAATATGGTGTAGGAATGATTTTCTTTCCTAACAACGAAGGTTTAATTAAAGAATGTAAAGAAGTCATTGAGCGTAAAGCGAAAAAGTTAGGCTTACGATTAATCGGTTACCGAATTGTACCTGTTGACAATGGAGATATTCAAGGTGCTGATTCAGGGAAAGCGGAGCCATCTATTCAGCAGTTGTTTATAGAGCGCCCAGAAACTTGTGCAACAGAAATAGATTTTGAGCGTAAATTGTATGTTTTTAGACAATACGTTACCCGCTTATTGAATGAAACTATTCCTGCATTAGAGAATAAATTCTATTTCACATCGCTTTCTTGTAGAACAATTATCTACAAAGGGATGTTGACTACCATGCAGGTTCCTGGTTATTTCAAGGATTTACATGAAGAAAATTTTACATCGGCATTAGCCATTGTTCACTCGCGTTTCTCAACGAATACATTTCCTGAATGGAAATTGGCGCAACCATTCCGTTTCATTGCACACAATGGTGAAATTAATACGGTAAAAGGTAATTCATCTTGGATGCAAGCGCAGTCAGCATTGTTTTCTAGCAAGTTCTTTTCGCAAGAAGAGCTTGATATGATTTTGCCAGTTTGTAGTTTAGGACAATCAGATTCCGCAATTTTAGATAACGCCATTGAGTTATTATACTTGAGTGGCCGTTCGCTTCCACATGTGATGATGATGCTTATTCCTGAAGCTTGGGATGGAAATGATAGCATGGCAGATTATAAGCGTGATTTCTATGAATATCATGCAGCCATGATGGAACCTTGGGATGGTCCTGCAAGTATTTCATTTACTGATGGCAAAATGATTGGTGCTACGCTTGACCGTAACGGTTTGCGTCCATCACGTTATTGGGTTACAGAAGATGATCATGTTATTATGGCTTCGGAAGCTGGGGTTTTGGATTTAGATCCAGCTACTATTGTTTCCAAAGGTCGTTTACAACCAGGCAAGATGTTTGTTGTAGACATGGAGCAAGGTCGTATTATTCCAGATGAGGAATTAAAAGAAAAGATATGCCAACAGCAGCCTTACGGGCAATGGTTGCGGGAAAATAAAATTCGTGTAGAGGATTTACCTGAAGCAGGAAGTGAATACCGTCAGCCAAAAGCAACCGAATTAATTTCTCGTCAGCAAATTTTTGGATTCTCTACGGAAGATATACGTATTGTTTTGACGCAAATGGCGGAAACAGGAAAAGAAGCATTAGGTTCTATGGGTATTGATACTCCTTTGGCTGTGCTTTCTGATAAAGCCCAACATTTATCTTCTTATTTCAAGCAATTATTTGCGCAAGTAACTAACCCGCCAATCGATCCAATTCGTGAGCGCATGGTTATGTCCTTGTTGACAGATATTGGAGGCTTATCTAATTTATTAGAAGAAAGTCCAAATCATTGCAAGCAGATTGAAATTCAACAACCAGTTCTTCGTAACAAGGAAGTTGAAAAAATTCGTTGGATTGATCACGAAAACTTCCAAACGAAATCGATTCACATGACATTCCGCGCTTCGGAAGATGCGGGTGTATTGAAAAAAGCATTGGAACGTATTTGTCAATATGCGGAAGATGCGGTGGATGATGGTTATTCAATTATCTTATTAACCGATCGCGGTGTAGATTCTTCCCATGCCCCAATTCCTTCTTTATTAGCTTTGGGAGCGGTTCATAACCATTTAATTCGTACAAAAAAGCGTGCCAAAGTTGGTATTATCGTAGAAGCGGGCGATGTTTGGGAAACTCACCATTTTGCAACTTTAATTGGATATGGAGCATCTGCAGTAAATCCATACATGGCGTTTGAGACTATTCGTGCCATGAAAGAGACAAATCTAGTGGACCAATCGCTTTCTTATGAAAAATTAGAATACAATTACATTAAGGCAGTTAATGGTGAGTTATTGAAGATATTCTCTAAAATGGGTATCTCCACATTACAATCTTACCAAGGTGCACAAATTTTCGAAATTCTAGGAATTGGTAAAGAAGTAGTTGATTTATACTTCAGTGGATCTATCAGTCGAATTAACGGAATTGATTTAGATACGATTGCCAAAGAAGCTTTAGTTAAGCATCATGCAGGTTATGAGTTATTGAAATCTGAATATCCTAAACTTGAAGTTGGTGGTATTTACCAATGGAAACAAAGAGGTGAGGAGCATTTATTTAATCCAGCTACGATTCACTTATTGCAACAAGCAACCAAGGCGAATGATTATTCAGTATATAAAAAATATGCTCAAATCATTGACGACCAAACGAAGAAAGCAATTACGCTTCGTGGCTTATTGCGATTTAAATCGGCACAATCTATTTCAATTGATGAAGTTGAACCGATTGAAAATATCTTAAAGCGCTTTGCTACAGGTGCGATGTCATTTGGATCAATTTCTTATGAAGCTCACACGACATTAGCGATTGCTATGAATCGTATTGGTGGAAAATCGAATACGGGTGAGGGAGGAGAAGATCCTATACGTTTTGAAGCCATGGCAAATGGCGATTCCATGAATTCTGCTATCAAGCAAGTGGCATCTGGTCGTTTTGGTGTAACTGCCAACTACCTAACAAATGCGAAAGAATTGCAGATTAAAATGGCCCAAGGTGCTAAACCGGGTGAAGGCGGGCAATTACCAGGTCATAAAGTAGATGATTGGATTGGAAAAACGCGTCATTCTACTCCAGGAGTAGGTTTAATTTCACCACCTCCACACCATGATATTTATTCGATTGAGGATTTAGCTCAATTAATATTTGATTTGAAGAATGCAAACCGTGCAGCACGTATTTCGGTTAAATTGGTGTCTGAAGCAGGTGTTGGTACTATCGCTGCAGGTGTTGCCAAAGCACACGCAGATCATATTCTAATTGCTGGATATGATGGAGGTACAGGAGCATCACCTTTATCATCGATTCGTCATGCAGGATTACCTTGGGAATTAGGTTTGGCTGAGACGCATCAAACGTTGGTTAAAAATAAATTACGCGGACGTGTAACTGTTCAAACTGATGGCCAAATTAAAACGGGGCGAGATATAGCGATTGCTGCCTTGTTAGGTGCAGAGGAATTTGGAGTGGCTACTGCAGCGCTTGTTACTGCGGGTTGTATTATGATGCGTAAATGTCATTTAAATACTTGTCCTGTTGGTGTAGCAACGCAAAATCCAGAATTACGTGCCTTGTATACAGGTAAACCAGAAGATGTAGTGAATCTATTTCACTTCTTAGCGCAAGATATGCGTGAGATTATGGCAGAATTAGGATTCCGTACGTTGGAAGAAATGGTGGGTCGTGTTGATTTATTAGAAATGGCCGACTTATCAAATCACTGGAAGTTTAAGCATGTGGATTTATCACCTATCTTAACTCCAGCAGCTCGTGAAGATGGTGTTGCTGTCGTAAAGTCGGAGGAACAAGATCATGGTTTAGAGGAACAATTAGATTGGCAAATCATTAAACTTGCACAGTCAGCCATAGATACACAGAAACCTGTATATGGTGAGCTTCCAATTATCAACGTAAATCGTTCGGTAGGAACAATTATTTCCAATGAAATCACCAAAAAATATGGTGAAAAAGCTTTACCTGCAGGAACAATTCACATGAAGTTTAATGGAACAGCAGGTCAATCTTTCGGAGCATTTTCGGTTAAAGGTTTAACACTTGAAATTGAAGGTGATGCGAACGATTATATTGGAAAGGGTATGTGTGGTTCGACTATTATTGCTTACCCATCTAAAGTAGCGCAGTTCAATGCTGCAGAAAATAGTATTGTAGGTAATGTTAGTTTTTATGGAGCAACTTCAGGGGAAGCTTATTTAGCCGGTATGGCTGGAGAGCGTTTCTGTGTTCGGAATTCAGGAGCTAAAGTTGTCGTAGAAGGTATAGGCGATCATGGTTGCGAATATATGACTGGTGGTCTTGTACTTATTCTAGGAGCAACAGGTCGTAATTTCGGTGCAGGTATGTCAGGCGGTGTGGCATATGTCTTAGATGAGAAGAATGATTTCGAGGGAAAGGTTAATAGAGAAATGGTTGAGATTACGGATTTAACACCTGAAGACATTTCTATCGTAAGAATGTACCTAGAAAAGCATATTGAATTGACAAATTCAATGAAAGGTAAATCGATCTTGGATAATTTTGATGCTTCTGTAAGCTTATTCAAAAAAGTGTTACCAGTAGATTACCGAAATGCATTATCATCTAGACATTTAAGCATCACTGATGTATTAAATGACAAGGATCGTGTTTATCAAGATATTCAAATCGAATTAAAAAAATAGTAAAATGGGGAAGCCAACTGGATTTTTAGAAGTTGATCGGAGAACAGCATTAAAACGTCCTGTTTCAGAACGAGTTACGGACTATAAGGAAATTGAATTATTAGCAAGTCCTTCAGATACTGAGGCGCAGGCTAGTCGGTGCATGGATTGTGGTACACCATTTTGTCACAATGGTTGCCCACTAGGGAATATCATTCCTGAGTTCAATGATGCTGTATATGAGCAGAACTGGAAATATGCATTTGAAATATTAGTTTCAACTAACAACTTTCCTGAGTTTACAGGACGTATTTGTCCTGCACCTTGTGAATCAGCATGTGTATTGGGAATTAATAAGCCAGCGGTAGCAATCGAAATGATTGAAAAATCAATTATTGAAAAGGCTTATGCAGAAGGCTGGGTTGTTCCTCAAACACCAGCAAAGCGCTCGGGTAAAAAAGTAGCCGTAGTTGGTTCAGGACCAGCAGGTTTAGCAGCGGCAAGCCAATTAAACAAAGCCGGCCACTTAGTGACTGTTTTTGAGCGTGCAGACCGCATCGGTGGTTTATTACGTTTTGGTATTCCTGATTTTAAATTAGATAAATCGACTATTGATCGCCGAGTGGCTGTCATGGAACAAGAAGGTATTGAGTTTAAAACAAATACAGCTATTGGTCAAGACATTAAATTAGCCAAATTACAGCAAGAATTTGATGCAATTGTATTGACAACAGGATCAACAACACCACGATTGATTCAAGCAAAAGGAAATGATGCCATTGGTATATTTCCAGCGATGGAGTTTTTATCCCAACAAAATAAGCGTGTATCAGGGATTGAGGTGGTTAAAAATCATAAAGGTGAGAGTTATTCGCATGGAGAGATTTTGGCAACAGGTAAACATGTTGTTGTAATTGGTGGGGGAGATACAGGTTCAGATTGTGTGGGAACATCCAATCGTCATAAAGCTAAGTCAATCACGCAGATTGAAGTTATGCCGAAGCCACCGGTTGACCGTGCTGAAAATACACCTTGGCCTAATTGGCCTAACATGTTACGTACCTCAACTTCTCATGAGGAAGGAGCGGAGCGTTTGTGGTCGATTTCCTTGCAAGAATTTGTAAAGAATGAAAAAGGTGAATTGAAGGCATTGGTTATTGGAGATATTTCGATGAAAAATGTAAATGGTAAGCTTGAGCAAGAAATTATTAATATTCGTGAAATACCTTGTGACTTGGCCTTAATTGCTGCTGGTTTCTTACATACGGATCATGCTAATTTGATTGATGAATTGAAAAATCAAGGAGGAAATTTGGATGAGCGAGGAAACATTGCCGCGAATCCTAATTATAAAACCCTGGTAGACAAGGTATTTACTGCTGGCGATGCTCGTAGAGGACAATCGTTAGTCGTTTGGGCAATATCAGAAGGTAGAGAAGCTGCTCGACAAGTAGATCTAAGTTTGATGGGGAAAACGAATTTACCAGGAAAAACAATTTCATCTTTTGACCTATAATTATTTGTTTTTTTTAGCCAGATATTTGGCATCTTAAATAAATAATCTTATTTTTGTACTCTCTTAAATGCTAGGAGAGATGCCTGAGAGGCCGAAAGGACATGTTTGCTAAACATGCGAACTGGAAACGGTTCCGAGGGTTCGAATCCCTCTCTCTCCGCAGTGTTTTTCGGGGTGTAGCGTAGCCCGGTATCGCGCTTGGTTTGGGACCAAGAGGTCGTAGGTTCGAATCCTGCCACCCCGACACAGTCAATTTAGTTAAGAGTGCTTGCACATTTAGCTAAATTGACTTTTTAATTTTGGGTTCCGTAGCTCAGCTGGATAGAGCAACTGCCTTCTAAGCAGTAGGTCTTTGGTTCGAATCCAAACGGAATCACATTTTGTGTAGTTTATGCATGTATTTTATGATGACCGCAAATAAATTTACACTCAATCGTCAAGCTATTGGATTAACGCTCATCTGGATTGGTCCACCACTCATTTTTTTCTTTCGTGATTTATTAGGCTTTGGTAATTCCACCATATTTACAGGATTGTCCTATATTTTAGGTTGTTTCCTCATGTTGAATTCGAAGCCCTTAAGCTTCTTCAAATCTCAAAATATTGTTTTGGCCTTTCTGGGCTATTTTTTTTTAGGTTTAGCTTTCGTATACTTTTTGATATTTAATTTGGAGAAAAATGCTTTTTCTTCTGATGTAATAAATTTTGGAATATTGTTTGTTTTAATTTTATTACTCCTTAGAACAGACGATGAAATACAAAATTACCTCCCCTTCTATATTCTTATTTGTACATTACTCGTTAATGTGGCCCTTATCTATTCTATAAGCACTAATCCTAATTATGTTTTGGGCGCTAGAGCTACCGTCCAATATAATTCACAGAGTTCGGGTGATTTTTCAGGTAATCCTCAAATATATGGTCGTAATGGTGTGATTGGTATGGTTATATCTTTGTTATTGATGCTTAAAAAACAGTTTAATTTAGTTGGAGGTAAAAGCAAATTAGTAACAATACTAGCTCATTTTAATTTTATATTCAGTTTTGTTGTTCTCGTTTTAACGCAAACAAGGGGAAACTTAATCTCCTTAGTTGTAATTTTATTTTTCTTTTTATTCCTTAAAAGAAATAAAATTGATCATGTAGAATATTCTCACAAAAATGTGGTTAAAGGGTACTATTTAGTCGTTATATCGTCATTAATTTATTTCAATGATAAGTATCAAATCATTGATAAGATTACCATGTATTACGATCAAATTTTATATGTTGTAAATCGTGCGATTAACACAGGTGTCACAATGGGTAAGGCCGGTGACAACGATCCAAGTGCTATGGGGCGTGTAAACAGTATTGAATTCGTGCAAAAAGAATTCTTTTATAAACCGTATAATTTTATCCTTGGTAATGGATTTAAATATCGATACTTAGATATTCCTGTTTTGGAAGCTTGGGTAAATTTTGGACTTTTTGGTTTGTTTCTTTTTATCTTATTTAATCTTTACATACTTTACAGCGTTACTATCAGCATCAGATCATCAAGTATATTTCAAAATTTTCTGGGGCTTATATACTTGAACGTATTTATAACGCTTTTCACGTCAGGAAGACCTGTTGATACAATTTATTGGATTTTTTATTTAATACTCATTAGGTTTATGAATGTTAAATCAAATCAGTTTATATTAAAATAATATGTCGCAAAAAGTAGAATTGAATTCTTTCAGGCATGTACTATTTCAAAATTATAAATTGAAGGTTAAATATTTGATTTGGCTTTCGATTTCAAACATCTTTTTTTTAACAAATATTCCTTATCCAAACATTTTCAAAGTATCATTATTGAAATTATTTGGTGCTAAAATCGGGGTTAAATGTATCATAAAACCTTGGGTAAAAATTAAATTTCCTTGGGAATTAGAAATTGGAAATTTTGTATGGTTAGGGGAGGAAGTTTGGTTAGACAATATTTCCAAAATAACGATTGGTAGTAATGTCTGTATTTCACAAGGTGCATTATTAATCACAGGAAATCATAGATATGATTTAACTGATTTTCCCTTAATTTCGAAGCCAATTAAAATTGAAGATGGTGTTTGGATTTGTGCAAAGGCTATTGTAACGGGTGGAGTAAAAGTGGGAACACATGCTGTTTTAGGTATGAATTTAATTGCTTCAAAAGATTTAAAGGCTTATACGATATACAATTCAGACGGCAGCACTAAAGACAGAAATATAACCAAGTAATATGATAAATGTTAATTCCATATTTAACGACGTAAATATTCAAATTTATCTATCCATTATTATCTCCTTATTAATTACCCTTACAGCAATCCCTGTAATCATTAATATTAGCAGATTGAAGGACTTAATGGCTACTATTGAACAAAGGAGTTCACATGAAGAATTAACCCCTACACTTGGAGGTATCGCAATATTCGCCGCAACGTTGATTACCTATTTCATTTGGGAAACTCCGAATGAAAGTCATGAGTTGCATTTAACCGTTTCTGCACTAATAATTCTCTTTTTTCTAGGAATTAAAGATGATATCTTGATATTATCACCAAGAAAAAAATTGTTCGTCCAAATAGCAGCATCTGTCCTCGTCATTGGATTATCCAATTTGCGTATCATAAACTTATACGGAATTCTAAATATCACTTTTGTACCATTTACCTATGGACTAATATTCACGATATTTATATTTATTACTTTAATTAACGCAATAAATCTAATAGACGGGATCGACGGATTAGCAGGAATGGTGGGCTTACTTATAAGTTCAATATTTGTTTTTTTATTTTATCGCCTTAATGAATATTCTTATGCTGTTTTAGCAGCAGCATTATCTGGTTCATTAATTGGTTTTTTACGGTACAATTGGTCGATAAAAAATAAAATATTTATGGGAGATACGGGTTCACTAATTGTCGGATTCTTAATTTCAATATTTTCTATAAAATATATACATATTAATTCTTCATATGTAGTAAATCCTCAACTAGATAAAAATGCCCCTTTATTAGTAATTAGCATATTATTACTGCCCCTTTTTGATACATTAAGAATGTTTGTAATTCGATTATTGGAAGGTAAATCGCCATTTATAGGTGATCGAAAACACTTACATCACATCTTAATTGATAATGGCTTTTCTCATGTAAAAGCAACATTTAGTTTAGTAACCAGTAATTTAATTTTTATTGTTATTTACATTACATTTCTTGAGAAATACTCAATAAATCGGTTACTGCTTATTTTCCTTTTCACGTTTTTAGCCTATTGCCTTATTGCCTATTTATTATCTAAGCGAATTGATTCAGGTAAAGTAGATCGGCTAACATTCAAAAAGATAGATAAACTTAAAAGAATTAAAAGTATTAATTAATACTTCTCAAAGAGTTGAGCAAACTTAGCAAATTCAACCTGGTAGTGATTTTCAGTTACTGAATTTTTAGTTTTTTCACTTTTAGACTCTATTGAATCAAGGACAATGTTATGAATGTTTACAATATCATTTGTTCCAATAAGTTGGCCTTTCCCCTTATCTAAGATCAATTTTGACCCATTCTCCTCTAAACTAATTATAGGTAAATTTGCGTGCATGGCATCGAATAATACCATTCCCATAGATTCCTCCCTTGAAGTAAATAGGAACAAATCACATTTAGAAAGTGCATGTAAATATGCAATTTGACTTGGGAGCGAAATAATAACTACATGTTGAAATTTGGGCAATTGAAGTTTAAGTTTAACCCATTCTGAATAAGCTGATTCATCGAATTTACCAAACCAATACATGGTGAATTTCTCTGAATCTAATCGCTCCGCAATTTCTAAAAAACGATCAAATCCTTTACGATAACAAATTGTTCCAGCACATGCAATTTTATATTTTTGAGAGTCAACCTCAAAATCATTTTCTAAAGGACCATTGGAATCAAAGTTTTTAAAGCTGGGAATTGAATTTATTTGGGTGATTTTTTTTGTATATATATCTTCATACAGATTTGTAACTAAATCCGAGCAGGTAACTAATTCATCAGTCAGATGAATCATATTAGAAAAACTCTTTTTGTCTAAGGAATTTAATCCCATTAACAGTTCATGTACATGAAGGATATTTACAAGGTTAAATTGGGAGATATAGGGTATTAAATATGCATTATTTACAGTGTTTAAATATGCTATATCGGGAGATAATCCGCTAAATAGTTTCTTTAACTTATATTTAAATACATTAACCCCAACCTTGAAAAGTACCTTTTCTACGAAAGAAAAATCCTTATTAAAAGACTTAAATACAATATCATTTGTTAATTCTAATTCAGACTTAGAATTTTTACCTGTAGTAACAACAAATATTTGATAGCGTTTATCTTTACTTAAATCAGATATGAATTGACTTAATAATGTCTCAGAACCAGTTAAACCAAAATCATTTACAAAAAAATATATCCTTTTTCTCCTCATCATTCCTTTTAATATAAATGTTACATTTAACCAATATTTAGGCCAAATGTACTAATTTTGTTAAAATATAGCACATAAAAATTAATGGACAACATAAATTCTCTCCGTGAAAAAATAGATTTAATTGATGATTCTATTTTACAATTATTAGTTAATCGGATGAATATTGTTGAAGAAATTGGAAGTATTAAAAAACAAAATAGTACAGCTATATATCATCCTGATAGAGAAAAAGAAATCATCGATCGATTAGCAAGCAAGCCGACGGGAAAATTAAGAAAGGAGGCAATTGAAGCTATATTTTTAGAAATTTTTGGCGTATCACGAAATTTAGAACTTCCTGAAATTATTAGTTTTTTAGGGCCTGAGGGTAGTTTTACGCATCAGGCTGCTGAGTCTAGATTTGGAGCTGTAGCTGATTACATTTCTTTACCTTCCATTAAGTCAATTTTTGATTCTGTCGACTCAGGTAGAGCAAAATACGGCATTGTACCTATAGAGAATAATCAAGAGGGAATGGTCAAGGAAACACTTGATTTGTTAAACGAAAAATCACTCTATATAATATCGGAAATTATTATTCCTGTTAATTTTTGTTTGGCAACGAAGGAGCACGACATCAATGCCATCTCGCGTATTTATTCTAAAGATATTGCGTTCAACCAATGTCAAGGATTTACGCAAGATTACTTTGCTTCTAAATCTGATGACTTTTTTGTTCAAGTTGACTCTACCTCAAAAGCAGCAAAACTAGCCTCTGAAAATCCAGGAACTGCTGCGCTATGCTCGCATATTGCTGCTAAAATTTATCATGTCCCTATCTTGTTTGATAATATTCAAGATAACGACAGCAATCAAACACGATTTATTATCATCTCTAAAGTTGAGAACTTAAAGAAAACTAATCGTGATAAAACTACTTTAGCCGTTAAATTAAAAGACGATGACAAACCAGGAACTCTTTTGAAACTGTTAAAGGAATTTGAAGAAAAGAAAATCAATTTATTAAAAATTGAATCTAGACCTCAGAAAGACACCAATGAATTTAAATTCTGGTTCTTTATTGACGTAGAGGGAAATAAATTAGATGTAGAAATCAATACTATTTTGCAATCAAAAGCTGATGAAATTAAATTTTTAGGAAGCTATATGAATTTGTGCTAACAACGCTTTGGCGTGAATTTGGTCATGCTTTAATTGCTCAACTAAAGCAGGGAAAGAGTCAAATTTCTTTTCATCACGTAATCGGTCGAGAAATTCAACTTTGATAAGCTCTCCGTAAATTTCCATATCGAAATCAAACAAATGTGTTTCGATTCTAAGCTCTCGGATATTTGTCACAGTTGGTCGAACCCCAATATTTGTCATTCCATAGTATTCTTGACCTAAAACAAAAGATTTAGTTAAATATACCCCAAATGCTGGAATCAATTTTTCTGAATTCGATAGCTGCAAATTAGCTGTAGGAAAGCCAATGGTTCTGCCTAATTGATCGCCTTTTATAATTTTACCCGTTAATGCATACGGATAATTCAACAAAATAGAAGCCTGCCTTACTTCACCAAGACTAATTTTATTTTTTATTAGCGAACTACTTACAACTTCATTATTGAGAATTGATTCCTGAATTCGATGGGTCTTTATATTCGGAAAATTTGAGTCAATATATGACTTTGAACCCTCTCTATTTTGCCCAAAATGATTATCGTAGCCGAATACAATATGACTGACATGCAATAAGTCAATTAAAATCGATGTCGTAAACTGATTAGCGCTCAAGCTGGCAATAAACGAATCGAATGGAATGGCTATGAGAAAGTCAATTCCTAATTCTGCTAATCGTTCCGTTTTTTCATCGAGATTTGATAAAGAACTAATAGTCGCATTCGGATTAAATAGCGATTGCGGATGATTAGCGAAACTTAAAACAACAGAGGGAATATTATTTAACTTACTAATTTCTAAAACTTTATTCAATACACTCATGTGACCCAGGTGTAAGCCGTCAAACATACCTACAGTGATGACACAATCGGTGAACTCGACATCTATATCGTTCAGATTACGATAAACTCGCATAAATTTCTTTATTAAAGGATTCGACTGATTGTGCATTTTTCACATCATACTCACCAATTTTGGCACGAACAAGTTTCTTTAAATATGCACCTGATTGCAATAATTCGCCTAAATCACGTACGATAGAACGTATATAAGTTCCTTTTGAACATTCAATTTCAAAGTCAATTTCAGGGAAATTAGCCGTATTAACGTCAAATCTGTAAATACTCGCATCGCGAATCTTGATGTTTAATTCTTCCTCTTGAACTCCTTGTCGAGCATGTGTATATAAGCGTTTTCCATCCAATTTAATGGCCGAATAAATAGGAGGGACCTGCTTAATATCTCCACTCAGTTTCGTTGCAATAGTATGCTGAATCAATGATGTATCAATATGATCGACAGGGAATTCTCCATTGAAATCCGTTTCTAAATCAATAGAGGGAGTAGTTTTTCCTAAGACCAACGTTCCAATATAGGTTTTAGGTAAACTTTGAAAATAATCGATTTTCTTAGTGTGCTTACCTACACAAATAATCAACAAACCCGTTGCTAAGGGATCAAGCGTTCCAGCATGTCCGATTTTTTTGAACCGGCCTAGATTTTTCAACTTTTTCACCACATCAAATGATGTCCACGTAAGTGGTTTATCTATCAAATAAAATTGGTTTTCTATTCGTTCTTCTACAAGTTCATCCATAAAGCTAATCCAAGAAGAACACCAGCTATCATTCGATAATAGCCAAAGTATTTAAATCCATATTTTGAAACAATATTCACCATAAAACGTATGGTCAATAAAGCAATGATAAAACTAATCACAAAAGAAATTGCTAAAACAGGTAAATGATCAAAGTCTAAGAACTGGGGTACATCAGATCGATAATCCCAAATTTTCTTCGCACAGGCACCTAGAATTGTGGGAATTCCCAACAAAAAAGAATACTCTACCGCAGCTTGGTGACTTAGTCCTGAAAGCCGAGCTCCTACAATGGAGGCACCTGATCTAGATACCCCGGGAATCATCGCAATACACTGATAAAAACCGATTTTAACTGCTTGAATTATACTTAATTCCGCTACATCATAACAAGAAGGCTTTTGATTACGCATCCAAATATCAATTCGTACTAAAATGATTCCGCCTACTACCCAAGAGACCGCAATAAAGTAATATCCTTGAAATAGTGATTCTAATATATCATCAAAGGCAACTCCTAGTATTACTGCCGGAATAAAAGATATGCTAACAAAACGATAGATTGAAAAAGAACTTGTGAGTCGCTTAAAATACAAAAAAGGGACAGCGGCAATAGCTCCAAGCTGAATAAAAATGGTCAAAAAATTCAAAAAATTACTTGGAGGAATTTTCATAAAATACTCACCTATTATCAAGTGCGCAGTTGATGAAACAGGTAGAAATTCCGTTAGTCCCTCTATAATTCCTAAAACGATTGCTTCGAAATTACTTACCATTACTTCCTAATTCTAAATAAAGCGAAAATAGGAATTATTACCCCAGCTAATACTAAAATAGGTCCCAAGGTTAAACCTAAAAAACCGAAGCCAAAAGGCTCTTTATCTAAGGTCATAATATAGAAACCAATAAACATAATGCTAATACCCGTAAGTAAGATATAGATGCTTTTTGTATCTAATGGAAAAGCGGAATGATTTGAATTTTTATTCATCTTAATATAGGTTTGATCCAGATATTTTCAAGTACTTATTTAAGGTCAACAAGGTGCTTATTAAACTGAAAGTAACAGCAATAACAAGCGTACCAATTAATATAATGACTTGGTTAGTAACATTAAATAAATAATTGGTTAATTCAGGAATTTGATTATTGATGTAAAAGTAAAATACATTCGTTATTAAATAACCTAAAATAGCACCCAGTAACCCTAGAATAACAGATTTTAACAAATAGGGTTTCATGATAAAACCATTCGTAGAACCTAATAATTGCATCGATTTAATTAATGTCCGATTGGCATGAATATGCAATTTCGTATAATTACTAATTTGAAAATAAACAATCAAAGCTATTAAACAGATAAAAATGATAGCTGCGCTTGATATTACTTTAATTTTAGGAATGATTAGATCTAAATAATTTTCTGGATAAGTAACTTCGTAAATACCCGTAGAACTTCTTAGTTCGGTTGCCAATTTTTCAAAACTAACTTTATTTCTGAATGATGGTTTTAATTCTAAAATAATTGAATTTTTAAAAGGGTTTATATCCCCCAATAATTCATCAAAATTTTCATGCGTTGTATTTAAGAAGTCTTTTGCAATAATTTGTTTATCAACAAATTGAATTTTTGCCGCATTTATTTCATTCCTTTTTTTAAGTACCTGAATCGTAGAATCTATTTGATTAGTTTGTAGAGAGTCATCCAAATAAACATAAACTTTCATTTGTGATTGAATACTCTCACCCCAAATATAAGCGCCGCTTAACAGCTGAAAAAGTAAAGAAATAATGACCGACAAGCAGGCAATACTGATTACAATAATTTGATTAGTCGCCTGAGCTTTCCCTTTCGAGTAACGCATATTATTTAGTTAATTGATTTAATTGGTCTCTTAAACGAGCTGCTTCCTCATAATTTTCCTCTGCCAACGCTTTTTCCAATGAAAACTCTAATTCAGCAGTTATTTCACTTAAAGACTTAGTATTCATTTCTAAAATTTCATCGTCATCTAAATGTAAAACATCCATTGGAATGGCAATTTCGGATAACAAAGATTCTGAAATATAGATACCAACATTTAATCTTAAGCCAAGAGCTATTGAATCGGATGGTCTTGCATCAAGTAAAAATTCTCCATTCGATGACTTTGCATGAATTTTAGCAAAGAAAACACCATCCTGAAAAGACGTAATTTCAACAAACGAAATTTGTATTGAAGACTCCTTGATAAAATTGGCAAATAAATCATGAGTCAATGGTCTAGCAGGTACAATTTCCTCCATGAACATCGAAATGGCCTGAGCTTCTGTTAAACCAATAACCATGGGAAATCCTAAGTGATTTCCCTGGTCAGCTTGTAAAAATAAAATATAAGAACTTGCTCCAGCAGCACTTGGACTTAATGAAACAACTTGCAATTTTATGAGCTCTCCCAACGTATTTTAATAAAATACAAAGATAAGCAAACAAACGCCTTATGAAGCCTATTTTAAAGATTTTTTACAATTTCTGGAATAACATCAAATACATCACCGACAATACCATAATCTGCATATTTAAAAAATGGCGCTTCTGGGTCATTATTAATGACAACGATTGTTTTAGATCCATTTACTCCTGCCAAATGCTGTATCGCACCTGAAATTCCGCAAGCAATATATAGTTTTGGAGCTATTTTAATTCCTGTTTGACCTACGTGCTCACTGTGAGGCCTCCAATTGATATCTGATACTGGCTTAGAACAAGCTGTAGCTGCACCTAATTTGGTAGCTAATTCCTCAATCATGCCCCAATTACTCGGATCTTTCAAACCTCTACCTGCACCTACTACGTAATTAGCATCGGCTAAATTAGCGCCCTGAGGAACCTTGTTGATGGCACTCACTGAAAAAGAAGTTGAGTTGGGTAACGCCAACTTTTCACTTTCAACTTTTATTAATGAATCATGTAGAGACTTATACTCAAAAGATGGATTAAATTGCAAAACACTCGCGTAACCTATTTTCAAATTACTTAAAGCTTTTCCACTAAAAATGCTTTGTTTTATCATCATTTCTGTTGGCGCCAAATCAATCGATACAATTTGTGGGATTAAAGGCAATTTTAATTCAGTACTTGCCCGCGTCATGATGGAATCAACAAAAGTTGATTTATACCCTAACAGTAAGTCATAACCTTCGCTATTGAATTTTGATAAAATAGCATCTATTTGGTTTCTGGATAATATGCCAGAATCATCCAAATTAACTATTTCAAGTAAAGAAACAGAGCTTACTGTGGGAATCTCTATTTGATCAATAGGACTAAATACGTATAAATCTACCTTAATTGGTGTTTCATTTATTTGTTGAAGCCCTTGAATTAAATGAATTATTGACGCGGAACGTGAACTTAATTTTCCAGCGTTAATGTCAATGAATGCTGCTATATTTTTCATGCTCTTACCTCTTTTTTAATAATTTCAATTAATTCATTTAAGTTCTCACGCTGAAACATTTGTCCTTTTCGCTTTTGGTCATTAACCTCATCATTAATATAGGCTAATCCAAAATCGATTTGAGGTTCTCTCAAAACAATACTCTTTGCCCTTGCGGCCATAATTCCACGCATTGACGGAATTTTCCATTCAGCAATCGGTTCTTGACAACCTAGTACGAGGGGTAGATCACTGGATAATTGCACCGTACCAACTGAAGATTCAACTTTAATGCTGCAAGTTGAATTATTGATAACATCCAAATTCATAACAGGACTAAAATGATTCCAACCAAGTAGGGAAGCGGTATATTGATGAACGAGTCCCGTATTGTAATCAATAGACTCTTTACCCATTAAAATCAAATCAAACGAATTTTCTTTAACGAAACATGCAATTTCTTGAGCTACCTGAAAGGAATCATTCGCTTTTGTATTTACTCGGACAGCGGAATCAGCTCCTAATGCAAGACATTTGCGAATAATGGCTTCAGATGATTCCGGTCCGACATGAAATATCACAATTTCAATATTGTTGGGATCGGCTTCTTTAATCTCAATAGCTCTTGATAAAGCATAATCCTCATATGGACCCGTAATTAACGTCAAACCATCAAGGTTAACAAAATTGTTCGAACTTAAACTTATCTTTGAAGTTGTGTCCGGAACAGCGGAAATACAAACTAATATTTTCATAGGCATCAAATTGTTATGCAAGCATACTAAATTCTTTCTATTAAGACAATGAATCGGAGCGAATTTATTTTAAACGAAATCAAGGAAGATCCTCAAAATCCATTGAATTACTATTTTTTGGCGGTAGAGGAACGGTCAATTGGGAATACAGAATCATGCATTTTGATTCTACAGGATCTAATAAAGAATCATCCAGATTATCATCCTAGTTATTATACGTTGGCAGAACTATTTTACACCTTAGACCGGATAGACGAGGGAACTCATGTTGCGGAACTAGGTATAGAAAAAGCAAAAGACCTTCAATTATTGAAGGTCTTGCACGAATTAGAACAGTTAATTTTGATAAACGATTAGGTTAAGAGTACTTCTTCCAAATCTTTCTCGATTACCAAGTTCTCAATAATGAATTTTTGACGCTCAGGCGTGTTTTTACCCATGTAGTAAGTTAATAACTGAGGAATAGTAAAGTCTTTTTCTAATATAACGGGTTCAATCTTAATATTTTCGCCAATGAATTCACCAAATTCCTCAGGCGAGATTTCTCCTAATCCCTTGAATCGTGTGATTTCCGGTTTGGGGCCTAATTTCTCAATGGCATTTCTACGTTCTTCGTCTGTGTAACAATAGATTGTCTCTTTCTTATTTCTAACACGGAATAGGGGAGTCTCCAAAATATACAAATGGCCATTACGAACTAAATCAGGGAAAAACTGCAAGAAAAATGTGAGGATAAGTAATCGAATATGCATCCCATCAACGTCGGCATCCGTAGCTATCACAATTTTATTGTAGCGTAAGTTGTCTAAGCTATCTTCAATATCTAGCGCATGTTGCAATAAATTAAACTCTTCATTTTCGTAAACGATCTTCTTAGTCAGTCCAAAGCTATTCAGAGGTTTACCCCGTAAACTAAACACAGCTTGCGTTTGTACATCTCGTGACTTTGTAATACTACCACTGGCCGAATCCCCTTCGGTAATAAAAAGTATCGTTTCTTGTCGGGCTTCTGCTTTATCATCTGTTAAATGGACCCGACAATCACGTAATTTTTTATTATGCAAGTTGGCTTTTTTAGCACGCTCATTCGCAAGCTTTTTTATACCTGCGATGTCTTTTCTTTCTCTTTCTGATTGCAAAATGCGTTTTAACATGGCATCTGCAGCTGCTGGATTTTGGTGTAGGTAATTGTCTAATTCCGTTTTGACAAAATCCCCCACGAATGTTCTAATGGAAGAGGAAGATGAATCAGGGGAAATATTGGTTGAACCTAATTTTGTTTTCGTTTGAGATTCGAAAACCGGTTCTTGAACGCGAATAGCAATTGCTCCCACAATGCTTGCGCGTACATCTGAAGGATCAAAATCTTTTTTGAAGAACTCCCGAACAGTTCGGACAATAGCCTCACGAAATGCCGCTAAGTGAGTTCCACCTTGCGTTGTATTTTGACCGTTGACAAATGAATAGTATTCTTCTCCGTATTGGTTATTATGAGTAATTGCTAATTCGATATCATTACCCTTTAAATGAATAATTGGGTAACGATTTTCCTCTGCATTGGTTTTCTTAGATAACAAATCTAACAATCCATTTTGGGAGAAATATTTTTCCCCATTAAAATTGATTGTAAGTCCAGCATTAAGAAATGCATAGTTCCAAAATAAATTGTCAAGAAACTGGGGGATAAAATGATAATTCTTAAAGATGGTATTGTCAGGTTCAAAACAGATAAATGTTCCGCTCTTACTTGATGTGCTTTCTAAGCCTTTTGACTCATTCGTTAATTCTCCCTTGCTGAATTCAGCCCACTTTGTTTGTCCGTCACGGTAAGATTGTACCTTGAAGTAGTTTGATAAAGCATTCGTAGCTTTTGTACCGACTCCATTTAATCCAACTGATTTTTGGAAAGCACCTGAATCGTACTTGCCCCCAGTGTTAATTTTTGAAACGCAATCAATGACTTTGCCTAAAGGAATTCCCCGACCGTAATCTCGCACTTCCACCTTTTGGTCAGATATTTTAATATCTATATTTTTACCATTTCCCATCATGTGTTCATCGATGGAGTTATCCATGATTTCTTTCACAAGGACATAAATACCATCATCAACGGATGAACCATCCCCCAATTTACCTATATACATACCAGGACGTAAGCGAATATGTTCCTTCCAATCAAGTGACCGAATACTGTCGTCGTTGTAAATAGGTGTATTATTGATATCCATTGATATGATTTAAAAAATGAATTTAGATTCAAATATAGCGTATTTTGAATAAATATTTTATGCTAACACATGAATGAAAAATTGTTTTTTTTGAGTTACTTTGCGGACTAATTTGCTAAAATACTTTATTGAAAGACGAAATGAAAAAAATTCTCATTACAATACTTATTTTGATTTGCACGATTAATGTGTGGGCTCAATTGATGCCATTCAATACTCATATTAATACAACTAATCAAGGAAGTAATGGAATCTATCAGCCTAAATCTCCAAGCAAATCAGCAAGGAGAGAAGTAATATATGCCCCTAAAGAGCGAATTACAAACGATAGCATTTCAAATGCTCGGATAACTTCGATTCAAAAATCAAATGAAATAAGCAAGTCGGACACTGCCATAACGAATCTTAGAAAGAAGATTTTTGGGTATTCAATTTTTAATAATAAAGGGGGGACTTTTGAGCCAAATTTAAAGATTGCAACTCCTCAAAATTATGTTGTAGGGCCTGATGATGAAATTATTGTTGATATTAACGGATATTCAGAAGAACATTACAATTTAATTGTTAATCCTGATGGGTTTGTTAAAATCAATAAAATTGGCAACGTCTATGTAGCAGGACTTACAATAGAAGAAGTCAAATCTAGATTAATAAAAAAGTTATCCGCAATATTTGTAGGATTAAAGAAAGCAGGCTCTAATATGAGTTCCACAAATTTATATGCTAGTATTTCATTAGGTAATATTAGAACAGTCAGTGTAACAATTCAAGGGGAGGTTTCTTTCCCTGGAACATATTCTGTTCCATCGCTTGCTCGTGTTTTTAACGTATTATATCTGGCAGGTGGACCAAACGAAAATGGAACATTCAGAGAAATACAATTAATTAGACATAATCGTGTAATTAGTACAATAGATTTGTATGATATTTTGACGCAAGGTTATTCTAAGAATGACATGTTGATTCATGATCAAGATATTATAAAAGTAGGTGTTTATAAATCAAGAATTGAATTAAAAGGCAAAGTCAAAAAAACAGGAATTTTTGAGGTTTTGCCAACCGAAAAATTAGATTTTATTATCAATAATTTTGCAGGTGGCTTTACAGAAGATGCCTTTAAAGAAAAAGTTAAAATTACCCGCTTTACCAATACAGAAAGAAAACTTATTGATTTAAATGCTGATGTTTTAAATTCCTTTTTACCTAAGTCGGGGGATATAATACAAATAGATCCGATAAATTTTGACAGGTTTGAAAATCGATTAGAAGTTATTGGTGAAGTTTTTAGACCAGGCGTATTTTCATTGGAAAATAATCCAACATTAAAGAAATTATTACAAAGTGCTGGTGGATTAAAAGAAAACGCATTTGTAGGAAGAATTAATATCCAAAGACTTGGAGATGATTTAAATCCACAAAGTATATCGGTGAATTTCACAGATTTAATGGCAAATACATCTAAGGATATTGCTTTGAAACGTGAAGATAAAATATATGTTTATTCTAAATTAGAATTAAGAGAAGCTTATACTGTTACGCTGCATGGCGAAATCAATGGCACAAGAGAGACTAATAAAGACAAAAATAAGCAACGGACTAATATTGCAAATTCAGAAAATATCGAATCTTCGAAGGATAATTTAAGTGGTAATTTTGATAATGATGTTAAAGATTTAGAAGTATCAACAAATCGTGCTGTCAACTTAGATGGGGCAGAAGCTGTCAGTGAAATTTCAGAAGATTTGAAATCTAATAATGCTGCTAATTCGTTGTTGAATAGACAAGTTAAATTAACACTACCTTTCATTGAAAAAATGACAGTGGAAGATTTAATTTTGAAAGGCGGTGGTTTACGGGAGTCTGCGGCGACAGGTTATGTTGAAGTAGTAAGAAGAAAGAAAAACACAGCGATCGATAATAAGGATTTAATTAATTCTCAAATAGCAGAAATAGCTAAGTTCTCCATAAGTAAAAATCTTGAATTAGATAAATCATCATCGACATTTGAATTAGAGCCATTTGATGAAGTCTTTGTTCGATCTTCTCCTAATTATGAATTGCAGCAGTTTATCACAGTTAAAGGTCAAGTATTTTATCCCGGGATTTATGGCTTAGAGAAAAAAGACGAACGAATTAGTGATATCTTATCTAGAGCAGGCGGCCTAAATAGACAAGCATTTCCAGAAGGAGCTAAGTTGCTTCGTATAAGCCAAATTTCTGAATCAGAGAAAAAGCAAAAAACGGAACAATTAGCGGAAATTCAGGATAACTTTTCGAATGTCAATATCAATAAAGAAAAAGCAGTTGTTTCAAAACACGAGACAATTGGAATTGATTTAGTTGATGCTCTTAACAATCCTGGCGGAGTTAATGATTTATTTTTAAATGAGGGGGATATTTTAGATATCCCAAGAGAACCTCAAACGGTTAAAGTAACTGGTGAGGTATTGTATCCCAATTCAGTTAAATATACAAGCTCTTTTGGAGTAAAAGATTATATATCTCAAGCTGGAGGTTTTACATCTTCCTCAGCTAGAAAAAGGATTTATGTACTTTACTCTAATGGGTCCGTTAAACGCGCCAAAAATTTACTTTTTTTACGATTCTATCCCAAAATAGCGAAAGGAGCAGAAATTATTGTTCCACAGAAAGTTAAAGTAGGTAGTACTAGTCAACAAATTGTATCAATCGTTTCTGTTTTGACAGGGACTGTTACTAGTATCATTGGTATTATAACATTAATTAAAGCTACTGCTCAATAATTTTATGCAAGAAATAGAATCAAACGAAAATCAAAATAATTTAAAGTCAGTATTGATCCAAGTATTGGTTATTGTTCCTTTTCTTAAGAAAGAATGGAAAAAGATAGCTTTTGGAGTATTGTTAGGTTTGTTGATTGGAATAGGCATTGAAATAAAAAGAAGTAGAGAGGGTACTGTAAAATCTAAGATCATTTTTATCCTTGAAAATGATAATGGTGGAGGTGGAGGAGGTTTAGCTGATATCGCTTCTTCCTTAGGAATTGGTGGGGCAACAGCTGGAACATCGTTATTTAGTGGAGAAAATTTCCAAGAGCTACTTAAAACTAGAATTATATACCGAAAAGCCTTATTAACTAAGGTTAAATATGGTAACCAAGAGGATTATTTTGGTAATATTTTCTTAGAGCATTGTCAACTAAAAGATAATGAGTGGGGACATCTTCCTCCTCAGTTTTTTACGTATAGATTTAATAATCCGGATCTAAATTCGCTTTCTCCTGAGGATAAAAATTTATTGAATACAATTTATAGCTATCTAAAGGATAACACTGTTGTAACTCAAAGTAATTCTAAATCAAGTTTCCAGACACTAAGTGTAGAAATGAAAAGCGATACACTTGCCTATGTGTGGTCTAAGTTATTTCTAAAAACTGTAACTGATTATTACATTGAAACGAAGACTAAAAAATCCAAAGAGTTGCTTAAGGTAATGGAAAATAGAGTTGATTCTTTACAATCAGCATTATATTACACGCAAGGTAAGCTAGCTAATTATAATGATCAAAATCAGCAAATTATATTCCAACGAGCAAGAATAATTGCAGAAAGATTACAAATGACAAGTAGTCAACTCCAAGGTTTATATTTTGAAGCCTCTAGAAATCTTGATAATCTGAAATTTTCCTTAGTTAAGGAAGCTCCTTTGTTAACTATTATAGAGGATACAGAACTACCAATATTAAGGGGTAATTATACGTATGGTCCAGTAACTTTTATCAGCGTTTTGATTTCGTTTATATTAACAAGCTTCGTAATATATTTATACAATTTATACGTGGAATTTTATAGCAACAAGAAGCTAAATAAGAATGATTAAAAGTATTAAAGAAGTCATTGCTGAAAAGGATTTGCTTTTCATTTTAGCTAAACGTGATATTACGGTGAGGTATAAACAGACCGTATTAGGTATATTATGGGCAGTAATTAGGCCCGTAGCAACAATGTTTGTCTTTATTTTTGCCTTTAAACAAATACCCGCTTTATCATCTACCAATAAGTATCCATTTCAACTGATATTGTTCTCTGGAATTCTAGTTTGGAACTATTTTGCTAACTCATTTCAGGCAGTAAGTAATTCATTGCTGGTGAATAGTAATTTAATTTCCAAAGTATATTTCCCAAGGCTGATTATAGCATTTTCATCAATTGCTGTTTCTTTGTTAGATTTATTAATTGGGCTTGTGGTGTATATGATTTTATGCATTTACTTTCAATACCCAATCACATTTAACATTTTATATTTTCCGCTTGTAATAATTGTAATTTCATTTTTTTCCATTGGATTAGGACTTATTTTAGGTTCATTTTCAATAAAATATCGAGATATTTTACAAATCATACCAATTGTCGTTCAGTATGGTTTTTTTGTTTCTCCAGTTGTTTTTACCATTGATTCGATGCTAAACAAAAGCTGGTTTATATACTACTTAATATTAAATCCGATCGTTGGATTAATTGAAATATCACGCTACGTTTTATTAGAAGGGTATAAATCTATTAATCTATTGCAATTTCTAATAACCCTAACTAGTGCATTTTTGTGTTTTATTATTGGTATCACTATCTTCAATAAAAGAGAAAATTCATTTGTTGATCATTTGTAATTTATGAAAATAGTAGAAGTTGAATCAGTTGGAAAAACTTACAAATTGTCTAACAATGATTCCCCATCTTACAAAAATGGATTAAAGAGTTTTTTTAATTCTGAATCAAAGCAAGTTTTTAATGCTTTGACTGATGTTTCATTTAGCATAAACAAAGGAGACAAATTAGGAATTATTGGAAATAATGGTGCAGGTAAGTCTACATTGTTAAAAATTCTAAGCCGAATTACTCAGCCTACCAAAGGAAATATATACGTAAGAGGAAAGGTTGCTAGTCTTCTTGAAGTAGGAACAGGTTTTCATCCAGAATTATCAGGTAGAGAAAACATTTTCCTTAATGGCGCCATTTTGGGGATGACTAAAAATGAAATAAAATCCCAATTCGATGAAATTGTAGATTTTGCAGGTCCTCAAATTGCTCAATTTTTAGACACCCCAGTTAAACGTTATTCATCTGGGATGTATGTTAGATTAGGATTTGCAATTTCTGCTCATTTAAATCCTGAAATTCTAATAGTAGATGAGGTTTTAGCTGTTGGGGATGCTGATTTTCAAAAAAAATCGCTCGGCAAAATGAAAGAAGTTGCTGCACAGGAAAAGACAATATTATTTGTCAGTCATAATTTAACAGCGGTTCAAAATCTTTGCAATAAAACTCTACATTTAGAAAATGGTAAAGTAAAACATTTTGGTGAAACAGGGGCTATATTAAATTCATATATGGCCGAAAATCAATCTAGGAAACTAAATCACGAATTTGAGAATTTTAACGATGCTCCTGGAAATGAAATTATTCGTTTAAAAAAAGCGGAAATTTTTCCTCAATTAGATCCCAATATAGATTATTGGACTACTCAAAACTCTTTTACCATTACATTTGATTTTTGGTCCTTGTTAAAGTCGGCTAATTTAAATATTAGTTTACATGTTTTTGCAAGCACAGGTGAGTGTATTTTTAACATTGGTAGTGAAATTAAAGAGTTTGAAAGTGGTATCATTGCCACTAAAATAGATATACCGGGAAACTTCTTAAATGATGGGAATTATTATATTTCTGTCATGGTCGTTCAAGATGGATCAAAGGTGCTATACAATTTTGAGAATTTGTTTGAATTCGAAATTGCAGATTACCGCGAAAACACCTCATGGTTTGGTAAATGGCCAGGGTATGTCAGACCTAATTTTCCAATTAACATTGTACAGTTAACAAAATCAAACTAGTTAATGATACATGTAACAAAATCGTTTTTGCCGGATATAAAGGAATATATTGCCTTATTGGAAGAAATATGGGCAAATGGCCAGTTGACAAATGATGGACCATTAGTCATAGAGTTAGAGAAAAAACTTGCCGAGTATTTAGAAGTTGAAAATTTTATTTTTGTATCTAATGGTACAATAGCACTTCAAATAGCCATTAAAGCTTTGTCTTTAGAAGGGGATGTAATCACCACACCTTTTTCGTATTGTGCGACTACGACTTCGTTAATTTGGGAAAATTGCAATCCGATTTTTGCTGATATTTCACCCATTAGTTTAACGTGTGAAAAGCAACAAATCGAGCAAGTAATTAATGAAAATACGAAAGGAATATTGACAACGCATGTTTATGGGAATAGCGCAAATTTATCAGAACAAGAAAAATTAGCATCTGACTATTCAATTCCAATTATTTATGATGGGGCTCATGCATTCGGAGTAAAGCATCAAGGTCGATCTATATTTAATTACGGAACAGTCTCTACGTGTAGCTTTCATGCTACCAAAATATTTCACACCATTGAAGGTGGCGCTATAATTACAAAAGACTCTAAATTGGCTGATAAAATTAAAGGCTTGAGAAGTTTTGGACACAAAGGGGATAACTATTTTGATTCAGGAATTAATGGTAAAAATTCTGAATTCCATGCAGCGATGGGCTTGATTAATTTAAAACATTTTCCTCAAATTAAAGCGCACCGAAAAGTTTCCTCTGAATTATACGAAACTCATTTAACTTCTAAAGTGGAAAGACTAGCTTGGAATCCCGACAATTCTCGTAATTATAGTTATTTCCCAGTAATTTTTCCTTCAGAAAATATTTTGCAAAAGGTAATAGTAGAATTAAATAATTCAAATATTTTTCCAAGACGGTACTTTTATCCTGCTCTTAATGAGCTTCCTTATTTAACTTATCAAGCATGCCCAATCGCAGAAGATATTGCGAAAAGAATTCTATGTTTACCATTATCAGCAGAAATTAGCCAAGAGGATATTAACCAGATATGTTCAATTATTAACAGCATAATATAATACGTTGATGTTGCTAATCGTATTTATTTCTTATACTTTATTAAACTTTCGGATAGCATCAAAGGTATCGAATAAGCGTATTGAAGAAATTTTAATAACTGGAAATATATTTCAAGCCGCTAGTATCATAGTCAGTGGTTATATTCTTTCTGCTTTGAATATTTGGCACAGTGAAATAGCATGGTCAATCTTGCCATTTTTCATTTCATTTTTTATTTACTATTTATTTAAAGATGTTTTTTATTTACCGAAAACAGCATCCCAGTCGACTTTCAAATTAATAGGTTCAAGCATTCAGAAACTACATGAAGCTTTTATTAATCAAAGGAAAACAGAAAAAACACTATTTGCGGTTCTATTTATAGGGGTAGTGGTCGTATTATGTTCTCAATTATTTCTATTCTTCTCTGTACCTCCTAATGAGTGGGATAGTATGACTGGTCACTTAAATAGAATCTTATATTTTGTTCAGAATCATACGACAAATCATTTCATTGGTACAAATTGGAATATTGATACTTATCCAAAAAGTTTCTCATCAATTCAGTTTTATCCATTTTTAATGACTGGTTTTAATGAACATTTTTTTAAAATCCCGAATTTAATCGCGTTTTGGATATTGGCACTTGCGGTTTATGCCATTTTAAAACAATTAAAATTGAATTTTAAAGTAAGCTTTCTAATTGCTTGTTTACCCATATTTACTCCAATTTTAATTATTCAATCGACCTCGACTGATACCGATATTGTCTTAGCATGTTATTTAGTCTCCTGTGTTTATTTTTTAATTAGGTATTTAAATACGAAGGAATCATATTATCTGTACTTATTTTCATTTGCCTTTGCAATCGGATTAAGCCATAAGATTACTTGGGTTTTTTCTGTACCCAGTTTATTGGTTTTACTCCTTTATGTAATTGCCCAAAATAAGCCTATAAGGGCTCGTTTACTTGTTAAACATGGAATTGTAGGTATTGTATTTGTAACCATAATAACACTTCCTACAGGTTATATTGCTAATTTAAAGTATTATAATCATCCCATTGGACCCGTAACAGCAACTAAGCATCAATCAATAGAAAGAGCTGGCAACTTCAAATCTTTACTATTAAACGGATCTAGGAATGTTGTCCGATATACTTTCGACTTATTAAACTTAGATGGCTTAAGAAACATACCTGCCGTAGAGAAAATTCAAGATAAGATAAATGATAATTTCAGAAAAATAGATCGCTCATTACATTTAAACTTAGAAAATGAAAAGGCATTTACAATAATTCCATTTTCATTTAATCGTCAATTTGAGTTTGTTAATGGGACCCCCATTTACGGTAGCTTATTTATATTATTCTTAATTCCAGCAATCATTTTACTATTTTCAAGGAGAAGGCAACCTATCTTATATTTATTTTTTTTAGCCTTTGTTTTACATTTCGCTGCTTTAGCTTTTACGGCCGCTTATGATCCATGGAAAGGAAGGTATATGATAAGCTCTCTAGTCTTCCTATTACCTGTTTCTAGCATTTTTATAAATAAGTTAGTCAGTGCAAACAGGTACTCATTTTTACTTTTAGCTTACCTATTGATTATTGCATCAGCTTGGTCTACGATCCTTTATCACGGACGTAGTGCACTGATCTCGACGCATAACTTACCAACAATATGGGGAAAATCACGAATGGAATTATTAACAGTTTCTAGGCCTGATATTACAAAAGCATATTCAAAATTTGATGAACTAGTTCCTCAAGATGCGACTGTTGCATTAGGAACTATTAATGACGATTATGAATACCCGTTGTGGGGCAAAAGATTCACGAGGAAATTGATTCCCATCAATCCTTTTGAACAAGGTTTGCAGTCGATTCCCAAGGAGGCGAATTACTTGTTCTTTAGTAAAAACGTTATCAAACTATTACCTGGTGATATTCGATTAGGTACAGATACCACACTCCGCGAGCACATCATTGTTCGTGGGGAAGATTATTATTTACGTAAATTGAAATAGGAATATATGATTAGTGGATAATTTTCGATTACCACTGGTTTTATATACTTGTATTTTCATGATACCTTGCGCTAAGCAATTATAGCATATGAATATCAAAGAAAATATCGCAGAAGGATTACGTTCAATCAAAGGTAATTTGCTTCGAACTGTTCTTACCGCATTGATCATATCTCTTGGAATCACTTCACTTGTGGGAATTTTAACTGCTATCGATGGGATACAAAGTTCAGTTGATAATAGCTTTTCGGGTTTAGGAGCTAACTCATTCGATATTCGAAACAGACCCGCCATGCAGGTTCGAAGAGAAGGGCAAAAAGAAAAACGATTTAAAAATATTGATTACAGACAAGCGGCTCGATATAAATACCTTTTCACAGCCAAAGGAAAGGTGTCTTTAAAAACCAATGTAACCAATAATGCCATAGGTAAATACGAAAGCAAAAAGACAAATCCCAATGTTCGATTAATGGGAATCGATGATAATTTCATTGAATTAAAAGGCTATAAGATTGCAGATGGCCGAAATTTCTCGAGTAATGAATTCACAAATGCTGTCAATGTCTGTTTGCTGGGTGTAGATGTCATCGATCAATTATTTGAAAAAACTAACCCAATCAACCATGAAATCATCGTTAGCGGCATCAAATTAAAGGTGATCGGGGTTTTAGCTAAGAAAGGAAATATGATGGGTGGGGGAGATGACCGTGTCATCATGGTACCACTAGAAACAGGCCGGAAAATGGCCATAGGCAAAAATTTAACCTTTGATATTACTACTTCATCAACCAAAGTTGATAATCTTGATGATTTCATGGAGGAAGCTCGTGGTGCGATGCGTAAAGTTCGTATGGATCCCATTGGAATGGAAGATTCCTTTTCTATTGACCGATCCGATTCAATTGCTAAGAGTTTTGAGAGTATAACATCAAGTTTGCAATTAGGTGGATTTGTCATTGGCTTTATTACCTTATTGGGAGCTGCCATCGCCTTGATGAATATCATGATGGTTTCAGTTACAGAACGAACGCGCGAAATCGGTATTCGGAAATCTTTGGGAGCAACTCCCGCACGTATCTTACAGCAATTCTTAATTGAAGCCATTGTGATTTGTCTATTAGGTGGAATAGGAGGGATTGTTCTAGCTATTCCTATTGGAAATTTAATTGCTCAAGGAATTAGTGCAGGAAATGCTAGTTTTATTATCCCTTGGTTATGGATGATGGTAGGGATAATAATTTGTGTGCTAGTAGGCTTATTTTCAGGAATTTATCCTGCCTTTAAAGCTTCCAAAATGGATCCAGTAGAAGCACTGCGCTACGAATAATCCATAAAATATTTAATGATTACTTGCTAAATCGTGAATAAAGGCCTACTTTTGCATTGCAATTGAGCCAATTGGTTTGATTCAATTGCCCAGATGGCGGAATTGGTAGACGCGCTGGTCTCAAACACCCGTGGGTGCAAGCC
>Ga0228702_1000105_pt1 | contig 75987 bp, 108 predicted proteins | sample McNCre217_Aug_MG_2_FD_178018 | JGI IMG/M metagenome (GOLD analysis project Ga0228702, IMG submission 178018) | Freshwater microbial communities from McNutts Creek, Athens, Georgia, United States - 20-17_Aug_MG | ecosystem: Environmental > Aquatic > Freshwater > Creek | place: USA: Georgia... | reverse complement strand
GCAACAGCCTTTTGCAAGTCCACAGCAGCCAAATTGCTCAATGAAGGCCGCTATCAAGAGGCTTGCGATCAGATGCTCAAATGGGTTTATGTCAAAGGCAGCAAGGTTCAAGGGCTTGTGAACCGCCGACAAAAGGAACATGAGCAATGTATGTCCGACTCGTAATTGCTGTTTTGATTGTTGTCTTATTGGCAGCAACCCATTGGAAAGCCTATGTTGCTGGAAAAGAGTCTGTACGATCAGAACTCATTGCTGCTGTACGCAAAGCTGAGGAGCAACGCCGCAACAAAGAATTGGCGCTGAATGAACAAAAGCAAAGATTGGATGAAGAATATGCAACGCGCAAAAAGAATTCTGATGCTGTCATTCGTTCTAGTCGTAATGAGCTTGACAGGTTGCGCGACCAGCTACGTTCCTATGGAGAGCGCCAAGATTCCAAAACCTGCGCCAGAACTGATGCAGACCCCAGAGACACAATCATCCGAGAATGTTCTGAAGCTACTCAGTCGTTGGCGCGGGTTGCTGACGAAAATGGATTGAAATTGCAATCGCTTCAATCCTATGTCAAAGACGTTTGTTTAAATCGTTGATTCTTTGACAAAGATGCCTTGTTCGTTCATGTGGCCTTTACGGTCTTTGATTTCCAGATACGCCTGGTAGAAGCATTGGCGAACATCCATATCTACCATTGCTGCTACATTGACCAACGTCACCATCACATCACCGATAGCATCGGCAATAGCGGCCCTGTCGTTTGCTTCAATGGCATCAAGCAACTCTTGCGATTCTTCTAGCGTTTTGGTCGCTTGACCTTTGGCGGTTCCATGTTTCAGAATTCCACGTTCTTCTGACCAGCGCATGACTTGGAATTCTGTCATGCTGAATGATTGAGTTTCTTTCATTTTATTCCTTTAAATTTGGTCGAGATTTACCCAAGTATTCTGCCTTGGACATATCCGCTACCAAGTCTAGACTTGTACGGGGAACAATGGCGAGTCATTAGGTCTTTGGTTACGTTGTTTATCTCGTTGCTGTTACAGCTTCCAACATTAAGCAAGGTGCGACCTTGCATTCAAATAGGTGAGGCCTACTCGCTGCGTCTGAAATCCATACCGATCTCCCAGTACAGAGGTTTGGGATTCGAGTCCCTATCAGCATCCGCTTTCGGCCATGTTGATCAAAACGGAATATCGTCCTCACTGCCAAAGTTTTCTTGTTGTGATGGCGCAGATTCTCGCCTTCCGCCTTGCAACGCAACCTCGCCGACACGAATGTTTGTGCTGATCTTGTCTTGACCGTTTTTGTCTTTGTAGGTGCGCTGGGTGATTTGACCTGTAACGGTCACTTGCTGGCCTTTGACAAGATACTGTGACAGCGATTCAGCACGCTTTCCGAACAACTGGCAATTCCACCAAATCGTTGGTTTTTCTTTGCCTTGGCTATCGGCAACAGAGAAATTAGAAACTGGATCACCGTTAGGCAAATAACGCAATTCAGCATCTTTCCCCAAAGCACCAGCTACACAAATGATGTTCATACGATTCCTTTAAAAAATGTGTTGTGTGGAAATTTCCCGCACGATTTGATTGTAAAAGACATTAGCGGCTTCAACTTTTGACTTGATTTTGTCTTCAAGTTTTCTGTCTCTTTCGTAAATCACTCGGGTCACACGCAATTCTGGCGCGATGTGTTCTACCAAGTGAATGTTGTATGGCTCGTAACCAATCAACGAATCAGGCGTATTGACAAGACAATAGTCAATCTCAAAAAAGTCCATATCCCACAGCATCATGTAGGCGCGTCCCTGCCATTCATAGGTCTTGTCTTCACCCTGCGAGGCTAATACAGGGAAAGTTGACAATGACCAGGATGATTTAATGTCGTGGATTCGATCTTTGCCAACAATATCGCATTCGCCTGTGATCCAATCGTTTGATTTGCGCTCAGTGTTTTTCACATAGTTTGTAAACAGCACAGAGTTAAGCAATTCAATAGACTTGTCTTCCACCATCAAGCCTTTGTCCATATATTTGCTGGTTACAACAGTGTCATAACCGTAAATAAATTCTTTGGCTAATGTGGTGATTTTTGTGATGGCCCCAACAGACAGACCATGTTCGCCTTTACCGTCTGCCATTATGTCGGCAAGAGATGATGCGCGGAATTTAATCATTGCAAGCCTTCCAAAAGCATTTTGTCTTGTTCTTCAGTAAGGACAAATTGCTCAAGCAATCGTTCTTCTGTGTATTCGCCAGCTTTGATTTTGGCGATGGCTGCTTGCAAGCGATCATCCGTGATAGTTTGCTTTGTGGCTTGCTTTCGCTTCTGTGGTGGCACTGGGCTAACCCGCAATCCTTCCACTGTTTCTTTGCCAAACCTAACGCTTGGATCAACATACACAGTAATCGCAACTCCAGCCCAATCCTCAATAAATGGCGAATTGGTAAGCTGTTTGATGACCTTGCTGTTTGTGCTGTTCAAGATCATTGGCTTTAGCTTTTCGCCTTTGCGGATTTCCTGTTCTGAAAAGTAAGCTGTGTTGAACAAGTCGCGGGTTTTCTTTGTCTTGTCAGGCTCAAGGCGAACGTGCTTGATTGTCAGTGTGGTGGGTTCCACAATGTCTGCGCTGGATAGGTAAGGGCTATCAAACGCTTTGCGGAAATGTGTCTTGTCGTTCATTTGGACAACTCCATCACCAGCAAGACAGCCAGCGAAACGCCAATGGCAACGGCAAGCAAGTACCCAGCGACTTTTTCCCATTTGGGTTCACGGTATGCCATTGGGCGAATCGATGTGTATCCGTACACAAAAGAGCAATCAGCAAGAGTGCGAGGGGTTGTGATGTTTGACTGTTTCATGTCTATTCCTAGTTGCATCGGAAAATCCCGATGAATGAACTGTAAAGCCTTTTCCAACAAATTTGTATTAGGGTTTTCCCTATAAAAATTCTTGAAAAAGCATGGTAATCTTTCGCTATGCAAACACCTGAACAATCAGAATCAGAAGCAAGTGACGCTTTGGTAACGTATGGGTACACACTGGTTAAACACTATGTGGAGTGCCCAGGCGATGTCGAAGCTGCGTTGCTGGCTGTTTTAACCCGCGCAATTGAGCGCATCATCCAAAGAGAGGTCTCTATCTATGATTTTTACCAATGAACACAACTTGGCCATCCAGTATTACTTGGATCGGCTTGCAACTGGCCCAGTGAACGACAAGTTGATTCAGAACATGATCAACCAAAAATTCCGTGTTTCAGGTGCTGCCATTCGTGACAAGCTAATCCGTGATGGCGTGATCGAAATGTATGTTTCTGGATACGACAGTAAGCGTATGCGAAACATTTACATGGTTGGCTTGGTAGACGCAAACAAAGTTCAATTTGCAAAAGAAGTTGCGCCAGAGCCGACCAAATCAGTTGTCATTGAAACGCACTGGCCCGAAGGCTGGCCAAAATCGCACGGCAATGCCTTTGATTGGAGAAACACGGCAAAAGGATTGTTCAGCAAAGCGGAGTTGGCAACAATGCAAGCCAACATCAAGTCAAACCCGCATTTCACGGGTGATTCAATCCACACATATAGCAGGGCGGTTCCAAGTGTCTGACGGTGGTAAAGGTTCTGCTGCAAGACCATTCAGCGTAAGTAGTGAAGTTTTTTCCTCAAACTTTGACCGAATTTTCGGCAAGAAAGGTAATCATGTTTTTCAAGGTAAAGAAGTTGTCTCAAATGGAAAAGCTGAAGATGCTGATTCAGCGCAAACAGGGTGTGACCAGCGCAGAGATTGCGAAAGCCCTACCTTCTGTGACACCAAGCCGCCGGGTGAGTGACTTGCGTGATGCTGGCTGGACAATCACGTTCAAATACATGGAAGACGGCCAGCGCAAGATTTACTTTGGCAAACCTCCAAAACAGTGATATAGTTTTGCTAAGAGGGTTTAAACATTGCGAGTACCAGTCGCAGATATGTTTAAGCCCTTACAGGCTGACCCCTGAATGTTCGTGCTGGTACCACGGGCCTTCAGGGGTTTTCTTTTTAGGGGTGCAAATGCACTATTACCAACACCACATTGGTGACTTCATCAAAGCCACGGCAAGGCTTTCAGATAGCCAAGCAATGGCTTATTTGAGGCTTTTATGGATGTATTACGACAGTGAAAAACCTCTTAAACCAGATTCAGAAATACTGGCTTTTCAAATAGGAGCGCCAGAAAAAGACGTTCGATTGATCTTAGATAGTTTTTTTATACTGACAGAAGGCGGGTGGAGGCAATCAAGATGTGATCAAGAAATTGCTGATTACCGTGCGTTTTTAGAAAAGAAATCCAACGCTGGTAGAGCATCTGCTAAACGTAGGTTGAACAGTCGTTCAACAGGTGTTCAACAGGTGTTCAACGAAACATCAACAGATGTTCAACTAACCACTAACCAACAACCACTAACCAATAACCATAAACCAAAGAAAGAAAAGGCAGTTATTGTTTCTCGTCCTGATTCCATTGATGAACAACTTTGGAATGATTGGCTGATCATCAGAAAAAAGAAAGATGCTCCCCTTACTCAAACAGCATGGGATATGTTCATTACTCAAGTGAACAAAGCTGGATGGACTGTTGACGATGCAATTAAAGAATGCTGCTTGCGGACATGGGCAAGTTTTAAAGCCGACTGGGTTGCACCAAAGCAGACATTTGCCCAACAAGCCGCAGACGTTGCCCGAATCACCGTTCCTGGTTCAACCGCACCAGACCCAGCTTTGGTAAAGATCGAGCAAGACATGGCAAAAGCCGCGCCGATGCCTGATCACATCCGACAGCAGATTAACTCCGTACTGAGGAAAGCATGACCCACTGCGAAGCCATGAAAATTCTTGATCGAATCAGAGATGGGCAACAATATCCCTTGAAAACGATCAATACAGCATTGGAGTTAACAGGTGACTTGGAATCAAGAGGATTTGAGGAATTCGGAAGCGAGGGAGTGGATCAGTCGTTACAAAAACAAAGTGAACGACTTGGGAGCCTACGAAGCCCGACTGTGGTGGCAAAAGACGTTATCCGACATAGTGCGGATTCGTGGGCAATCTGCCGCTGATGACCTTAAAGCCAGAATGAACAGGATAAGAAATGAGACGAGCAGCAAATAAATTGAACAAACCTAGGGTAAACCCCTAGAAAAATTATGAGGAAACATATGTTTTTTTTCTTTGAAAAGTTTAATAATTCACACATCAACAACTAGGAACAGTAATGACAACACAGAAAACAGCGCAAGAAATTGCAGCAATTTTTGGCTGCACAGTGGATCAAGCCAAACAGCAATTCAAGCAAAACGCCAAGCAATTGCGAAAGATGGCTGAAAAAGCAATCGGAAAAAAATACAATGGGTTTACGCATGACCAACTCATTGCCAAAGCAATCGCTTTTGAGTCTGCGGCAATCTAATGTCATGGCTAATCAGCAAAGCCTTAATGAACTCGCTCTATTTGCCGGAGCAGGTGGAGGAATTCTTGGGGGAAAACTCCTTGGATGGAGAACAGTCTGCGCCGTTGAATGGGAATCATATCCAGCAAGCGTACTGTGCGCCCGACAAAATGACGGACTTCTCCCGCCTTTCCCGATTTGGGATGACGTACAAACCTTTGACGGAAAGCCTTGGCAAGGGATTGTTGACGTGGTATCTGGAGGGTTTCCGTGCCAAGACATCTCAGCAGCAGGAAAAGGAGATGGACTTGACGGAGAACGATCAGGAATGTGGCGACACATGGCGAGGGTGGTTGGCGAAGTACGACCCCAATACGTATTCGTGGAAAACTCCCCAATGCTCACTACTAGGGGAGGAACCAGAGTCGTTGGAGACCTTGCCCAAATGGGGTATGACTGTCGATGGACGGTTATGGGAGCAGCAGACGTTGGAGCCAATCACAAGCGAGACAGGATGTGGATTGTGGGCAAGTCCAAACGCAAGGGATTGGAAAGACAGCGGCGCGACTCAAGGCAACCGGAAGTCACCGAATCTAGGCACACAAGTTCATTGGCCGACGCCGAGAACCAAGGGGATGTGTGGCGGCAGTGGGTCATGGGATTTGCTGAACAAGAACACAACAGTCGAGGAGGCCAGGTTAATGGGCGCAGGCAATGGTGGGAAGCTGAACCCAACGTGGGTCGAGTGGCTGATGGGGTGGCCGCTAGGGTGGACCGACTTAAAGCCATTGGAAACGGACAAGTCCCACTTTGTGCAGCCGAAGCTTGGAGATTGCTAAATGCGTAGAGCAGCAAGAGTAGACGCAAACCAAGAACAAATCGTCAGCGCACTAAGGGTGCATGGCGCATATGTCTGGATCATTGGCCTACCTGTTGACCTTTTGGTTGGGTACAACGGTCAAACTTTCCTGATGGAAATAAAGGATGGCCCTAAAAAGCGTTTAACCAAGCTACAAGAGGACTTTTTCCAGAATTGGCTTGGTAGTACCCTCTGCCGTATAGATGGTGTTGAAGCCGCAATTAGAGCAATTCAGGTGGCCAAATGAAAACGACACTATACGCACCCCAGCAAGCGCATCAAGTCTTTGGTGAAATTTGGCAAATGGTCAAGGCCAAGTTGCAAGCTGGGCAAAAGATGACCATTGAGGTCAAAGACGAATCACGTTCAAGCGCACAGAATAGGCTGATGTGGTCTTGTCTAACTGACCTGGCTAATCAGGTTGAATGGCATGGGCAAAGGTTATCCAAAGACGATTACAAGGTTTTGCTGACCGCTGGCCTGAAAAAGCAACGGGCTGTCCAAGGGATTGATGGCGGGTTTGTCGTTCTCGGCGACTCCACCAGCAAGATGACGAAACAGGAAATGACCGACCTAATCACACTGTGCCATGCGTTTGGCGATGAACGTGAGGTGAAATGGTCGCCAACTAGCATTGGGTCGTTTGATGACTAAGGACGAAAAAGCCCACAAGAACGCCGTGGCTGGCCTTGGCTGTGCTGTTTGTTGGCGACTCTATGGGCCACACGACCCTGCGCCTGTGGAGTTGCATCACCTTAGAGCTGGTGGCTGGGGAAAAGGCGACTACAAGACGCTGATCCCGTTGTGCGCGGAGCATCATCGAGGCAATTTAGGTGTCCACGGTCTTGGAACCAAAGGGTTTGTAAAACACTACGGATTTGACCAGCACGACCTGCTGCAATGGACGCTTGACCAAATAAATTGCGAAACCTAGGGAAAACCCTAGTACAAATCTGCCATTAACGGTGGCAATATCAAAGCCTCACAACCAAGGAACTGTATGAACCACGAAGCAATCAAACAAGCGATGTTGGACGAAATCGCTGATCCAAAGCCCGTCTATATGCCAAACAGCCCTGCGGCATTTGTCCGTGATCGGCTTTTCACTGGGATGCATTGGGCCGAAGCTGCTTATTTTTGGCAGCACGCTTGCAGCCGCAAAATGCCAACGCCAGAACTCCAAGAGACTTTCGACAAGCTGGAGCAACTGAGCAAACACGAAATCATGCCTGCTTGGGGGACTTATGGCTCCTAATTGGCCCTTCCCAACACCAGCAGGCCCAATCCCTTGGACACCTGCACAAGAAAAAGCCTATCAACGTAAACGTATTCAGGAGGCTGAAGATGCCCCATTTTGACGATGACGATCCAAAACCCGCAGACGAACAACTGCTGTGGATTCTCTTGGCATTTGTATGTTTCATCCTTGGGATGATGGCAATAAGGAGTTGGCTGGTATGAACGATAGAGAATTATTGGAACTGGCCGCAAAGGCGGCTGGTCAAGAATTGAAATACGACACCTTTGGGCAAAGCGAAAATGCCGACCGCGTGTATTGCTATTGGAACCCCCTCACAGACGATGCCGATGCGCTACGGCTGGCGGTGAAGTTGGAAATTGACCTGAGTTTTTACACCGAACATGATGCAAAGGTGTACGCCCAAACTAAGCATTTGCTTGGATACGGCACCGATGGAAGGCCAAGCTATCAGGCGCATGAATACCATAAAGAGCTTTACAAGGATTCAGACCCCTACGCCGCCACCCGCCGAGCAATCGTCCGCGCTGCTGCTCAGCTTACATCTGCAAGCAATGAAATTGGAAAGGCAATGAAATGAGAAACACCATAGACATGGCCCGTGAGGCTGAAGCAACACGGTACGTCAATAGGCACTATCCCGACCGACCAACTCACACATTCACTGTTGACCAGTTGGCTCAGTTTGTTGCCCTTGTTCGTGCTGATGAGCGTGCTAGAATGTGCGAACAATTTAAGGAGTGTTCAAGTGAAAAGTCAACGAGCAATGAAGCCAATAGATCAGCGGTTTTGGGAAAAGGTAAACAAGCAAACTGAATCTGGATGTTGGGAGTGGAAAAGTGCGATTCGCGGTAATGGATACGGCGCTTTTTTCACCCACCTGATTGAAGAAGGACGCAAATGTCATGGAGCGCATCGGTATTCGTGGATGCTTGCTAATGGGCTGATTCCTGATGGGTTGTGGGTACTTCACAAGTGCGACAACAGAATTTGCGTTAACCCAGATCATTTGTTTTTGGGCGACAGAACCGACAACATGAGGGATGCGGCAAAGAAAAAGCGCATCTGCACGATTGGCAAATCAAACTTTACGCATTGTTTGAGAGGCCATGAGTTCACCGAAGAAAACACATGGGTGACAAAACGTGGTTGGCGTTTATGCAAAAAGTGCGAAGCCATCCGAAAGCAAAACGCAAAAGCAAGGAGAAACACATGACACCAAAATTTATTCGATTACTTGAAGAGTGCATTACTGACGGAGTGGTGCTTGGGCATACAAGAGCATACAAACACAACGATGCGCCAAGCAGAGCAGACATCAATGAATCCATTGTGCGTGAAGTACTCAATGAAATACATGAGTGGTTTGATTTTGATGAACCTAATCAAGGGGAAACACATGACTGAAAACAAATTCCAAAAGGCCAAGTCAGGTCTTGCAAGAGTATCAATGGATGCTGAAACCATGCACCGAATGATGCGCGATTGCATCCGTTACTATGCCCAAGGTGATTATTACTGGGGCATGGTCTATCAGTTTTATTTCTTGCTGTGGCAAGACGAGTTTCTTCAATCGAGAGACAAGGCTGAAAACACTGACTCGCACAAACTTTGGTTCTTGATTGGAGGCCGCCCATGACATCTGACAAACAACTACTGGAGCAGGCGCTGGAGGCGTTGGAAGTGGCACAAGACAATTTGCGACCACATGGAGACAATTGCTTTTTGCATGACGATGGTGAATACAACCGCTGTTATTGCGGCAAAGATTCGCTGTCTAATTATTTGCAAGAAGTTGTCGAAAAACTTGACACCGCCATTCGAGCAAGACTGGAGCAGCCAGAGCAGGAGCCTGTGGCGTGGGCAGAAGGCGATGAGAACGGAGATATTGTTTGGTCAAGGGAGGATTGTTTTAGCGACGATCCTGAGTGGCTTGACAACCCAATGCCCCTCTACACCACCCCACCCACATACGACCAAGGCTGGAAAGACGGATACAAGCATGGCGCATGGGCCAATACAGCAGCACCTGTGCAGGAGCCTGTGGCGTGGATTCGCGATGATGGAATGAAGGCGATAGTTTCTGATGAAAAAGCGGCATGGATTGAAGCGGGTCAGTCCGATTTGGTTGAGGACTACAACGTCCCGGCCTACACCACCCCACCCTCAGCACAGCCAGCGCCTGACCATTTACGTGACACCACGAAAATGGTTGCTGAACCGTTTGGCTATTTCAGAGTAGAGCCATTTGGGTGGACTGATTGCGCCGAAACTGACGAAGGTGCAATTGCACTTTATGAACGACCCGCAGCACAGCGGCAATGGGTTGGGCTGGCTCCGCATGAAATTGGCAACTTGTGGGCATTTGCGTGGACAGGTGACAGAGTTGCATTCGCCCGCGCCATTGAAGCCAAACTCAAGGAGAAGAACACATAATGAGAAAAAAATCTAAATACAAACCCAAAAATGTCAGAACAGATAACCTTAATTGGATTTTGGCTGGAATGAAAAAGGTTGGCTCATTGCCTGAAGCTGGTGTATCACTCAAACTCAAGAACCATGAAGCATTGGACGAACTGCTGATGGGCAAAGCAAATCGAGACCATATTGATGTGCTGATTGCCGCATTCAATATCGCTGAGGCTTTGTATATCATCAATCCTGAGCTGGGAGCAGACTGGAAAGATGAAATCAAGAAGGCTCAAGACGCTATCCATACGCTTGGCAAACGCTGTATTGATCGACCAACCTTTGCTTGCACTGGTGAGGAGCGTGAAGCACTGCGTATCGGCATGGAAGTCCATGATGCCCAGCTAGATGCGTGCAATGTCCGCGAAATGGAGCAAGCCTTGTACATGGTGGCTGAAGTTGTCAGATTGAAGAAAGCTAGACCGATATTGGAGGCCGCATGAAATTCCCCAAACATCAATACGTCAGAAGTAAGGAATTACTAACAAATGCGAGGGAAATACCTTGCCAGCATTGCGGTGCAGACGATGGGACAATTGTTGCTGCACATACAAACTGGCAAGGTGGCAAAGGGCGCGGGATCAAGGCCGATGACAATCTAATTGCCAGTCTATGCTATCGTTGCCATTCAGAAATTGACCAAGGAAGCACATTGGACAAAAGCCAACGCCAAGCTATTTGGTGTAACGCCCATGAAAAGACTGTGGATAAGTTAACCAAACTTGGTTTATGGCCTGTTGACGTTCCAGTGCCTGACCTGCGAAAATCAGATTAAAGGGGAATCCCATGAAATTTAGCGTAAAAGAAGCCCAGCAAAACAACGGAATCGCCGATCTGGTGATGTGTTTGCTCAATAGCGTCACCACGGCGCACATCATGCACCTGCAAACCCCATCTTATGCTGAACACAAGGCATTGGGCGAGTTTTACGAAGAAGTCGGCGATCTTGTGGATAGCTTTGTGGAAAGCTACCAAGGCAAGTATGGCCTGATTCAGAACTACCCCAAGACATACGAACTACCAGCGGATGAGCCAATCGCCTATTTGAAGGCATTGAGCGCTGAATTGGAGCAAGGTCGCCGCCAACCCGGATTCCCCCAAGATAGCGAACTCCAGAATGAATTGGACAACGTAGCTAACCTAATCAATGGAACGCTATACAAACTGCGATTCCTGAACTGATATGCCAATCCGCAAGACAGACAAAGGTTGGTGGTGGGGGTCGCATGGGCCATTTGCCACTAAAGCCAAAGCCTTAGCTGTGGCCCGAGCCGCATACGCTAACGGCTATCGAGAAGACAATGCCATACACACCACACAACACGAAGTGCGCTATGTTGGGCTGCAAGGCTCAAAAAAGTAAGCTGAACAGCTATTGCATAGACCACGGCGGCAAGGAATACTCCATCAAGCAAGATGGCGCATATGACAGTAAGTTATGGAAGACTACACGCAAGCGCCAGCTATCCATTCAGCCTTTATGTCAAGCCTGCTTGTCTAAAGGCATCATCACTGCCGCATACCATGTAGACCACGTATTCCCGTGGCGACAGATAGGCCAGCACGCCTTCACAAACAATATATTTCAAAGCCTATGCCAAGAACATCACAGTTACAAGACAGGAAAAGAAAAGCATGGAATCATTCTTCACTGGACGCATGAAGGTGAGTTGACGCTGATGCTTGAGGACTATGCGTTGTATCTACGCAACGCCGAGGACGGAAATTAAACGAAAGAACTCTTTTATTTGCCGAATCCAAAAGCGCAAGCGCGATCCCAATTTCCCGCAAATTGGGTTAAGCTAAGGGGGACCCAAAAGCGCCCCAAGGGAATTCCCAAAAAAAAGGGGAAATTCCTCAGAAAGGAAGCCATGACAAACAGATTGCCACCAGAACTTCACTTGGTTCACGGAACCGTCTCTGGACATAAGGCCAAGCCACTGCCAGAAAATGTGCGCTCACGGGTTCCGAAAGCTGAATGGCTGGATAACCCAGAATCTTGGGATAGAACCAAATTCATTCAGGAAACTTCTGATTTTCTATGGGAAACCTACAGCATTGGAAGTGACCAAGATAAGCACGTTCTTGCAGCACTAGCGACTCAGATTGAGATTTACGTCCGATGCTGGAAGGGTGTTCAGGAAGAAGGCATCATTACCGAATTCAACGGCGGCAAGACGGTTGGACCACATCCATACCTGACTGCTGGGGATAGGGCGCTTACACGGGCGGTTGTCCTAATGAATGAACTTGGGCTGACTCCAAAAGGTCGGCTTGCACAAAATAAGACAGAGGCGGGTAAATACGCCAAATTACTTGGTGGGCCATGATATACGAAGACGGGATTCTTTATGCTGTACAGGTTGTCCGAGGTGAGATTCAGGTTTGCCGAAACATTCGGTTGGCCTGTCAGCGTTTCCTAAATCAACTAGAAAATAGGGAATGGGCGTGGGAATTCCATGTCCGGTATGTGCAGCATTTCCTTGATTTTGTTGGAACGCTTCACAATACCAAAGGCCCAGACGCTGGAAAGCAACTAACCCTTCAGCCTTTCCAGATTTTCCTAATTTGCGCCATTTATGGGTTCCGATCCAAAAAGGATACGAGCCAACGGATGGTTACGGATGTGATTGTTTACATCCCTCGCAAAGCTGGTAAATCTACCCTGACTGCGGCAATTGCCCTTTATGAGTTAGCTTTTGGTGAGGCTGGCTCTGAAGTCTATTGCCTGGCGACCACTCGCGACCAAGCCAACATTGTTTTCACGGCATCCACTGGTTTTGTGGAAGCTATGCCTGGTGATGTTGCTTCTATGTACAGCGTAGTTAAAAAGCAGATCACCAAGACTGGCGACAGCCAAAGTATGTTCAAGGCTTTGAGCCGGGACACCAAAAAGACTGGCGACGGTTTGAACCCGTCTTGTGCCATCATTGACGAAGCAGCCCAGATCGTTGACCGGAACAGTATTGAGGTTTTGCACTCGGGTATGGTTGCTCGTAAGAATCCGCTAAGGATTTACATTACGACTGCCAGCTTTACCAAGGAAACCAAGTTCTACGAAGACATGATGATGCTGGAAGCTATGCTTTCTGGCGAGGCTGAGGACAACCCAAGGTGGTTTGGATTGCTGTATAGCCTAGACCCTGCGGATGATTGGCGTGATCCTAAGACATGGGCAAAAGCCAATCCGATGCACGGGATTACCGTTTTTGAAGAAGCTATTGCACAACGGGCAGAGGAAGCCAAACACAAACCAGCGGCCCTAAACGAATTCTTGTGCAAAACCCTAAATATCTATGTCAGCGCCAATAGTGCTTGGATTGATAGAGCATATTGGGACGATCCTCGCACCCTAATTAGGGTGGAACAACGTGAACCAGAAGCGGTATTTATTGGGTTTGACTTGGCGGCAACGCGAGATTTGAACGCTGTTTGTACGCTGAAAAGATATGCAGAAGATGACTACGAAGCCGAATTCAAGTTCTTTTTGCCAGAGGATGGCTTTAATCTCATTCCTAAACATTACGGGGACATATTTAGGGTTGCGCGGCAATCTGGAATCCTTCACGTTACCGAAGGCAACGTCATGGATGACCGAGAAATCAGCGATTACATTGTCCAGCAATGCCAAAAGTACGATGTGAAAGAAATCGGATTTGATGCGTACAACGCTGCCAGCCTAGTTGCTCGATTGGTGGATAACGGCTTGCCCGTCAAAAAAGTGGGCCAAGGTATGGCGGTTTTGTCCAATCCCAGCAAGCACGTTGAAAAATTGTTGATGAATTATCAAATAAGGCATAATGGAAACGCTTTTGTGGGTTGGCAACTCGGAAACTGCGAAGTTTATGAGGATGTGAACGGAAACATCAAGATTCGCAAGAATGAGGCCGATAAAAGCGCCAAGGTGGACGGGATCATTGCAATGATTATTGCTATGCACTGTTCCTTGGATAATCCCGCTGTAAGCGGTTTTGGATTCCGCACTTTCTGAGGCAAACATGGCAATTCTTGACATTTTCAAGCGCAAAGACCCAAAAAAGTCCGAAAGCAACACGCTTTTTGGTCAAACTGCCCTTGGTAACAACGTCCTTTGGGCGGCAGGTCAAAAAGGCCCACAAGTTGCCCAGCAAATCCTTTATGTCACCACGGCAAGTACCACTAATGCTGGTCGGCCCGTTGATATGTCGGTGCTTTCCCGTAATAGCACTGTCATGGCTTGCGTTGGAGTTAAGGCTCGGTCATTGGCCCAGTTGCCAATCCGAGTTATGTACCAAGACGATAACGGCACATTTGTGGATGCTGTGCGATCCGATAAAGTTGGCCCCCGCGATAAAGCCAAAGCCAAGTCTGTGCTGAGTTTGTTGAGCAATCCAAACAATTTTCAAAGCCAATACGAATTCTGGTATCAATGGCTGATGTGGCACGAACTGTCGGGCGAGGCGTTCACGTTGTGGTGGCGCAAAGACAAGGAAAACAGCACACAGACACCGCTAGAAATGTATGTGTTGGATAGCACGCTGATTGCGCCTACGGTTACGCCTACTCGTTATCCAACATACCGTCTTAGCACGCCAGTTGGAGCGCAAAACTACTATGGTTTCAATGATGGGAACCAGATTCCCTATTATCAAATCATGCACGTTACTGACCAGGCTTGGCAGGGTTCGGCAGGTTTCAACAAAGGTATTTTGGCGGCGGAATTGGTTGGCCTTGACCAAGATATTGACCTGTATGCCAACTACATCATGCAGAATGGCGCTAAACCATCTGGCCTTTTCCGTACTGAAGCCATCATTCCCGATGGCAAGTACAAGGAAATTGCTGCCCGTCTGAAAGAAGCGTGGAATCAAATGACGGGTAGCAAAGACAGCGACCCGTCTAAAGCTGGTCAAGGTATGTTGCTTGATAGCGGCATGACTTATGAGCCAATCAAGATGCTGAACCTGCAAGATGCCGATGCCGCAGCTTTGAAGCTACAAACCATGAAGCGTTTGTGTGGTGTGTTTGGTGTGCCACCTGCAATGATTGGTGTGGCAGATCAGAAATACAACAACACCCAAACCATGTTGGATGAGTTCTACAAATCCACCATGTACCCGCTTTTGGTCAACGTCCAACAGAAGTTGAAGCAACATCTTTTCGCTGGTTATCCAAATTTGTATGTTGAGTTTGATACCCGCAATTTCCTAAAAGGCGCACCATTGGATCAGATGAACTTTTCCAGTGCTGGTGTGTCGGCGGGGATTATGACCCCCAATGAAGCGCGTCAATATCTGGGTTTGCCAGAAATTGAAGGCGGTGATGAATTGACCCAAAAAGACAAGAAACAAGAGCCGATTCCAGGCTCTAGCCCCCAAGATACTGGGGGTGGAGGCGGCAACCAAAAGAGCAAAATGAACATTGGCAAATAAAAGTGTCACTGATTTTCAAAATAGTGGTAGCATCTTTGGCAACATATACGCCAAATGGTGAGCCGCCTAAAAAGCGCGGCAGGCCACCTAAAATACACGATATAGACCTGACTAAAACTGTAGAGGTTATCCATGACCAAACACTTGACGCTGGTTTGCGAAGCAAAACTGGTAACCGAAAAGGCCGGAAACGAATGCGGCATGATTGAGGCAACGGTAACGACTTGGGGCGCTCGGGAAGGCGCTGATGGTCGCCGTTTCTTCTATAAGCCAGAAGGCTTTATGGATTGGGCAAAGGAATTTGCTTCTAATGGTCGCCCACTTCCCATGTTTGTGAACCATGAAAGCAACAACATTCCTGTTGGCGAATGGACTGATTTTGAAATGACCGAAAGCGGTATGAATGCCGCTGGACGCATTTACATGAACACCCAGCAAGGCAAAGACCTTTACGCCGTAATGAAAGAATCGCCGATGATGTTTGGTGGTGTTTCTGTTGGCGCTTATGCTGAAGAATATCAGTGGGTCAAGGAAAACGGTGAGCAAATGCCAGCGGGTTCTTCCGATTACTACGATGAAGGCTATTTCCAAATCACCAAAGGCGGCTTGTCTGAGGTGAGCGTGGTTATCCATCCAAACAACACAAAAGCAGAAGTCAGCAAGTTGGAGTATTTCCGACCTGATGGTTCTGCGGACTTGAAAGTTTTGGAATCGGCTTTGCGGGATGCAGGGTTGTCCAAGTCGGAAGCGGTTGCCGCCGCATCCGTGTTCAAGTCAGTGATTGAACAGCGTGACGCTGCCAAAGAACTGACTGAAACTGCGCCAATTCAGAGTGATTCTGATGCGGAGGCAACCGAAGCGGAAATTCTCGCTGCCCTTGAGCAACGTGAACTTCTTAAACTCCTAGACAAACGCTTGAAAGGCTAATCATGTCTAAAGAAATCATTGAAAAACTGGATGCCATCGAAGCTACCCAAGCTGAGAAAATCCAAGCGGTTGAGGCCGCTATCCCCGCCGCTGTGGAAGCTGTGAAAGCTGAAATGTCGGAAATGGTTGCTGCTCTGGAAGCAAAAGTGGCTGCTGTGCAAGCCCCCGCTGTGATCCGTGAGACTGCCAAGTCTGTCACCCAAGACGTTAACCGTATGGTTAAAGAGCAACTGGCTGACTTTGCTAAACAAACTCGCTCGATTGAAAAAGAGATCAAGCTGTTTGAAAGCGAAGACCAGTATGCCGCATACCTGAAAGAAGCCTCGGCTCTGACTGCTGGCGGTGATGGTAAGGGTGGTCGTACAGCTTATGACCCCGTGTTTGTGGCTCTGCGTTTGGCTAACCCCCTGCGCGACATTAGCCGCATCGTTGCTACAGATGGCTCTAGCTATCAGTGGCGTGCCAAAACGGGCAACGCTGGCGCTGCTTTCGGTTATGCCATCCAGAACAACGGTTCGGCTACTACTGAAAACACCAACATCTGGCAAATCGTTCTGAAGGACATGAACTGCCAATTCCCGATCCGTACTGCGGCTCTGGATGACATTGATGGTCTGGAAGCAAACGTGGTTTCCGATATGCTGTTGGAATTCGCCCAACTGGAAGCCCAGTCGATGATCCAAAACGATGACCAGACTTCTGGCGGCTACGGCGGCACTGATGGTCTGCGCGGTCTGGATCAGTACGCTGGCGCTAATGCCACCTACACTGGAGGCACTACCTCCACTGCTGCTTACGGCACTTCTGGTACTGGCTCTACAAGCGGTCTGCATTCGCTGGCGACTTATGACCAGATCACCACCAACGCTAACACCGTGGGCGCTGCAAACATCACTTACCAAGATGTTGTGAACATGGTTTACGCCCTGCCGCAACAGTACTGGACCACTAGCGCTAAGTTCATGATTAACCCCGTTCTGCTGTCGCAGATTCGTGGCCTCAAGGACGACAACGGCACTCCAGTGTTTGAGCGTATGCACCCCGGTGAGACTGACGGTATCGTTGGTCGCCTGTTGGGCTTTGACGTTGTGGTTAACAAGTACCTTGATAACCCCAGCCAAGCCACCACAGGTTCCGCTGGCACTAACAGCCTGTACCCAATGTACTTTGGTGACTGGCAGAAGGCCCACACCATTGTGGATCGTCTGAACATGGTTCTGCGCCGCTACGATCAAACACAGCCAGGATATATCAATTTCTATGGCGAGAAGCGTGTTTGCAACTCGGTGCGCGATCCCTTCAGCTTGGTGCGTTATCGCTCCACAGGCACTGCGACCTAATGCGTTGCCATTGGCGGGGGCTACGGCCCCTGCCTTTTTTCAAGCAATAAGGAAAACCCATGAAACTCACCGAAAAAATCCTAGACGGAATCAAAAAAGCCATTGCCGAGGGCGGCAAAGTCAATATCAATTTGGCAGAAGCCTCTGCTCTGACTGGTTCTGGGTCGGATGTCGGTGGTCGAGTCTTCTTTGATGACTCATTTGCTGCATTGCGTAAGGGCAACCCCTTCCGTCTTGGCGCACGACAGATTATGGAATCTGGTTCTGATGTGCAATTTGTTGCCAAGACTGGTAACGCTGCCAACAGCACAAATCCTTGGGGCTACACATTTACCCCTAACACTGGTTCACCAGATACTGATACAAGCATTTGGCAATTGCCAACGCGAGTTATCACCGCACAATTGCCTATCCGTACAGCGGTTCTGTCGGATGTAAACGGCTTGGAAGAAACTCTGGTCAAAGACTTGTTTTTGGAATTCATGAGTTTGGAAGCTGCTTCTATGGCAACCAACGATGACCAATCGGGTTCTACCACCACCAGCACAGGCGGCACTGACGGTTTGCGTGGCCTTGATTCTTACGGTAGCGCAAGCGTGAGCGCATATGGTACTAGCGGTACAGCTATTACCGATGGCATCCATGATATTGCAACCGTGTCGTTTGGCGGCACAACACCAACGTACAACAAGATCACCAATCTTGCTAACGCATTGCCACCGCAATACTGGTCTTTGCCTGGTACTGCTTGGCATATGAGTCCTACAATGATTCAAACTTTGCGCCAGTTGAAAGACAGCCAAGGTTTGCCATTGTTCCTTGAAATCGGCGAATCTGATGGTTCTGCTGTGGGTAACATCTTTGGCTGGCCTGTAATTGCCAACGCTTATTTGTCCGATGCTTTCCCGATCTATCTGGCAAATTGGGAGCAATTCCTGTCAATTGTGGACATTGAAGAAATGACCATTCAAATGATGGAACAGACAGCGCCCGGTTTTGTGACCATGTTTGCTGAAAAGCGTATGGTTAGTTCCGTTCGCAACCCATTCGCTGGTGTCCGTGCTTCTGCTGCCTAATAGGAGCCGAAATGCCTTCTGAAATTACTACAGGATACCCGTTTGCGGGTACTACCCGTAATCCGTTCAACTACGTCAAGGTCGAGCAAATTGATCGTGACGTAGTAACGAACTGGCTTACGCTTGACGAAATCACAAACCAGATTAACAACTGGGGCGATGAATCTCAAGACGATTATCTGAAGGCTTTGGAATTAGCTGTCCGTGGGGCGGTTGAAGACTATCTGGGTATGTCAATTTTCCCGATTTCGTACCGAGTTTGGTACGGTTCGGAAAGTCTTGTGGCAAGTCCTGTTGCTCTTGACTTGCCTGAAGTCAGCCAAAACCAATACCCAAATCTGCCAGGCGTGACAATTGATGCTGTTGGGTACTACAACGACAATTTTCCTGCCGAGCAAACATTGTTGGCAAGTTCAGCTTACCAATATGACCCGTCTGGAAATAAGTTGTTGGTGCAAAACCTGCCCACCAATATCAATACATCCATGACTGCGCCTGTGTTTGTGGAGTACACAACTGTTGCTAATCCGCTACAGACTTATCCGCAAATCAAGCAAGCCGCTTTGCTATTGTTCACTCATCTGTACAACAACCGCAGCAATTCCACAGAAGCGAACCTGAAGAACATTCCTTTCGGGTTTGATATGCTGTTGCGTCCATACAAACCATTGGTGATGTAAATGGGAATTGCTCGTTACGAATCAATTACGGTGAATAACCTGTCTTTTGCCAAGACTACTTTTGGCGAACAAACAACGGCAATTACCGAATGGTTCAAGACTCGCGCCCTGACGCATGACGTTGCTAACAGTGTCCGCATTTCGGAAAAGTATCGGGTGTATCAGGATTTGGTGAATTTCACCTTGAACTACACACCCAATACCCGCACGATTGTGGACAGCCAGCACTTGTATTCAATCACTTGGCGTAACGCTCAGTGGCGAATTACGGATGTTCGGGAAAGCAACGACAGGATGAAGGTTACGTTTCTTTGCTACAGAACAGACCCAGAAACGGCGGTATAAATGGCACAGAATAACGTCATTCAATATGGCAAAGCGTTTCAGGACAAACTTGCTTCTGTGGTTTCGCCTGTGCCTGTTTATGCGGCTTTTAACCGCAACTTTGCTACTCAGCCAAAGTTTGTGACATGGAATCTGCGTAACGTACATCAGCCAGTTTTTACTGGTCAGACCCAGAATAACAAGGGTATTGATACTCCTGTTTTCCAGGTAAGCATTTTCAGTCAGACTGTTGAAGACGGTTTCACAATTTCCAATCAGATATTACAATCCATGCATGGATTCAGTGGTGTCTATGGAACGGGCGACTATGCTTTGCAAGTAGCCAAAACCGACATTATGTGGCTGTACAACAGCTACGACAACACGGACAAACTTGCTCAAATTTTTCTGGATTGTACGTTGTACATACAGACTTGATAAGATAATAATTCATCAACCTGTTTTTGAAGGAAATTCAAAATGGCTCTTATCGATAAAGTTCTTCCCGGTTTTGTCGGGACATTCTGGTGTCAAACTGGCGCAACGCCTACCCCTTTGACAACCACTCAGCTTTCCACATGGACTGCTCAGGTTGCTGACATTGTTGGCACATCTGCTGGCGGTACTGGTACGGATGGCATTGAAGTTCCTGTGGAAGTTATCCCTCCATTTGGTTCTGATGACGCTTTTGCCGCTTACTCGATTGCTGGTCAGCGCACTGGTGCAAAGATTACCACCCAAAATCAAGTGACTTCCATGACGATCACTTGCCCTTGGAACCCCTCCGATACAGCACAGTTGCTGATTCGCGCTGATGGTTACAACGGCACGATCATCCGCACTTATGTCGTTGCCGCTTATGACGGTACTGACACTGTGGCTTATGCTTTCAACGCTCGCGTTGGTGGTATGTCTTGGGACTTGAACACCAATGCCGAAGGCAAATTCACATTCACCATCCACCCCGTTGGTGGCAATGAATACGGCTGGTCAAACAACGCTTAATACACTATGAACACAACAATAAAAGACAATAATGACCTGTTGAGTTTCCTGATTTCCCAAGCTGGTTCCCAAAAGGACTGGTTTGGGTTTCGGCAACAGAAACTCACAGCGATTAGCTTGGCGCATGAAATTGCGTCAAAACACGCTGACAAAATGACCCCTGCTGAAGTGGTCAATTACGTCAGCGAACTGAACAACCAGCTATATCTAAAGATCATTAGGCCGGGGGCATAAATGAGTGGCGTTACCATCAAGCTAGAAGGCATCGGTGACGCAATGAAAGCCTTTGATGAACTTGCTGATGAGATTGGCGACAAAAAAGCCAGAAGCAAGGTTCTAATCCCTGCTGCTAGGGCGGCTATCAAGCCAGTCTTGGAATTGGCCCAGCAAAAAGCACCAATTGAAACGGGTGCTCTTAGGGCTTTATTGCAGGTCGAAGCCAGAAGGCCAACAGCTAAAGATAAACGCTCAAAGTACATTACGGAAACTGACACCGTAATTGCAGTCGTTACCACCGCATCTGGCAAAAAAATGAAGGCTATGAGCGAAGGCAAAGGATTGCAACGCACACGGAAAAAACTTATAAAGATGGGCGCTTCTGAAACGGAAGCGGCAGCTTTTAAAGGCTTTTCTAGTGATGCTAGGGCGATTGCCCAAGAGTTTGGGTCAGCCAGAAACCCTGCACAACCGTATCTCAGGCCAGCCCTTGAAAGTCAATCTCAATCAACGGTAAACAGGCTTGCAGAAGAAATTAAAAAATACATTCAACGATTCAAGGCTAAAACATGACAAGACTTGGTGCAGCACTTGGCGCAAACTATGAACAGATGCGCCGAGAAATTCTTACCCGCAAATTTGAACTTGGCGGCTTTACTTTTAAAGTCCGCATCCCATTGGTTGCAGAAACCGATGCACTGTACAAGCGGATCACAGACCCAGATCAGAAATCAATTGACGAAGCGTATGCTGAGTTGACTGAGCCGCTGTTGAAATACAAAGAAGACGAAGACGCAGTTGAGGCTGGCTTTGTTTTTCTTGAGGATGATGTGCTTGTCCAAGGCAAGTCAATGCGGGAAGCCGCAAAAAACAAAGCCATGACCGAGCAAAGGATTGTTGAATACATCCGCTTGCTGGTTCCTGAGAATCCAGACAATAGCCTTGCAGACATTACTTATGCCGACATTGAGACTGAATGGCCTTTAAATGTCCAATTGGCTTTGTGCGAAAAGATTGGTGAAGTAATCAGCCCCACATACAAGGAAGTTCGGGGAAACTGATTGGCTCGTTAAAGACGCAAGTCGAGGCCGCAATGGTCTTTAATGGGCATACAACAGAATCAATTGCGGCTTTGGATGAAGTCACCATGTTGCAGATTCAGGCAATGTACGGTGACGGAATCCTCGGAAATCAAAAAGTCATTGAGTTGCTTGGCACGCTTGTTGCTGGCGTGTTCAATTACATCCGCGACCCAGCAAAATCAACACCATATACACTAGCCAACATTATTGGTTCCGCTTACGATTACATCTATCCACCATTGCCCCCGGAAATTCAGAAGCAGCAGGTTAGCAATAACTTACTTGGATTCATGAGCCAAGCGCCGGGATTCAAAAAAGACAAGTTCAAGGTGAAACAAGATGGCTAACATGATTGCCCGTTTGGGCGTTTTGCTGGGAATTGACAGTGCCGAATTTAAGCGCGGCATTGAGGAAGCGACCAAAAAGCTAGAGCAATTTGGGCAGGCGGCTGAACAATACGGCAAAGTAGCTGCTACCAGTTTGGTGGCGGCTTCTATTGCTGCGCTCAAATATGCTGACGATATTGCAGACGTTGCAAAAGCCAATGATGTAACGATTGATTCAATTCTGAAGTTGCGTGAAGCGCTGGCTCAGAATGGCGGTGAGGCTGAAAACGCCAGCCGCTTGATGTCTAGCTTTAACAGCTTTGTTACCAAGGCTGCTGACGGTTCTTTTGAGGCGCAACGCTCCTTTAAAACGCTTGGGATCAGTCTTCAGGACATTTCCAGAATGTCCATTGACCAACTGTTTTCTAAAGTTGCCGATGGTCTTTCTGGTATTGAAGATCCTGTGCTGCGTAATGCAAGGGCGCTTGAGGTCTTTGGCAAAGCGGCTAAAGGCGTGGATTTCGTTGGATTCAATGACACCCTAAAAGAAACCAACGCAATCACAGAGCGTCAGGCCGAAGCGGTAAAAGATGCCGCCGATATGTACGACAAGTTGCAGAAGCACGCAAGGGATACAGCCCTTGTGATTGCCACTGAACTTGGCCCACCATTGAAGGCTACAACCGAGTATTTTGAGTCAATGAACAGCCAAGGCAATGTTTTTGCTGAGTCATTGAAAGTTACTTATCAAACACTTGCGGTTGTTATTTCTGACGTTGCATTTTTGATTAAGGGTGTATCAGACGAAATTGGGCATACGATTGAAAATGCCAAAGTTCTTACAACTCAAGGCATTGAAGCCGCCAAAAAGTTAAATGCTGCATACGACAGTTATCGTGACCGTGAGCGAGAAAAGCTAGACGAATTCCAGCGCCGCATTATGGGCGGTGGTGGTGGCTTTGGTGGCGGCACAAGCAAATTTGATGATCCTCGCCGACTTGATAAAGCCAAAGAAGTTGCGGCTGGTCGCCCTGTTACGCCTGGCATTGATAAAGATGCTGAACGAGCAAGGCGTGAAAATCAACGAGCATTTGACGAAAAGATGCGTGAATTGGCTTCTATGCAGAAGACCAATAAAGCATATGAAGAACGTCAACACGCTGTTGAAACGACTCTTGATAAAGAGCAAGAGATTTTCAAACTTGAAATGAACTCACGGTTCTTCAAAAAAGAAGATTTGACGCTTGAGCGCGAGATTATTGAAATTCGGGCTAAGGGCGCGGAGAACATTTACAAACTGGAACAAGAAATCAACCTGACAAAAGGTGACAAAGCTGACCGTATCCAGAAAGAAAACGAACTTACAGAAAAGGCCATTGAACTTGCTAAAGAGCGCAATCGCTTGACCAAAGAATTTAAAGATGGCGACATTCTCGTTGGCGTTGAAAACAAGATGGTTGAATACATGAATACCATGAAAACGCAAGTTGAGATTGGTGGCGAAATGTTCACATCTGTTATGTCCAGCATGGAAGGCGCACTTGACCGTTTTGTTACCAACGGCAAATTGTCATTCAAAGATTTGGCTAGAAGCATCATTCAGGATTTGATCCGAATCCAAATGCGTGCCCAGATGACAAATCTGTTTTCTTCAATGTTTAAGTCTATTTTCCCGTATGCAACTGGATCGGTGGGCGACTACAACACATTAGGCTCTTTGGAGTCACAAAGGGCGGTTGGCGGTGCTGTCACAAACAACACACCATATTTGGTCGGTGAACGTGGCCCAGAATTGTTTGTTCCTTCTGGTTCTGGAACGATCATTCCAAACAACAAAATGAGCGACATGATGGGCGGTTCTACAACCATCGTCAATAACAATATCAATGCAATTGATGTGAAATCATTTGAACAGCGTTTGCTGGAAAGTTCCAACACAATTTGGGCTGCAAATGCTTATGCTGGTAAATCACTGGCATCCAATGGGAGAAGGGCATGAGTTTCCAAGCTGTGTTTGAAATTCAACAGTCAATGACTGTTAATAACCGCCGCATGGTCGGGCAGCAAGTTACACGGTCTGGATACATCACTGTGGCGCAATACTTGACTGCTGTACCTTGGGTGTTCACGGTTGTTCCGCACAACTATCTGTACTATCCACAAGCAAGAGCAATCATCCAGACAATTGACAACAAAGACCGTCAATTGCCTGAAACAATTACTTTTACAAGCGATAACCTTTCATGGTTCTTGCAAATGCAAGGTACAGCTACGGCTGCAACTTTGAATGGCACTCCAGCAGCCAACACACAGACTTTGAATCTGACTTCAAACGGCACATTCAAGGCTGGTGACTTCATTATGATTGGCGGCTATACCTATAAAATCACCGCTGATTCATCTGGTTCTGTTGTCACCATCCATCGCCCTCTAATTGGAACACCAAGTTCAGGCACAACTGTTTACATGGGCACGCAATGCACATTTACAGTCGTTGCTGAAAAGTGTCCAACATACACATTGACACCAATGGCAGATGGCGCATTTGTGAATTGGGATGATGCATTTGTTTTCCGGGAGTACATCACATGACAGCAATGACAGCCCTTAATGGGCCACAAATTAGACAAGCGGAATTTGTGCGTCTTACGGTTGGCAAAGCCGCTACTGTATATACGTTTTGCAATGCCGCAGCACCAATCACGGTTGATGGAGTTTCATTCACTAACCTTGGATTGCTTTTGTCTGTTGGCGATGTTCAGCGCGACATGAGGGCCACCAGCGATGACATGACTATTTCGCTGACTGGTTTGAACCCAGATAGTGTTGCAATCATTTTGAGCAACGACATCAAGGGTTCTTTTGTTGAGATTTGGCGCGGCTTTTTTGATGACAACAATCAGATCATCACAAGCCCAACAACTCAGTTTTTTAAACGCTATCAAGGAATTGTTAACAGCGTTTCAATCACTGAAGACTTCAACACTCAGGCTCGGACAAGGATTGTGACTTGTTCAATTTCATGCTCGTCAATGCGCCGAGTTTTGGAAAACCGTCTTTCTGGCATAAAAACAAACCAAAGTAGCTGGCAGTTTTTCTATCCTGGCGATACAAGCATGGATCGAGTTTCTACAATTGCCAATACCTACTTTGACTTTGGCAAGCCGCCTCAAACGGACACACAAGCAACAGATACAACATCTACGACAACAAGTTCAACCGATCCTACTCCGGGCCAATTTGGATATTAAATGATAAGACTTGCGACAAGATATGACATTCCAAGATTGTTGGAAATTGTTGAAGCGTATGCTTTTGAGAACCCAATTCAAACGCTTGCACAGCCACACAATCATTTTCCAAAATATGTAGAAGAATTGCTTTTCAGCATCATTGCTGGTCGCGGATTTATCTACATAGATAACAATATGCGTGGGGCCATCATTGCGCTTAAGCAAAGCAACATATGGTCGCCAAAGGTCAAGGAATTGCATGAGTTACTTTGGTGGGTTGAGCCTGAACATAGGAATGGAACTGTTGGTGGAAGGCTTTGGAAGGCATTTGATGAACGGGCTTCAAAGATGCTTGAAGTTGGTGATATTGATGTTGTTATTACAAGCATTTCAGCACATGGCCCATTGATTGATTACAGCAAACGTGGCTACAAGCCATTTGGCGCAAGTTTTGTGAAGGAATAAAAATGGTCAGCACCATGATTGCGGCAGCACTTTTTGAGATTGGCACAGCCGCATATGCCGCAACAGTGTTTGCTGTTAACTTTGCGCTTTCGCAAATTGTGACCCGTGTGTTTGGTCAAGACCAGCAAGGCCAACAAGATAACGGCGTTCGCCAACAAGTGCCGCCAGCAAACACAAACGCAATTCCTATTGTGTATGGCGATGCCTATCTTGGTGGAACATTTGTTGACGCTGTTCTTACCACAAACCAAAAGCGTATGTATTATGTGCTTACGGTTTCTTGCATTAGCCCAAATGGTCAATTCAGCTATGACCAGACGGATATGTATTACGGTGATCGCCTGATTACATTTGATCCATCCGAGCCTGGCAAGGTTAGCAAACTCACAGATGAAGCTGGCAATGAAGACACAAAGATTGCTGGCAATCTTTTCATTTATCTTTTTACATCCAGCGCATCTGGCATGATTACGACTATCAATAGCAGTGGAACGTTGCCTGATGGCATTATGTCTACGGCTAATGGTGTGCCATCTGGTTTGGAGTGGCCTTCTTCTGGTCGCCAAATGAATGGATTGGCTTTCGCTATTGTTGTTTTGAACTACAGTACTGACGCTGGCACAACAAATCTTTCGCCAGTAACTTTCCATGTTTCTCATACATTGAATAGCACTGGCGTGGCAAAGCCTGGTGATGTTTGGTATGACTACATCACAAACCCATATTACGGTGGCGCTGTTGATTCGGCATTTGTAGATTCGGCATCTGCCACAGCATTGAATACTTATTCCGATGGATTGATAACTTATACACCTGCCGGTGGTGGCTCTGCTACTGAGGCTCGTTATCGCATCAATGGTGTTTTGGACGCTGGTCAATCTGTCTTGAGCAATCTAGACAAAATCATGACTTGTTGCGATAGCTGGATGACCTACAACGCTTCGGCTGGTCAATGGTCTGCTGTTATTAACAAGTCTGAAACGCCTGTTTATTCTTTTGATGATGACAACATCATTGGTGAAATTCGTGTCAGCGCCACAGACATTACGCAATCTATCAACCAAGTTGAAGCAAAGTTCCCTAATAGCGAAAATAGGGATCAGCCCGACTATGTGAATTTGGCAACTCCTTCTTCGTTGTTGTATCCAAATGAACCCGTCAATAAATATAGCGTCAGTTATGACTTGGTGAATGACAGTGTTCGTGCCCAGTATCTTGCCAATCGAATTCTTGAGCAAGCACGCGAGGATTTGATTGTCAATTTCAGCACAACCTATTACGGCATTCAGGTTGACGCTGGCGCTGTAGTTAGCGTGACCAACGCTGATTATGGTTGGACAAATAAGCTGTTCCGTGTAGTCAAAGTAAATGAGGCATCTTTGCCTGATGGTACGCTTGGCGCTCGACTGGAAATGACTGAATACAGTGCCGCTGTCTATGATGATTTTGACATCACACAATATGCACCTGTAGCCAACAGCAACATTCCAAGTGCTATCTATTTCAGCGCATTGACTGCTCCAACAGTTGTTGCAAACAACTATAACGTCACGCCCCCCACATTCACAGTTCGTGTAACTGTGCCGACAACAGGCCGTGTGACTTATGGCACGTTGTACTACACCACATCATCCTCACCTCTTGATTTTGATTGGAAAGTTTTGGCTACTGCCAATGCGCCAGCAGGCACTGCGGCTGTCAACGGCTCGACATATGATTTTGCCAACTTGACATTGGCTGGCGGCACATATTATTTTGCGTATGTGGTCGGCAACGAACTCGGTCAATCTACAAGGTCTTCAAGCAGCGCAGCGTTTGTATGGGCTCCAGTAAATAGTGAATCTGGAAACGTAGCCTATTTGCAAAGCGAGATTGATGGATTATCAATTGATGTTGCTGACAAGGTAAGTAAGACAACCACAAGTATTTTGACTGGCACGATTGTCCCAACAACTTCTGGTGGAATGAGGGCTGGAACAATTACATGGAATTCTTCTGGTGTTTTGACCGGAGGTTCTGGTGTTGCCATTACTTCTAATGGCATTGTTGGCGCTCAATCTGGAGTTGCAAAATTCACCATTGACACTGCTGGCAATGCATTATTTATGGGCGACATCAACACTGATGGCGATGCTTATTTTGAAGGTCGCAATCCAGCATCATTCTCTGTTTTGATTGGCTCCACTTCATATAGCATTGATTATTCTTCTCTTTCTAATGGCATTTCCGCTGCTTCTGGAAAAGTTCGTGGTGGGGTTGTAGGTTATTCTGCATCGCTTACAAGTTCATACAACGTGGGTGTACTTGGCGTTGGTCGAAATGGAGTCGCTTGTCCCGGCATTGGTATTGTTGGAGAAGGTGATTCAATTGGTGGTTATTTCAGCACAACAAGTTCAACAGGCTCGGCTCTTGAATGTAATAACACTGGCGGCGGTTTTGCTTTAAGGATTGATTCTGGTACTTTCAGTTGGGGTGGCTATACCGTTGCTTCCCCAACTGGATCAACAACGACTTTTTTGCGAAATGATGGTACATGGGCCACTCCATCTGGAAGTGGTGGGGGAACTGTTACCAGCGTCAGCGGTACGGGAAACGTCTATGGTTTGACACTGAGTGGAACAGTCACAACCAGCGGAAGTTTGACTCTTGGCGGCTCTTTCAACACGGCAAGCATTCCATTGTCGGCAGTTAACCTTTCCGGTTCAAACATTACTGCACGATTGATTGGAACTTCTGGGAATACCAGTGGTGTCACCGATGTGACGTTCAGTGGAACATTGACAGGTGGCGCGGCTGGAACGGTTACATGGACGATGGGCACAAACACTGCTGCCATCAACATCAACGTAACTTCCGATTCAAGACTCAAGAAAGACATTGTTGATTTGTCTTATGGTCTGGATTTCGTCAAGAAACTTCGTCCAGTCCAATTCAAATGGAATCATGAATTGTTTGCTCACTATGGTGACAAACAAGCCTATGGTTTCTTGGCAAACGAGGTCGAGGAAATCGTTGGGACAGATACCACGATGGTCACAACCATTGAGCAAGGTCCGCTGGAAGGGTACAAATCTTTCAGCAATGACGGTATCATTGCGGCCTTGGTGAAGTCAATTCAGCAGCTTGAAGAAAGAATTGCTGCATTGGAAAACAAGGTATAAAATCACCAAAACAAGACAGCATCGTCCCGTGGGAATCATGGGTGTTCTAACTGTGTGCAGGGAACTGACATGGCGGTCTTTAATCGCAATACTTTGGCCCAAGTTTCGGGCTTTGACAATCCTATTCTTGCTGGCGAACTTGTCTGGGACCAGCAGACTTATTGGAATCTGTCTTTTACATCAAATGGCCTTCCAGTCGATTTGACTGGCGCGACCATTGATGCCCAAATCGTTCGCCGTGAACTGTCAAACATTGTGGATACCCGCAACGGGTTGACGTTTGACATTGCTGATTACAACCCCACTCCTGCGGCAATTCCTCTGACTGTCAGCAATATCAATACGGCTTTGGGTACTTGCACCCTTGTGATTGATGCTGGCGCTTGGTCTTTGATGTCTACAGACCCCGAACTGGAAATCAACGCACAGAATCCTGTTGGCTATTCTGGTCGCGTCAAAGTGTCTTTCCCTGCGGTTGGCTCTGTCCCGGCAGATGACATGATTATTTTCCTGTTGTTCATCGTCCGTTCTGACGGCGTGATTGTTCTGTAAGGATTGGCTATGAGCAACTTGAAGGTTACGGTTCTTGATGGCAACAACGTCAGTCTTGAGGTTGTTCCACAGCCTCGCGTTGAAGCACGCATTGATCGTGGTGTAGCGGGTCCAACTGGCCCTATGGGGCCAACTGGTAGTGGTCCTACAGGCCCACAAGGAAATGCTGGACCTACTGGTCCTACGGGCGCTATGGGGCCAACAGGCACAGGTCCAACTGGTCCGCAGGGCAATGCTGGTCCTACGGGTCCAACTGGCTCAACGGGGGCAACTGGCCCAACAGGACAGGCTGGTACTACTGGTGATGTTGGTCCGACTGGTCCGCAGGGTGTCCAAGGTATTCAAGGGGTTCAGGGCATTCAAGGCCCAACAGGACCGCAAGGCGAACAGGGCATTCAAGGTATTGCTGGCCCCACTGGGCCGACTGGCGCTAATGGGGCAAATGGAGCCACAGGCCCAACAGGTCCAACTGGCTACATGGGCATTGATGGTCCGACTGGCCCGACAGGCGCACAAGGTATTCAAGGCAATGTTGGCCCTACTGGTCCGACAGGTGCTGATTCAACTGTTGCTGGACCTACTGGGCCGACAGGCGCTCAAGGCACTCAAGGCATCCAAGGTGAAGTCGGTCCAACTGGCCCACAGGGCATTCAGGGCGACCAAGGCGTTCAAGGTGTTGCTGGTCCTACTGGTCCTCAAGGTATTCAAGGGGATACTGGTCCTATTGGCCCAACGGGCGCTCAGGGCATTCAGGGTATTCAAGGAGCCACTGGACCAACAGGCGTTACTGGCGATGTCGGCCCGACTGGACCTCAAGGCATTCAGGGCGTAACAGGCCCAACTGGCCCTACTGGGGCGCAAGGCGCACAAGGCACATCCATTAACCTTAAAGGTGAAGTTGCTACTGTGGGCGACCTGCCAATGGTGGGCAATCTTCCTAATGACGCATACATCGTTACTTCTGAAGGTAATCTGTATGTATGGAACGGCACATCTTGGTTTGATGCTGGTCAGATTGTTGGTCCTCAAGGCCCAACTGGCGCACAAGGCCCGACTGGCCCCACAGGCGCTCAAGGCATTCAGGGTGAGGTTGGCCCGACTGGTTCAACAGGCGCTCAAGGCATACAAGGGGTCGCAGGTCCAACGGGCGCTCAGGGCATCCAAGGTGAAGTCGGTCCTACTGGCCCAACTGGAGCGCAAGGCGATGTTGGCCCTACGGGACCTCAAGGTATTCAAGGCATTCAAGGGGTACAAGGCGATGTTGGTCCAACGGGTCCTACTGGAGCGCAAGGCATCCAAGGTGAGGTTGGTCCTACTGGCCCCCAAGGCATTCAGGGTGTGGTGGGTCCTACGGGGCCAACGGGCTCTCAAGGCATCCAAGGCATTCAGGGTCCCACGGGGCCGACTGGCGCACAAGGTGAAGTAGGCGCAACTGGACCTACTGGCCCTCAAGGGATTCAAGGTGTGATTGGCCCTACAGGCCCACAGGGTCTTCAGGGCGTTCAAGGTGACACTGGCCCGACAGGCCCACAAGGCGTGCAAGGCATCCAAGGAATTCAAGGCAATACTGGGCCAACAGGTCCCACAGGCCCAATGCCTACTGGCGCTGTGACTGGTGTTACCAGTTTAAGCACGCCTGATTGGATTCTGTTTAACACCACACCAGCAACAACGCCGACAACTCCGGGTACGTTGTATTGGGATTCTGCTGATGGCAACCAAACGCTTTCGTTGGTGATGGCTGATGGCACTGCTACACAGCAGATTGGTGAAGAACAGTATTTCCGAATCAAAGCATCGAGCGCAATTACCAACGGTCAAGTCGTGATGTTCACGGGTACTGTTGGCGCTTCTGGCGCATTGACTGGTGCACCAGCAACTGGCCTTACAGCCTCGCAAGCATCGTATGTCATGGGCATTGCTACTCAGGATATTGCACTGAATGGCTGGGGCTACATCACATCATTTGGTTTGGTTCGCAACCTGAACACATCGGCATTTACGGCGGGTCAAATTCTGTATCTCGACCCTTCTGTTGCTGGTGGCTTGACTGCAACTATTCCATCTGCGCCAAATCCAAAGGTTCAAGTTTGTGCTTGTGTATATTCATCCGCAAGTAATGGCTCTTTGTTTGTGCGTCCATCATTTGGTGGTGTACTTGGTCAGTATGAGGGTGACGTTGGCCTGACCACATTGTCTACTGGCGATGCTTTGGTCTGGAACGGTACAAAGTGGACTAACACACAAGCGGTTGGACCTACTGGTCCTACCGGGCCTCAAGGCATTCAAGGAATTGCAGGTCCGACTGGCCCAACAGGAAGCACTGGTGCGACAGGTGCAACTGGCGCTCAAGGTCCTACAGGACCGACTGGTTCTACAGGCGCTACTGGTGCTGTTGGCCCAACCGGACCTACAGGTAGCACTGGGTCAACTGGTTTAACTGGCCCAACTGGCCCAACAGGCCCAACAGGAGCCAATGGCACAAATGGTCCGACAGGTCCAACTGGCTCTACTGGCCCCGTCAGTTATAGCAAAACAATCGCTCTTAACATCATCTTTGGCTTGTGAGGAATAATCATGGCAAACCCAAACATCGTTAACGTATCTGCTCTTTATGGCGTAACCACCTACTACACGCCTAGCGGTACATCTGCTGTGGTGTTGCTGGCTAACGCTGCGTCAAGCGGCAAGGTCTACAAGATCAACCAAATTGTTGTGGCAAACGTGACAGGAAGCGCAGCAAATGCAACTGTCTCAATCTACACAAACGGCGCTGTTGCTCAAGGCTCTGCGCCTTCTGGTGGAACGGCTTATCCAGTTGTAGCAACGATTTCTGTTCCCGGGAATGCTTCTTTGATTGCTGTTGATAAAACAACTCCGATCTATTTACAAGAAGGAACATCTATTTCAATTACATCAGGCACAGGCAGTTCGCTGACATTCAGTGTTTCTTATGAAGACATCTCTTGATGAGGTGAAGCATGAGTTTTCGCTATAAAGGCGGAGTCATTTCCGCAACGCCACCTACTACAAGCAGTTCTTCTGCATCTGGTGTTTGGACGTTAGAGCAACAAATGCAAGCAAATGCTGCTGGTAATTGGCCTGTTCCTGTTGCTATTGGACAGGCCGCATATACAACTCCGGGTTTGTATTCTTGGGTTGCACCTGCTGGCGTGACTTCAGTATCTGTAGTTTGCGTTGGTGGTGGAGGCTCTGGAGAAGGTATTTACTCTGGCGCTGGAGGTTGTGGCGGAGGTCTTGGTTACTACAACAATCTGACTGTTGTTCCGGGGAACTCGTATACCGTTGAAGTTGGTGTCGGAGGCTCTGGAGGAAGATATGGCCCTAATGGTGGCGCTGGAGGAAGCAGTAGTTTTCAAGGGGTTGGTGGTTTTGTGATTGCAACAGGCGGGACTCCAGACAGTGTTGGATACTATCAAGGCTCTACTACGGCTGTTGGTAGACAAGGCGGTTCTCGTGGCTTTCGTATTGGAGGCGGAGGTGGGGGGGCTGCTGGATATTCAGCATCTGGCGGTAATGGCGGTGAAGGCACAGTAAATGGCCCAACTAATGGCGCTTCTGGAGCAGGAGGCGGCGGTGGTGGTGGCGGTGGTGGTAGTGGCCCTTACTTTGTAGGCGGATGCTGCTGCAACCCGATATTTAACTATATTGGCGGGGCTGGCGGCGGAGGTGTTGGTTTGTTAGGGCAAGGCACAAACGGCTCAGGCGGAACAAGGTCTACTGGCGTTCATGTTTCTCCAACAGGTGGGGCTGGTGGAAGTAATGGTGCTACAGGTGGTAGCGGCGGAAATAATGATGGAGGCGCTGCTGGTGGAGGCTCTGGCGGTGCTTATGGAGGCGGAGGTGGAGGCGGAAACCCCGGTGGCAATGGCGCTTATGCTGGCTCTGGCGGCGGTGGGGCTGTCCGACTGATTTGGCCGGGGACAACCCGTTCGTTCCCATCAACCAACACAGGAAATATGTAAATGGAACTGTTCATTCAAATTCGTGACGGACAACCTCACGAGCATCCGATCTTTGGCGACAACTTCCGTCAGGCGTTCCCCGATATTGATGTGAACAATCTGCCGCCTGAATTTGCGCGGTTTGAGCGCGTGCCTCAACCCAACACTGCGGGTACGTTTGAAGTTGAAGAATTGTCTTACCAATGGATAGACGGCATAGTCAAAGACGTTTGGAGTGTGCGTCCAATGACCGAAATTGAGCACGCACAAAAATTGCAAGACCTGACTCAAGCAGCCAATGCAAGTGTTGGATTTTTGAAGGAAATAACACAGCAAAACATTGACAATGCGCCAAGTGATGCTGCAAAGCAGGCTTGGATAGATTATCTTGCTGCGTTAAACGCATGGACATTGGTTGACCCTGTAGAGCCGAACATTCCGCAGCCTCCGCGCATCAATGCTGATGGAACGGTGATGGATGTGAATGCGCCGGGGAGTGCTCCAAATGTCATTGGCTAAACCAACACCACTTCAAAATCTTGGCGACATTCGCGGAGCCATTTACGACTTTGAAAAGGCTGGCGACATCCTTCCAAAGCACAATCACGATGAAAATTCAGTTCACATCACCATTGTGGCGCGTGGCAAATTGAAAGCCTATTCCCATGATTGGGAGAAGGTTGCGGATGCAGGTCAGATCATTGACTTTCGTCCCGGTGAACCACATGAGTTGATGGCTTTGGAAGACAACACACGAATTGTCAATATCGTCAAAAAATATGGCGGTGTAAGCAACGACTATCAGGTGCAAACATGAGCGAACGATTCCCCGGCGGGTTCATCACGAAGTCTCCAGTCGCGCCAACATCGACTGCGGCTCCCGGAATTTGGACACTTGACCAAGCCTTGCAGAACATTAAGGCCGGTACATGGCCAATTCCAATTCCTCCGGGACAGCAGGCATACACAACCGCTGGAACCTATACATGGATTGCTCCTGCTGGCGTGACTTCTGTATCCGTTGTAGCTGTTGGCGGTGGCGGTAGTGGTTACAGCGTTTATTTTTGTGGCTGCACATTACTTACTGGTGGCGGCGGTGGCGGCGGTGGCCTTGGATATAAAAACAATTATTCTGTTACACCGGGGTCTAGTTACACCGTTCAAATTGGAGCTGGCGCAAGTTTTGCCGCAAATGGTGGCGACAGTTATTTTGTAAATAGCTCTACCGTAAAAGGCGGTGGCGGCGGTGGCACAAGCAGTCAATCTGGCGGTGCAGGCGGTTCATTTGTTGGCAATGGTGGCGGGAACGGTGGCGCAGGTGGCTCAGCGTCTGGCCTAACTGGCGGCGGTGGCGGCGGCGCTGGAGGTTATTCTGGAAACGGAGGCGCTGGCGCAGATAGCGGTTTCACAACAGGAAATCCTGGTAGCGGTGGTGGTGCTGGCGGTGGTGGTCGTGGCGGTTCTCCAAATCCAACATATAACAGCGCAGGAGGAGGGGGTGTTGGGATTTTGGGTCAAGGTTCATCTGGCGCTGGTGGGACTACAAACGTTGGCGGCGGTGGCGGTTCTGGTGGCAGTGCTGGACAGAATTCAAACTCATCTGCTGGCGGTGCAGGCGGCGCATATGGCGGCGGTAGTGGCGGTAACGTGACTGGCGGTAATGCCAGCGGTGGCGGCGCAGTTCGCATCATTTGGCCCGGTACAACACGATCCTTCCCATCAACAAACACAGGTAACCTGTAAAATATATTCATTGAATTGCATAGGATAAGAAATGACAAAACGACTCAAGATTGCTGTCTCGGCAATCTCCAAGAATGAAGAACAGTTTGTTCATAGGTTCTGCGACTCAGCCAGAGATGCAGACCTGATTTGCATTGCAGACACTGGCTCTACTGACGCAACAGTTGCTAGAGCCATTGAATGCGGGGCTGTCGTGCATGACATCTGCATCAGCCCTTGGCGTTTTGATCTTGCCCGTAATGCCGCAATTGCTTTACTTCCTCGGGACATTGACATTGTTATCAGCCTTGACCTTGATGAAGTGCTAGAGCCGGGATGGCGTGAAGAAATCGAGCGTGTTTGGGTTGAAGGCACTACTCGTTTGCGCTACAAGTTCGATTGGGGCTGTGGAATTAGCTTTTTCTACGAAAAGATTTTTGCTCGTCATGGATATAGGTTCTTCCACCCAGTTCATGAGTACCCTCGCCCTGATGGACGTATCAAAGAGGTCTATGCCCATACGGATATGCTGCTGGTCAGCCATCATCCAGACCCAACAAAGTCACGTGGGCAATATATGCCTTTGCTGGAATTGGCGGTAAAGGAAGACCCGTATTGCCCCCGCAATGCTTTTTACCATGCCCGTGAACTGACGTTCTATGCTCGGTGGGATGAAGCCATTACTGCCTTAAACAAGTATCTGGCTATGCCTGAAGCGACTTGGGTCAACGAACGATGCTATGCAATGCGTCTGTTGGGTAAAGCGTATGCGGAAAAAGGCAACCCACATGAAGCCCTCAAATGGTTCCGTTTGGCAGTTGCTGAAGCACCGGGAACCCGTGAGCCTTGGGTTGAATTAAGCGCACAGTGCTATCGTTTGTCCATGTGGGCAGAAAGCTATGCAGCCGCCAAATCAGCCTTGCAGATTACTGACAAAGCCTTGGTGTACACGATGGACCCGGAAGTCTGGGGTGAAAAGCCTTGGGATTACGCCAGCATCGCAGCTTGGAACCTTGGGCTCAAGGACGAAGCTATTCAACTTTGTCATAAGGCGTTAGAATTGGCCCCGCAGGATCAACGCATCCAATCCAATCTACACTACATGACAACTGGTGAAACCCCGAATCTTTGAGCGTGTAGAAAATGGACCATTCAACGACTACTGAAACTGCTGCTGCTATCACTGCCAAGGTAGCACCTCCTGCAACTGTCTCTATTGCGACACTGCTTGGGTATCAGGTTAGTGAATTGGTCCTTTGGGCCACATTGATTTACACCATCATGTTGATTTGTCAAAAGGCATGGCAAATCTACAAAGAAGTTACAAGTGGATAATCGTAAAGCCATCGCTAGTCTTACACTTTCTGCGGCTGCATTTGTCAGTTTGATTGTTTCTGAGGGTTGGACAGATAAGGCAGTAATTCCAGTCAAAGGTGATGTTCCTACCATTGGATTTGGCACAACCGATGGTGTCAAGATGGGTGATAAAACCGATCCAATCACATCTGTAAAGATGGCTTTTCGTGACATCACAAAATTTGAAGGCGCACTAAAACAATGCGTCAAAGTCCCACTAAGTCAGAACGAATATGACGCTTGGGCACAATTCACATACAACATTGGCGCAACAGCCTTTTGCAAGTCCACAGCAGCCAAATTGCTCAATGAAGGCCGCTATCAAGAGGCTTGCGATCAGATGCTCAAATGGGTTTATGTCAAAGGCAGCAAGGTTCAAGGGCTTGTGAATCGCCGACAAAAGGAACATGAGCAATGTATGTCCGACTCGTAATTGCTGTTTTGATTGTTGTCTTGTTGGCAGCAACCCATTGGAAAGCCTATGTTGCTGGAAAAGAGTCTGTACGATCAGAACTTATTGCTGCTGTCCGCAAAACTGAGGAGCAACGCCGCAACAAAGAATTGGCGCTGAATGAACAAAAGCAAAGATTGGATGAAGATTATGCAACGCGCAAAAAGAATTCTGATGCTGTCATTCGTTCTAGTCGTAATGAGCTTGACAGGTTGCGCGACCAGCTACGTTCCTATGGAGAACGCCAAGATTCCAAAACCTGCGCCAGAACTGATGCAGACCCCAGAGACACAATCATCCGAGAATGTTCTGAAGCTACTCAGTCGTTGGCGCGGGTTGCTGACGAAAACGGATTGAAGCTCAAGGCTCTTCAATCTTATGTAACGGACATTTGCTTAAATCAGAAATGATCCGTTCCAAATAGACCGCCAAATCCATTGCTTCTTCTTGAGCGTGTTGCAGCCATTGAAGATGCGTTAGGTCTTGGCGAGTCGTATCAGTGCCGTATTTGGCAAGCCCGACTTCAGCCCGTTGTTTGAGCTTCTGTCGGACTGCTTCGACATTAGGGTCAAGCATCTTTGACAAAGACACCATCTACCATTTTGCCTTTGCGTTTGCTGATAACAGCGTAAGCTGCTTCCAAGCACTCGGTAAAGGTAACGCCTTGGATATGGCATTGCATTAGCAGTGTCACTCCAATGTCGCCAATGGCATCAATAATTTCGGCTTTGTTGTCAGCGCAAACAGCATTGACAAGTTCTTCCACTTCTTCAACCGTTTTTTTGGCTTGAGAAGCAGCAGTGCCGAAACCACCGGGGCCAATGATGCCCTTGTTGATGCCCCAAATTTCAATCTCGTTTTCGATGTATTGGAAACTCATTTTTTTCCTTAAAAGGTGGGCCTACTCGCTGCGTCTAACTTCCCAGAGATCATCCTGCGCCGCCTAGAACAACGACTCGTTAGCATCCGCTTTTGGCCCGTTAATTAAAACGGTATATCGTCCTCTGGCACTGGTTGTTGCTCAGATTCTTGACGTTGTTTATTGGATTGGGTTCCACCAAGCATTTTCAATTCTTGACATTGAATTGACGTTGCATAGTGATCTTGCCCATCCTTTTGATACTTGCGAGTTTTGATTTTGCCAGATACATAAACAAGCGAACCCTTGTGCAAGTATTCACCAACAATTTCTGCTAAACGACCAAACGTACTGATGCTGTGCCATTCAGTATGTTCTTTGTAATCTCCAGATTGTTTGTCTTTCCATTTTTCAGTTGTAGCAATTGAGAAATTTGCAACAGCTTCACCACTTGGCAAATAACGTATTTCTGGGTCTTTGCCAAGATGTCCAATGATTTGTGCTTGATTGAGCATTTGTACCTTTTAAAAAGTGTGTTGTTTAGCGATTTCTTTTACGATTTGCTCATAGAAATCACGGGCTGCATTAACTTTGACCTTGATCTTTTGTTCCAAGGCTAAGTCACGTTTGTATTGGACTCGGGTTACACGCAATTCTGGAGCGATGTGTTCTACAGAATGCAAATTGTAATCCTCGTACCCAATCAATGAGTCTGGTGTATTCACCAAACAATAGTCAATTTCAAACTCATCCATATCCCAAAGCATCATGTACGCTCTGCCCTGCCATTCGTAGGTTTTATCCTCGCCTTGGCTAGACAGAACAGGAAATGTTGCTAATGACCATGATGATTTGATGTCGTGAATTTTCCCATCACCAACAATGTCACATTCTCCTGTGATCCACTCGTTAGTTTTTCGCTCTGTGTTCTTTTTGTAGTTGGTAAAAAGAACAGAGTTTAAAAGTTCAATAGAACGATCTTCGACTTGAATGCCCTTGTCCATGTATTTGCTGCTGATGCGTTCATCAAATCCATAGACAAATTCTTTAGCCATTTTGGTAATAGCGGTTTTGGCCCCAGCAGACAAAATTTCATCTTTGCTTTTTGGGTCAGTCATGATGTCAGCAAGTGACGATGCTCGAAACTTAATCATTTGCTAAAGCCTCTTGTAGTTTTTTTTCTTGTTCTTCAGACAGAATGAATCTTTCATTAAGCTGAAGTGTGGTGTATTCACCAGCTTTGATTTTTGCAATTGCAGCATCCAGACGTTCATCTGTAATCTGTTGCTTAACGGCAACCTTACGTTTGTCTGGAGGAATTGGGCTGATGCGTAAACCTTCAACAGTTTCTTTGCCAAAACGCACCGCAGGATCAACATAAACTGTGATGGACACATTTGCCCAATCATCAATAAAAGCTGAACCTGTTAATTGTTTTAGTGTTTTGCTGTTGGTACTATTCAAAACCATTGGCTTGAGTTTTTCGCCTTGACGAATTTCGCGTTCAGCAAAGTACGCTGTGTTAAACAAGTCTTTGGTTTTTTTGGTTTTGTCGGGTTGAAGCCTAACTTCTTTGATTGTCAAAGTTGTAGGCTCAACAATGTCAGCCGCTGACAAATATGGAGAGTCAAAGGCTTTTCTGTAATGTGTTTTTTCTGTCATGTGAACCAAACCCAAACGCCATGAAAGATGCCGATTGGAAAAAACAAAGCACCAGCAATCAAAAAACCCCACAGCGTGTGTGAGAAGCAATAAATGATGTGGGTAAACCAAGCTGCAAAGCAAGCTAACACAATGATCGCGCCCATGTTATTTGCGTCCCACTGGTTGAGCAAGCAGGTAATTAGCACCAAGCTGATGGACAGAACGTGCCCACTTCAATTGATATTGCCGAATCACATCGGGGGTGGCATTGTAGTTGAGGAACAGCGTCCTCGCTTTGCGTAAAAGTGTCGTGTTCATGTGAACTCCTGTCTTGTTGAGCCTCCACTGTAAACCAGATTCCCACAAAAAAGCATAGGTGAAAACACCTAGAAAAAAGTCAAGCTAGACATGATACGCTTGTCGGCATGACAACTCCAGACCAAGCCGAAGCCAATGCAGCAGACGCTTTAACGACTTATGGGTATACGCTAGTCAAGCACTATGTTGACCATCCACAAGACGTTGAAGCGGCTATGCTGGCACTCCTAACCCGCGCCATCGAGCGCATCATCAACCGAGAGGTATCCATCAATGACTTTTATCAGTGAAGACAATCGTGCAATTGCATATTACTTGGACCGTCTGAAAAACGGACCCGAGAACGACAAGAGAATTCAAAACATGGTCAATCAAAAATTCAACGTATCGGCTGCTGCTATCCGCAATAAGCTGATTGCTGATGGCGTAATTGAATTGCGTGTGGGCGGCTATGACAACAAACGCCTACGCAACATTTTTATTGTCGAACTGGTAGATCAGTCAAAGGTTAAGTATGTCCAAGACATTAAGCCTGTGGAAACAAAGTCTATCGTCATTGAATCGCACTGGCCTGAAGGCTGGAAAAAGTCGCATGGCAATGCTTTTGATTGGCGCAACACCGCCAAAGGGCTGTTCAGCAAATCTGAACTTGCTGTGATGCAGACCAAGATTAAAGCTAACCCGGCATTTACGGGTGATTCCGTCCACACTTACAGCAGGGCAAAACCAAGTGTCTGATGGTGGAAAAGGGTCGGCTCCAAGGCCGTTTAGCGTAAACAGTGAAGTTTTCTCATCAAACTTTGACCGGATTTTCGGCAAGAAAGGAAAGAAAGATGTTAGCCAAGAAGATGACGCAGTTGGACAAACTCAAGCTGCTGATGCAACGCAAGCAGGGTGTGACCAGTGTGGAGATTGTGAAACACCTTCCAAGTGTCACCCCTCACCGCAGGATCAGTGACCTGAAAGAAGCTGGCTGGACCATCACGTTCAAGTTGATGGACGATAACAAGACCAAGATTTACTTTGGCAAACCGCCAAGGAAGTGATATACTTTTCCTAGAAGGCTTAGATGTTTCGTGGACTAGACGCAAATACATCTAAGCCTTCACAGGCTGACCCCTGAAGGTTTGGTGCTAGTCCCACCAGCTTTCAGGGGTTTTTTATTGGAGATTTTTATGGCAAAAAAGTCATACTCTGAAAAATTGCTTGATCCTCGTTGGCAACAAATGCGTTTGCGCGTTTATGAACGAGATAACTTTACTTGCAGGAATTGTGGTTCAAAAGACAAAACACTTCATGCACATCATCCTCAATATCATCCTTTTGCAGAAGGCCCTTGGGATTACGATCAAGACTCAATAATTACTCTTTGTGCTGATTGCCATTCTGATGAACATACAGCCCTTGATGCGTCTAAAGCAAATGTTGTATTAGAACTTGTCAAGATGGGATATTGGGGTTCATATGAAATGGATTGTCTTGTTGATGTTTTATCTGTCTTAACAAAAGATGATTTGACAAAAATGTTTTTGGAGAAAATTCATGGCACGAATCAGAACAATTAAGCCTGAATTTTGGCGTGACGAATTGCTTGCTGGAATTTCACCTGAAGCGGCTTTATTGGCTATTGGTCTTCTCAATCATTGCGATGATGAAGGATATTTCAATGCCAATCCAAAGTTGGTTGAATCTGATATTTTTCCATTAAGAACATTGTCATTTACTACTACCGTACTTCTACGGGAGCTATCAGAGATAGGTTACATAGAGGTATATTCAGGCTTTGATGGAAAGACTTATGGCAAGATTGTCAACTTTGAAAAACATCAAGTTATAAACAAGAAAACTGCTAGCAAAATCAAGGACTTATGCAATTTACAGTATGACTACCGTAGTCCTACTGAACCACTACCTACTGGAAAGGAAAGGAAAGGAAAGGAACTGGAAAGGAAAGCGCCTGAGAGCGCGGCAACTGATGTTGCCTTTGTTTTGCCAGATTGGATTCCTACAGAGACTTGGGATGCTTTCATAGAAATGCGAAAGCGAATTAAAAAACCTGCAACCGACTTTGCTAAAAAGCTAATAGTTGGAAAATTGCAAAAATTTAAAACTCAAGGACAAGATGTGGTCGCTATATTGGAGAAATCAATTACAAGTGGATGGCAAGATGTATTTGAGTTAAAGGAAAACAAGTCATTTGCCCAAATAGCTGCTGACGTTGCCCGGACAACAGTTCCACCGACAAATACTGGCCCTGACCCTGCATTGCTCAAAATTAAGGCAGATTTGCAAAAAGCGGCTCCAATGCCTGACCACATTCGTCAGCAGATTAACCAAGTTTTGAGGAAGACAGCATGACCAAAACATACGCACTCCAGAAGTTGCTGGAACATGGCCCCCTAACTCGCCAAGAACTGCGGGAAATTACAGGTTGGACTGACCGTGAAATCCACTACACCCTTGCTTACTGCTCACGGGAAGGCAAGATTGTGGAAAACAGGAAAGCATGGGCGCTTCCATGACATACAGCCGCAAGACCATATCGAACGAAAGTGACCGAGTAATCCTTGAGCAAGGTGAGGCTCGGATTCTTTTTCGTACTTGGGAGACAACTCAACAGCGAGTGCTTACCCGAGAACGGATTGAATACTTAGAAAAGCGATATGGAAGCGGCTGTGTGCAACGGATACGAAACTACATGGACATGATGAGGAAAGGCGAACTGCTATGAGATATGCCGCAAAGGTGGATGCCAATCAAGAACAGATCGTCAGCGCACTCCGGGCTGCTGGCGCTTATGTATGGGTTATTGGCCTACCTGTTGACCTTTTGGTCGGCTACAACAACCACACATTTTTGGTTGAGATAAAAAATGGCCCTAAAAAGCCTTTAACGCGCCTACAGCAAGACTTTTTCGGAAATTGGACCGGAGGTACGTTGTGCCGCATAAATGACGTTGAAGGGGCTTTACGCATGATTGGGGTGGCTAAGTGAAACCAGATATGAGAACAAATCAACAGAACAAGTTGATGCACTCCATCATTGCTCAAATTGCCGCACAAGCAAGAATTCATGGATCACGTTGGTCTGCTGAAAGTTTTAAGCGATTCTTGATTGACCAATGGGCGCATGAGAATGGCGAAACCGACAGCGTAAGTAAAGTTGTGCCAAGTATTGATGGCTTAAGAGTTGTCCAGCTTGGATTGCAAAGCAGACGATTCACAAAAGAACAAGCAATCAGCTTTACCGAATGGTTGCTCTATTGGGCGGCTACAAACGGTGTAACCATAAAAGATGACTAAACAAGAAAAAGAACACAAAGCCAAAGTTGCCGCTTTGGGTTGTTGCCTTTGCCATCATCTTTATGGGCCACATGACCCGGCTCCAGTTGAGTTGCATCATCTTAGAGCAGGGGGATGGGGCAAAGGGGATTACAAAACTTTGATGGGTTTATGCTATGAACATCACCGTGGCAATAAGGGTATTCACGGATTGGGAACCAAGGGGTTTGTGAAGTACTATGACATCACTCAGCAAGAACTGCTTGAGTGGACACTAAACAAGATAGGAAAAAACAATGAAAGATGAAATTGTTGTCAGCGAAGGCATCTCATCAAAAGCCGCTGAAGTAATCATTACAGAAGCGCGGCCCCAAGGATGGATGGCTTGGTACAGATTTGCGCCGTCTGAATATTTCAATCAGGCATATGGAAATTTTGACAATTCACAAAGAAATTCCTTTCGGTGTCCTTATCCATTATTTCCAACAAGAGAAGATGCAATAGATGCTGGACGAGCAGGTTTGCGTGAACGCAGCGGGGAAATTCGTGTGGTGCAGGTGACGTTATGAACTACGAAGCAATCCGAGCAGCAATGCAGGAAGAACTGGACAATCCGCTTCCTCTGTATATGCCCAACAGCCCCGGCGCATTTGTGCGTGACCGCCTGTTCCGTCAATGCTATTGGGAAGAGGCAACATGGTTCTGGGGCGCTTATTGCCGCAGCAAGTTTGGCGTATTTGAGTTGGATGAATTGCTGCCGCAACTCAATAGCTTGACCAAAAAAGAATCCATGCCTGATTGGGGTACTCATGGCACATAACTGGCCCTTCCCCCCACCATCCGGTCCAATCCCTTGGACACCACAACAAGAAGCCGCATACAAGCGTAAACAACTTCAACAAGCAGAGGAAGCATTGCTATGACACAGGCTAGAAAAGTATTTGAGGCTCTGATGCGTACCAAGGGCTATGACAACTTTGAGACAAAAAGTGGTCGGTACATTGTTCCATCATTGCAAACCCGCTGGATTTACTTTTGGACAGGTTGGGAAATGTGCGAGGTGAACAAATGAAGAACGAAGACGTTTTGTTGTGGATTCTTTTGACGTTTGTATGCTTCATCGTCACGATGATGGCAGTGAGGAGTTGGCTGGTATGACCACTCAACTTGTGCGCTCATCAATGAAACTGATGGATGATGCTGGCGTTGATTTGGTGGACATCAAATGGTTTGACATGACTGGGGCATTCAGCGATTCACAAAAAGCCGACCTTGACCCGGTAATGACGCACCGACCGCCTTTTGACAAATGCTTTGTTACTTGGCAAGGGAAAACACGCCATCACCCAAGTTACGAGGTGTTGATGCTTGTGGCTGGAATAGACCCGGAAGAAGGCATCACGGTTTGTATGTGGAAGGGGCCATCAGGAACAAGGCTTTACCCTATCCCTGCAATGTTTTATTTCATTGAAGATGACAACATCCGATATGGCGCAGTCAACGATGATGAGCCAGTTGAAAAAGAACTTGCCGAACTGATGTTGGCGCAACTTGGAGCATGGTACGGGGCAATGGACAGACGCATTGAAGCATATGTGCCATCTGTGCGTGACACGTTTACCAATCGGCGCAAAATTCAACAAGGCAAGTTGCCGACATACGACTGGACAACAGTGTGGATTGAGCCAGCAAAGCCCCGATCAGACGATAAAGGTGGTACACACGCATCACCACGACTTCATGAGCGCAGAGGCCATTTGAGAAGGCTGAAGACAGGAAAAAACGTATGGGTCAAGGCGCATAAGGTTGGCGATGCAACCAAGGGCTTGATATTCCATGACTACGCAATCAAGGAGACAGTATGAGAAACACCATAGACATGATGCTTGAGGCTTGCGACAAAGACAAAGTGGACGCATGGCAAAACGATTTTTGGACGATAACTCAGGAAGAACTTGAACGCCTTGTTGTCCTTGTTCGTGCTGATGAAGCCGCGAAATACACATGGGACGTTCACTCATGTGGCCCGACCTGCACAAAGGCTGCTTGTGTGGCAATGCGTGAGGCTGTTGAGGCCGAGCGTGAGGCGTGTGCAAAGGTGTGCGTCAAGATTGCTCTTGAATTTAAAAGTATGTACTGCGGCGATGAAATGGAAGCCGCGCTCATATGCGAGAAAACCATCCGAGCAAGGGGGCAAGCATGACACATATCAAAAAAGCAATTGCAATGCACCGCATGGAAGTAATGCGGCAACGTGTAAGAGCCAAGGGCGCGATTCAAGTTGCCCCTATTGAGGCCGAGTTGATTCGCCAAAAGAATTACGAAAACCATGTTCGCACAATAGAAGAAGCCAACTGGATGCAAGTGCAAGCCATGTGTGACATTCGAGACATCGTAAGAGAGTTTGCACAACAAAATTTTGGGAGAAATACATGAACTACATCGAAGCAATGAAGCAGGCGCTGGAGGCTATCGCAAACAGTGGCGACTTTCTATTCAACTGGCACGACTGCGAACCGAACAATGAACGCGAGATGTCTCGTTACCAAGATGTGTTGGCTATGAATGAAAAGGCCTTTAACACCCTCCGCACCGCCATTGAGCAGGCAGAGAAGCAGGAGCCGTTTATGTGGGCTTGTAACTCACTGGACAAAACTGTGTGGGAGACCAGCAAATACAAAGAGTGCGAACACTGCATTCCCCTCTACATTACCCCACCCAACGTGGCTAAGCCACTGGCAGCACCTGTGCAGGAGCCGGTGGCAACTGATGACCTGCCGAAAGGTTTTATTCCGCTTCAACAAGTAAACGGACAACTTGTTTATGCCGCTTGCATGGATTTCAATGCACGGCACTACAAATGGTTGATGCGTAAACATCCAGCCGGACATTGGGTAAGTGAACGAAAACTTGAGGACTGGGAAGTGATGCAGGTTGAAGACCAAGACCACTACGGAATTATTCAAGAGGCAGAAACCACCCCACCCGCAGCACCTGTGCAGGAGCCTAAAAAGTTTGACCCAAACGATTCTTTTGAACGAGATGAAGCGGCGCGAAACATCGTGCGTGAATTTATGAGGAACCACTGATGACCACAAGACCAACAGCCTTGCGACTGGCAGATGAAATCGATCCACTTATTCGTTATTCATTAGACAATCTGACTTGTAGCGCCGCCGCCACCGAATTACGGCGATTGCACAACGAGATTCTTGTCTATCACGATGATCGACTGAAATTGAGTAACGAGGTAGACCAATTAAGAGCCGCTCTTGGTTTAATAGCTTCCCTTGAGCGGAAGCCAGCCGATGAGCCTGTGGCGTACCCGGAAGGCGATGTTGTTGGCCCTTGTATTTGTGGCAGTTGGCCCGGGGGCAAATGCTTGAAATGTCCTCGCATCACCCCACCCGCAGCACCTGTGCAGGAGCCTGTAAGCGATGCTGAAATTGAGGTGTGGGCAGAGCGCCACGACATTCAAGGAACACCGACAGACCTGCGCTGCATGTTTGAGGATGCCGCATCGTTCAACACCCCACCCGCAGCACAGCGGCAATGGGTTGGGCTGACGGAGGATGACATCCGACCACTGTGCAAGCAGACATGGGTGTTTGATACCGTAAAGCAGTGGGCGGAAATCATTGAAGCCAAACTCAAGGAAAAGAACACATGAGAAAGCAATGCCGCAGAAAAATCTGGTCAACCCAGACAAATCCAGTTGCTCATGCCATAGCAGGGGCAGCTATCACAACCCGTGACGTTCTTGATCGGTTGCGATTCCGTGAACTTGCCGCATTAGAAGCTGTGACTAAAGGGCATGGCAACGTCAATGATTGGCAAATACTATGTGACCTGCTTAACGTAGCTGAAATGATGGGAAAACAGGGTGTTGGACCGGAAGTACTGCCCGTATGCAAAGAAGTCCATGATGCCTTGCATAAAGCCGCATTGCGCTATGAAAAGACGCAAAAGATTGGTCTGGATGGCAAAGGAATCCAAGCCATCCGCGAACTCATGGAATATGCTGACCTTCAGCAATCAAGCATTTCACGGTCAGAATTCGAGCGTTATATACAAAAAACCCACGATTACATCCGTAGTGGTGGACATGATGTGTTGGAAATATCCTAAAAAGGTAGAATATGCCAAAAGGAACCGCCATGAAATTCACCATCAAAGAAGCACAGACCGATGTGGTCAGCCAGTTTGCATCCATGCTGGTGCTTGGCGCAGCTACCGCACACATCCAGCACTGGAACACCCTTGGACCCGGCTCGTTTGCTGCCCATGAAGCAATGGGTACGTTCTATTCTGAACTTCCAGAACTGACAGACAGCGTGATCGAAGCCATCGTCCAAGATGAGTCAAAAATAATTTTGAAAAAAGAGGCACTTTTTCTGGGGGAAAATCCTCTGGAATTGGTGCAGCACATTCAGACGCAAGTTAAGACGTTGCGTACACAACCCGGCTTCCCGCAGGACAGCGAAGTCCAGAACCTTGTGGACAGCATCGCAGAACTGTGCCGCCATACCATCTTCAAGCTAAAGCGTCTGAAGTAATGCCACTTGTAAAGAAACAGTCAGGATGGTTCTGGGGTAGCAAAGGACCATTCGACAGCAAAGCAAAAGCCTTGGCAGTAGCTAGGGCTGCTTACGCCAATGGCTACAAAGGCGAAAGCAAATTGGAATTTGGTGTTGACTTTGCGATAGGCAAAGAGCAAACTGTCGTAACACCGCAGGAATTTTTTAAGAAACCTGATTGATTGCTTGTTGGTTTTCCTCCCTGCCAAGAAATTGGCTTTAAGTCCAGCCAGTCTGGACTTTTTTTTGCCTTTCAATTTTTTTTTTAAAAATGCGTAGTGGCCTGACCCATTTTTCTGGCCCGTCCGTTACATAACTTACAGAAAACCTAGGGGTAAACCCTAGTTCGCATGGCGGCGGCACTACAAACGGCGGCGTTCTGTTTGCCGAAAGTACTACAGAACCCGCCCGTTTTCCGCTGATCCTGTAGCGCCGCACTGCTGTCTGCCATCTACCTGCCGCCTGTTTGCCAATGCTTTGCCGCCCACCATATCGCCGCCGCTTTCCCCGCCCTGCCGCCTGTTTTCACCGCTTCAAAGCCGCCTACTGGTCAACCGCTGCCGCCTGTATAGCTGCCGCGCTGCCGTAACCTGTAGCGCATTAAGGCGGGATTTATAAAGCCCACCGCATAAGCTGCCGCCCGTCCCACCGTGGGCGATTTCCCGGTCTATAGACAAGAAAAAAGCCCTAGGGCGTGGCATAGCGTCAACCATGCCGCCCCCTAGGGCGTGTCGCTTTTGACGGGTAAGCGGGAACCGATAGGGCAAAGAAAAAAGCCCTAGGGAATCTACACGGCGAACCGTGCAAACCCCCTAGGGCTTCTCACTTTAGGATCAGTGGGAACCGTTAACGCTTTTTAGCGTATCGTGTAGCGTGGCAGAAATACTGGGCAAGACAATCAAAAATTTCGGTGTACTCTTCCGCGCTTTCTGGCTTTTTACACTGCCGCATATAAGCGCGGGAGGCGGTCATATGACCATCTGTGGGCGTGTAGGCTTGAATTGTCTTATCGTGTAAGACATCATCCAAGAAAAAAATTATAGGGTAAAAACCCCCGGCGCTTTTTTCTAATCGAGCCTCGATTTTCATGCTTTCACCTTCCTGAAAAAAGCGCGGGCGGGCGTAAGCAAGTCAAAACATTCCCACAAAAAACGGCCTCGATTATCGTCACGCGCTATAACGTGCCACGCAGCCCCGTCCCGGAATAGTTGCACTTCAACTGCCCCTGTTTGCCGTGTCTCAATGTATCCGCACGCAAAAGCGTAAGTGGTAAGTGTCCCGCTTTTGTTCTTAAATTTGTCTTTCATGCTTTTCTCCATGCTTTGCACGCGCGGCTTGATAAATAGTATTGAGCGTAAGGGTCTGACAATCGGTACTCTTTGACCATTGCAACGGCCTCTTTGCGCGTGCTGAATTCGTCAACGGTTTCTAGGCCGTTCGAGTCTTTGCGCTGAATGTAGATCATGAATTCCCCTTAAATTGCATTGATAACGCGAAAACCAAGCATTTCAAGGCGGCCTAAACCGCTTTCATTGTGAAGGCTTTGCCATGCACTGGATTCGCCGCCTTCAGCAAGACAGACCGCCCCCCAATTAGCAAAGCGGCATCCAATTTTTTCGGCCTTTTTCTCAAATGCGGCATGATCCTCGCGGGACATTGGCAAGCCGGAATTTGCGCGGCGTTTGTATGCTTTCAAAAGGGCGGCGCGTTTCTTTTCCCCGGCGGCTTCAACATAGCCGCAATGATCCGCCATGCGGTAGCCCTCAATTTCAGCCCCGGCAAGGGCGGCGGCGGCTTTGTCATAACCATAGCCCCCGGCCTTTTTCTGGTGAGTAAGAGAAAGCCAAGATTCTCCGACTTTGCGTGACCATACGTCACATTGCACCCCGCCGCCTGAGCCATAGCGCCATTGAACCGTGGCAACGTGTTCGCCTTTTTTGTTAAGCACAATTTTTGCGATGCAGTCTGAGAAATCGCGTATTTGTTTCATGGTTAGCCCCTTAGATTGAAAGAATAAAAGCCATTGCCAAGACAAAGGCCAAGAAAAGGAAAGCCCCGCCAAGGATTGACCAAAGGCCGGGGGCTTGCTCGCGTTCAATGTCTGCGATTGTTTGTGTGTGATGGTGCATGGTGTATCTCTTATTGGTTTGCGGTGTTGATTGCATGGGCGGGAAACGGTGACGGGATCAACACCCCGTAACCATCGTCCGCATAAGTGACCATTACGGTGCGCGTAATGTAAACAGAGGGGCATTGAAAGCACCAAAAGCCCAAAAGTGTTTGCATGGTTTTCCTTTCTTTATCCCGGCGGGTTTGCCGTGCCCTCTATTGTGTCGAATGTTCTGTGGATAAGTTGTGGATTAAAAAAAAAGTGATTAGGATAAACCCTTAAATTGCAGTTGAAAAACTGTGCATAACTTTGGGTTTTTTGTGGATAGTTTCATTTATGCTGTGAGTAACTTTGAAACCCCTTTCCCCTGGTAGCTCAAAAAATGCCCACAATCCCCCGCGCACAGTGTGACGAATACCAATGCAAAGCCCCTAGCGTGAAGGGGTCTCGCTACTGTGAAGCACACACGCAAAGCAAAGCGCCCACGATAGACCGTAAAGCGTTCAATGCTAGATATAAAACTGCCGCATGGGAAAGCATAAGACAGCGGCAGTTATCCATTCAGCCTCTTTGTCAATCATGCTTATTGCGGGGACAAGTCACAGCGGCTAACCATGTAGACCATGTATTCCCGTGGCAAACAATTGGCGTTCACGCCTTCACCCGCAATTTGTTTCAGAGTCTGGATGCTGAATGCCATGGGATCAAGTCAGCGCTAGAAAAACGCGGGGTATTCATCCATTACACCGACAAAGCGAACGAATACACCGCGCAAGACTATGCGTTTCTCATGTTGGCCCGGTAAAAACGGCGCATCTTGTCAGTCTGTAGCCCTTTTGTTTCTCATTTCTATTCGATTCGCACCTAAAAATGATGGAATCGAGCGCCAATAGGCTCGATTCGTGACTCCATCCATGCAAAACCCACGGAAAAGAAACTTAAAGTACACAATTTGGGCTAGGAGCAGGCGCGGGGTCAATTACGGGATAACCGTAATTCAGCAGGGGGTGTACGAACCGGTTCGGTTGTGTTACGCTTGCCAAAAACAAGACAAGGAAGGATATGAATGAGTTGGCTCTTTTCGCAGGTGCTGGTGGAGGAATACTTGGGGGAAAACTCCTTGGATGGCGAACAGTCTGCGCTGTTGAATGGGAACCCTATCCCGCAAGCGTATTGTGCGCCCGACAAAATGACGGACTTCTCCCGCCTTTCCCAATCTGGGATGACGTACAAACCTTTGACGGAAAACCGTGGCGAGGAATTGTTGATGTCGTATCGGGAGGCTTTCCATGCCAAGATATTTCAGCGTCAGGAAAAGGCGCAGGAATTGATGGAGAACGTTCCGGAATGTGGCGAGAAATGGCACGGGTCATTCACGAAGTGGGACCCAGATTCGTCTTTGTGGAGAACTCACCAATGCTCACTTCTAGGGGACTTGGAACCGTTCTCGGAGACTTGGCCGCAATGGGGTTTGATGCGAAATGGGGAGTGCTGGGAGCAGCGGACGTTGGAGCAAACCATCAGAGGGACAGAATCTGGATTGTTGCAAAAGTTCCCAACGCCAGATGCGAGTTGCGGTCAACGTGGAACACAACCGAATTGGACTCCCAAAAGAAAGTCGGGACATCCGGCTCAGTACACCATCAATCAAGCAGTTCGGGATATGGAGCAAAACAATGGTGGGAAGCTGAACCCGGTGTGGGTCGAATGGTTGATGGGGTGGCCGCTGGGGTGGACAGACTTAGAGCCATTGGTAATGGACAAGTCCCACTTTGTGCTGCAACAGCATGGAAATTATTAAGTTAAACTTTATAAGACAGAAAACCTATGGCAAAAAAACCTCGTCACATTCTTGGCTACTTGAACGACCCCAACTCATGGAGCAGGGAAGCGTTCGAGACTGCTATTCGCGCAGAAGTTGAAAGCTCGACTGGCGCACTCACGGCATCCGATGAACTGCTGATTGGCACATTGGTGATTACTGTGGACAGCTTGCTGACTGCCGAAATCAACATCCGTGAGCAAGGGCATACATTCCATTACAACTCTGGTGAAGCCACAGGACCGTGGTACAAGATTCGGACTGAGATGGCTGACAAGGCTGTGAAGATTCTTGCGGAGCTTGGGCTGGTTGCCCGTGGTCGTCCAAAGTTAAAAGCCAAAGTAAGTGATGTAGATGAGTTATTCGCCACAGCTTGAATCAGCGTTTCAATACGCCATTAGTGTAGTTCGTGGGGATATAGCAGCGTGTGAGGATGTCAAACTGGCTTGCCAGCGATTCCTTGACATGGCTGAACGCAAGGATGCGCCCTACGAATTTGTGGCTGACAAAGCCGAACACATTTTGAAGTTTGTCAGGTTCTGCCGACATGTCAAAGGTCCAGATGCTGGCAAAGCAATTGAGCTTGAGCCGTTCCAGATTATGTTTCTGGCTGGCATATATGGCTTTCGCGCTAAGAACGATGTGAACACTCGGTGGACAACCGATGTCATTTTGTTTGTTCCACGCAAATCAGGGAAAACCACTATAGCGTCCATTATTGCGCTTTATGAGTTGCAATTTGGCGATGCTGGCGCGGAGGTGTTTACTCTGGCTACCAACCGTGACCAAGCGTCTATTTGCTTTGATTCGTCTAAAGCTATTGTCGAAGGCATGAAGGCAGAACTGGCGGCTAAGTTTATTGTTTACCGCAGTGAGCTAAAGAAGGCTGGCGACTCGACTTCTACTTACCGCGCCCTGTCCCGTGAGAACAGAAAAACCGGTGATGGTAAAAACCCTAGTGTCGCGATGATTGACGAAGCTGCCCAGATTGTGGAGCGGTCCAGTATTGAAGTGTTGCACTCTGGTATGGGCGCTCGTAAGAATCCATTGCGGATGTATTTGACCACTGCCAGCTTTACCAAAGAGACAAAGTTCTACGAGGATTTGAACCATTTCCGGTCGGTTTTGCGTGGTGCTGCTGCTGACAATTTCAGGTGGTTTGGACTGCTGTACAGCATCGACCCCGGTGACGAATGGAGCAATCCTGAAGTTTGGGGCAAAGCCAATCCTATGCTAGGTGTGTCAGTTACCAAAGAACACATCAAGCACATGGCTGAAGAGGCATCTGCCAAGCCAGCCAGCCTGAATGAGTTCCTGTGCAAACAATTGAACATCTATGTGTCTGCCAATGCCGCATGGGTTGACAGGCGCTTCTGGGATGAGTCTGTTGCTGAAAAACCACAGGATAAACCTGAGTCAACATTTATCGGTTTTGACTTGGCGCACACGCGAGATTTAAACGCTGTCGTTACTTTGCACCGATATGGCGAAGAAGATTTCTATTCGCAGTTCCAATTCTTCTTGCCAGAGGAGTCATTGGATTTTGTGCCGAACCATTACAAGTCTATCTACCAACAGGCTCACAAAAGTGGCATTTTGAGGCTCACACCGGGTAACGTGACTGACTTGAATGAGATTGAATCGTTCATCAAGCAACAGTGTGAGAAATATGAAGTCAAAGAAATTGGATACGATCCCTATAACGCTGCGGCTCTTGTCGCCAATCTTTATGCTGACGGTTTACCTGTTAAAAAGGTCGGTCAGGGTATGGCGGTTCTATCAAACCCGTCTAAAACAACCGAGCAATTGATTCTGAAGAAAGCCATTAAGCATGATGGCAATCCTTTTGTTGGTTGGCAGCTAGGAAATTGCGAGGTTTACATTGATGTCAACGGAAACGTGAAGGTCAGAAAGAACGAAGCAGACCCATCTGCCAAAGTTGACGGTATTATTGCCATGATTATGGCGATGCACTGCCATTTGGATAACGTATTTGTGAGCGATTCATTTGGATTCCGTTCATTTGAATGGTAATATGTCGTCAAATAGGAGCTAATCATGGGACTTTTGGACATTTTCAAGGGTAAAAAACAGGTTGATGAATCGAACTCAATGTTCGGTCAGACGGCTCTTGGTAACAACATTGTTTATCAAGGCGACAACAAAAACCCGACAGTTAATACCCAAATCCTGTATGTAACCACAGCAAGCACGACCAATGCTGGTCGGCCTGTGGATATGTCGATGCTGGCTCGAAACAGCACGATCATGTCCTGTGTGGCGATTAAAGCTCGGGCTTTGGCGCAGTTGCCTATCCGTGTCATGTACGAGACAGAGGAAGGCGATTACGTTGATGCTGTCAAAAGCAAGATTGTTGGTGATCGTGACAAGACGAAAGCCAAGCAAGTTGCCAAGCTCCTGAACAAGCCAAACAATTTCCAGTCTCGCTATGAGTTCTGGTATCAATGGCTGATGTGGTACGAACTGTCTGGCGAAGCCTTTACTCTGTGGTGGAGGAAAGACCAAGAGAGTTCGACTCAGACTCCTTTGGAGATGTACATTCTTGACTCAACTTTGATTGCAGTCACGATTACACCTACCCGCTATCCGAGCTATCGTCTTTCGACTCCTTCCTATGGTTTCAGCAAAGACCAGCCTCTGAAAGCGCATCAGGTCATGCACTGCAAAGAGATGGCATGGCAAGGTTCGGCTGGCTTCAACAAAGGCGTGTTGATGGCTGAACTGTGTGGCTTGGATCAGGACATCGACCTGTATGCCAACTACGTCATGCAAAATGGTGCAAAACCTTCTGGCATGTTTGTGACAGATACGGTCATTCCTGATGGCAAGTACAAGGAGATTGCTGCTCGTCTGAAAGAGGCTTGGAGCAACATGGTTGGTTCTCGCCAATCTGATCCATCCAAGCCCGGTCAAGGCATGTTGCTGGACCAAGGCATGAAGTACCAGAAGTTGGAGATGCTGACGCTCCAAGATGCTGATGCTGCTGCCCTGAAACTCCAGACAATGCGCCGAATCTGCGGTCTGTTTGGCGTACCACCTTCCATGATTGGCATCCATGACGGCAAATTCAATAACAGCCAGACTGCAATGGACGAGTTTTATAAATCGGCTATGTATCCGGTCATTGTGAACGCGCAAGAGAAACTTGCCGATCACTTGTTCCCCGGCTATCCATCTCTGAGCATCGAATTTGACACCAAGGACTTCCTGAAAGGTGCGCCTTTGGATCAGATGAACTTTGTCACCGCTGGCGTGACTAATGGCATCATGACACCGAACGAAGCCCGTGAATACATGGGCATGGCGAACAAAGAAGGTGCTGATGAACTGGTCAAAGATGCCAAAGCAGCCGAACCAACTCCCGGCAGCAGTAAGCAGGATACAGGCGGTGGTGGTGGAAATCAGACCAAGAAAATGAATATCGGGAAGACTTGATAAAAAATGCGTACTGATTCAAAATATCTGGTAGCATTGGCAAAACAGGTCATTAGACCTAAGACACCGTTGCCTGTATTACAAGGGCAACCCCCTAAAATACAAGACAACAACCAGTCAATTGGTTTAGGGGCAATCAATGAAGCAAATCAATCTCATCTGCGAAGCAAAACTGAACCTGTCCGAAAAGGCCGCAAGCGGCGAACCGACAGGAAAGATTGAAGCTCGTATCACTACTTGGGGCGCACGCGAAGGCGCTGATGGTCGTAAGTTCTTCTACAAGCCAGAAGGATTTATGGAATGGGCAAAGGAATTTGCCGCATCGGGCCGTCCTCTCCCAATGTACGTTAATCACAACTCGGACCAGATTCCTGTTGGTGAATGGACCTCTCTTGAAATGGACGATGATGGCATGAATGCCAGTGGTCGTTTGTTCCTGAACACCACAAGTGGTTCGGACCTTTATCAAGTCATGAGCGAATCGCCAAACATGTTTGGTGGCGTTTCTGTTGGTGCTTATGCTGACGAATATCAGTGGGTCAAAGAAGATGGCACACCGATGACTGTTGGCTCGGACAATGTTTACGAAGATGGTTACTTCCAAATCACCAAAGGTGGTCTGCGCGAGACCAGCGTTGTGATGCATCCAAACAACCCCAAAGCAGAAGTGAAGAAGCTGGAGTATTTCCGTCCAGATGGCTCTGCTGATTTGAAGGTATTGGAAGAAGCCCTGCGGGATGCAGGTCTGTCCAAACAGATGTCGGTTGCCGCCGCATCTGTATTCAAGCAGGTGATCGAACAGCGTGATGCCGTTGGTGAATCTGCTGAAACTGCGCCTATTCAGAGTGATTCTGATGTGGAGGCAACCGCCGAAATTCTCGCGGCTCTTGAGCAGCGTGAACTTCTTAAACTCCTAGACAAACGCTTGAAAGGCTAATCATGTCTAAAGAAATCATCGAAAAACTGGATGCTATCGAGGCTTCGCAAGCCGAGAAAATCCAAGCAGTTGAAGCTGCTATCCCCGCTGCTGTTGAAGCTGTCAAAGCTGAATTCAGCGAAATGGTGTCTGCTCTGGAAGCCAAAGTTGCTTCTGTGCAAGCTCCTGCTATCCACAAAGAGAAGGCCAAGAGCGTTCGTCAAGACGTTAACCGTCTGGTGCGCGAACAACTCAAAGAGATGGCTTCTGGCAAGTCCAATGTGGACAAAGAACTGAAGATTTTCTCTGACGAGTCGCAACTGGCTGCGTACATGACTGAAGCCTCTGCTCTGACCGCTGGCGGTGATGGCAAAGGTGGTCGTACTGCTTACGATCCCGTGTTCCGCGCTCTGCGTCTGGAAAACCCTCTGCGCGGCGTGTCTCGCACCGTTGCTACCGATGGTTCCAGCTATCAGTTCCGTGTGAAGACTGGCAACGCTGGCGCTCAGTGGGGCTATGCAATCCAGAACAACGGTTCGGCTACTACTGAAAACACCAGTATCTGGCAAATCGTTCTGAAGGACATCAACGTGCAGTTCCCGATCCGTACTGCGGCTCTGGACGACATCGACGGCTTGGAAGCCAACGTGGTTGATGACATGCTGGCTGAATTCGCGCAAGCTGAAGCTCAGTCCATGATCTCCAACAACGACCAGTCTGGTGACGGTACTACCGTAGCTACTGGTGGTGCTGATGGTCTGCGTGGTCTGGATCAGTACGGCGGTGCTAACGCTACCTACACTGGTGGTACGCACTCGACTGCTGCTTTCGGTACTTCCGGTACTGGCTCCAACACTGGTCTGCATAGCCTGAACACCTATGACCAGTTGACCACTAACGCCAACACCGTGGGCGCTGGTAACGTGACCTACAAGGACATCGTTAACTTCATCTACGCTCTGCCACAGCAGTATTGGACCCCCAATGCCAAGATCATGATGAACAACGTGTTCTTGTCGCAAGTGCGTGGTCTGGTTGATGACAACGGCGCTCCTATCTTCAACCGTAACGAAGGTTTGTCGGTTGACGGTATCGTCGGTCAACTGTTGGGCTTCGATGTGGTTGTTAACAGCTACGTTGACGCTCCTGCACAAGCCACTACTGGCTCTGCTGGCACTACCAGCCTGTACCCTGCGTACTTCGCTGACTGGTCGCGTTTCCACACGATCATCGACCGTCTGAACATGCTGGTTCGTCGCTATGACCAGACATTGCCCGGCTACATCACCTTCTACGGTGAAAAGCGTCTGGCAACTTCTGTGCGCGATCCGTTCGCTGGCGTTCGCTATCGTTCGACAGGTACAGCAACCTGATGAAAGTGGGGGCTACGGCCCCCGCTTTTTAATTCGCTTTTTTAGGAAATGCCATGACTACTATCACCGAGAAAATCCTTAGCGGAATCAAACAAGCCTATACAGAAGGCAGCACAGTCTCCATCGACCTCAAGGAAGCGTCCTCGTTGACTGGTTCCGGTTCGGGTATTGGTGGTCGTGTTATCTTTGATGACGCATTCGCAACGCTGCGATATGCAAACCCTTTCCGTCAAGCTGCCCGCGTGGTGACAACTGACGGTTCTGATGAACAGTTCGTTGCCAAGACTGGTAACGCTGCTTATCAAACGAATCCTTGGGGCTATCCAGTTCAGAATAACACTGGTACTCCCGGCACAAACACCTCGATCTGGCAATTGCCCGTTCGTGCTGTGACTGCACAGCTTCCCGTCCGTACAGCAGTTCTGTCGGATGTGAACAACTTGCAAAACACTTTGGTTGAAGACCTGATGTTGGAATTCTCGCAAATCGAAGGTGCTTCGATGGCGATCAACAACGACCAAGCTGGCTCTACAACCACTTCCACTGGCGCAACATCTGGCCTTCGCGGTCTGGACATGTATACGTCTGGTTCAGAGGCTGCTTATGGCACTTCTGGCACTGCAATCACTGCTGGTATTCACACACTGGCTACAGTTGCACAAACCAGCGGTGGCGTGACCTATGACAACATTGTTGACATCGTGAACGCTTTCCCAAGCCAATACTGGCCTCTTCCCGGCAACGCATGGCACATTCGTCCTTCCATGATTGACTCTCTGCGTAAGCTGAAAGACGGTCAAGGTTTGCCGCTGTTCGTGGAAACTGGTGATGACGATGGTGGTGCTGTAGCTTATATGTTCGGTTTCAAAGTTGTGCCGAACCCATATTTGTCTACCAGCTTCCCAATTTATTTGGCAAACTGGCCTCGTTTCATGACAATCGGCGACAATGAGGAAATGTCGATTCAATTGTTTGAACAGACCACTCCCGGCTTCATGACCATCTATGCTGAAAAGCGTGTTGTGTCTACTGTCCGTGATCCGTTTGCTGGCGCTCGTATGAGTGCTTAAGAGGTGAAGTATGGCTGCTGATAACGCTCTTTCCGGTCTGCCGTTTGGCGCACAAACGCGCAATCCGTTCAACTACACAAAGGTTGAGCAGATTGACCGCGATGTGGTTACGCCTTGGCTGACGCTGGATGAGATTACACAGCATATCAACCTGTTTGAAGACGAAAGCCAAGATACATACCTCAAGAGCCTTGAACTGGCTACGCGCCAAGCAATTGAGGATTATCTTGGCCTGTCGATTTTCCCTGTGACGTACCGAGTTTGGTACGGACCAGAAAGCCTTGTGGCTTCTCCAACTTGCCTTGACCTTCCTGAAGTCAGCCAGAATCAGTATCCTGATTTGTCTGGTGTGGAAATCAATCGTGTGGCATTCTGGAGCGATGCAACGCCTCCTGTCCTGACTGTCATCAGCGACACTGAGTATTACTACGATGCAAGCGGCAACAAGGTCATCGTGTCGAGTCTGCCGACCAACATCAACAGCAGCATGACTGCGCCAATCATTGTTGAGTACACCACTGCTCCGAACCCGTTGCAGACGTACCCTGTGATTAAGCAAGCTGGTCTGCTGTTGTTCACGCACTTGTACAACAATCGTGCAAATGCTACTGAAACCAAACTGAAGGACATTCCGTTTGGTGTGACAACGCTGCTCCGTTCATACAAGCCATTGGTGATGTAATGACAATCGCTCGTTTTGAGAACATCACGATCAACAATCTGGCTTTTGGAAAGTCGGATTTCGGTGAGCAATCGACCACGCAAACGGTGTGGTTTGGTACTCGCGCAAGGGTTGCTGATGTCGCAAACAGTGTGAAGATTGCGGACAGGTATCGTCTGTATCAGGATTTGGTCAATTTCACGTTGAACTACACTCCGAACATGAAGACGATTGTTGATAACCAGCAGTCGTATTCAATCACTTGGCGCGGTAACGATTGGCGCATCACGGATGTTCGTGAATCGAATGACCGTATGCGCGTGACGTTGATGTGCTATCGTTCTGATCCAGTTACGGCGGTCTAAATGGTCCAGCAACTCAATGTCGTTGATTACGGTAAAGCGATTCAGTACCAACTGACGCAAATCGTCAATCCTGTGCCCGTGTATGCGGCGTTCAACAGGAACTTTGCCAATCAGCCCAAGTTCATTACTTGGATGCTGCGTGATGTCCATCAGCCTGTGTATACGGGCCAGACAAAGGGCAACAAGGGCATTGACAGGCCGACATTTCAGATTTCCATTTTCACTCAGCAGATTGAAGATGGATTCACAATTTCCAATCAAATTCTCCAGCAGTTGCATGGATATAGCGGTCAGTTTGGTTCGCCTTCTGACGGTTTCTTCATCGCAAAAGCTGATGTTTTGTGGCTATATAACAGCTACAATAACGAAGAGAAGATGGCGCAAATCTATTTGGATTGCACCATTGACATCCCAGCTTAAAACAAGATAATTGTTCAACTCTTTAAAGGAAGCTCAAAATGGCTCTGATTAACAAAGTCTTGCCCGGTTACGTTGCTACGCTGTGGTGTCAAACCGGCTCTAACCCTACTGCTCTGACAGATACCCAACTGGGTACTTGGACAGGTCAAGTTGCTGACATTATCGGTACGTCTGCTGGCGGCACTGGCACTGATGGCGAACAGATTCCTGTGGAAGCAGTCCCCGCCTTCGGTTCTGATGACGCTTTTGCAGCTTACTCGGTTGCTGGTGCTCGTACTGGTGCAAAGATCACTACCCAAAACCAAGTGACTTCTTTGACCATCACTGCCGCATGGAACCCTGCTGATCCTGCTCAGTTGCTGATGCGTGCTGACGGCACAAGCGGTACGATCATCCGTACCTATGTTGTTGCTGTGTATGACGGCACTGACACTGTGGCATACGCCTTCAATGGTCGCGTTGGTGGCCTGAAGTGGGACATGTCTCCTACTGCTGAAGGTAAATTTGAATTCACCATCCATCCGGTTGGTGGCAACAGCTACGGTTGGTCGAACAACGCTTAAAAAGCGCAAAGCCCCAGTGTTGGCGCACTGAGGCTTTACTTCCCATGACGTTAATGGAGAACGAAATGAGCGAAACAATTGTATTGAAAAAACAATGTGGTACATGCAAAGAGACAAAAGAAATTTTGTGTTTTTCTGCAAATCCACAAGGCAAATATGGTTTGTCTAGCAGATGCAAATCTTGTGACAAGTTGTATTATCAGAAAAATGCAGAAAAAATAAAACAAAACGCCAAACAATGGAAAGCAAACAATTTGCAAAAAGTTCTTGAGCAAAAGAAGAATCATTATTCTAAAAATAGTGATGTCTACAAATCAAGAGCAAGAAGCTGGGAATCTTTGAATAAAGAAAAACATGCCGAGTTGTCGTACTTTTATTGCGCCAAAAGAAGATCGCACAAAAAAACATGCACTCCATCTTGGGCGAATCTTGAGGCAATTAAAGAAATTTATGCAAAGGCGTCAAGAATGAGAAAGAATGGATTTGATGTTGAAGTTGACCACATCATTCCTTTGATAAATAATAAGGTTTGTGGGCTTCATGTTCCAGAAAATCTTATGATTATCACAAAACAAGAAAACAGAAAAAAACACAATCAATTTTTAATAGAATAAATATGACAAAAGACGACAAAAAATCAAGTTTAGACCTCTTACATTTTTTGCTTCTTCAATCAAGTGAAAGAAAAGATTGGTTTAGCTTTTCAACTCAAAGAATTACGGCGGTTGCGCTATCTCATGAAATTGCAGCCAAACATGCAGATAAACTGACTCCAACAGAGGCGGTGGACTATGCTGTCGAACTGAATCAAGAGATTTACAACAAGATTATCAACAACAGGAAATGACATGACAAGGCTCGGAGCAGCATTTAAGAATTCACAAGACCTGCGGATCAAGACGTTTGAGATTGCAGGTCAAACCTTTCGCGTCCGTATTCCTTTGACCAAGGAAATGGAAGCGATTGAAGAGCGTGTCAAAGAAGTCGATCAGGCAAAGTTTGATGAACGCTATGAAAAATTGGTCGCTGGGTTCGATAAGAATATCGAGACAGCAGGCGTGGTCTTCACTGATGATGATGTCATCGTTGATGGTCGCTCCACAAAAGATGTGGTTCGTATTGGCCTTCAATTTGAAGCCCGTGTGGTCGAATTCATCCGGTTGCTGGTCCCACAAGAGGGGACCTTGGATGATCTGACATACGAAGAGATTGAAGCCGAGTGGCCTTTGTCCGTCCAGATTGAAATCGTGGGCAAGATTGGCGATGCCATCCAGCCCGGATACAAGGACGAGCGAAAAAACTAATACAGGACATTCGTCGCCAAGCTAGGGCTTATGTCTATGCTCACGGCGGGTGTCCTGACGAGATTCCAGTGGATGACATGCGATCCATTGAAATCATGTTGTCTGATGGTATGCTTGGACCCAAGGCGGTGCTTCTGGCCTTGAGTTGTTTGACCACAGGCAACCTGAACGCGAAAATACAGAAAACAGCTACGCCCTTCAAGATGCAGGACGTATTGCCGTCAACACACGATTACATTGTTCCACCTCTTTCCGAGGAACAGAAGCGAGAACAGGCCAACACCAACTTGTTGTCCTTCATTGCCATGAAACCGGGGTCGGAGGCTTACATAAAGGCGTGACATGGCAACTGAGATTTTTCGGATAGAAGGTTTGGAAGAGCTTGAGTCCAAACTTTCCGATCTGATGGCTCTTGGAAGAGCAGATACAGTTGCCCGTCAAACCTTGGTTAAAGCCGCCAAGGATGCGATGGAGCCTGTCTACAACGAGGTTCTGACCACGGTTCCTGTCGGCACAAAAGCCCGTGACGAGAAGAATCCGATCCACATGCGGGATACGGTCAAAGTCACGGCACGAATTCCTAACGAAACAGATAGAAAGTCCCTGATGGTCAATCAGACCGATGTGGCTATTGCTGTCGTTTCAGTCAAAAAATCAGCAGTCTCTTTGGCCCAAGAATTCGGGACAAAGAAGATTCCTGCTCAGTCTTTTTTGCGTCCAGCCATATCCAAACACAGGGATAATGTGGTCAGCATTTTCAAAGAAAACTTGGTTGAATACATCAACACAGTGGCGGCTAAACAAGCCCGGAGGAAGAAATAATGGCTTCTCAATACCTAGCCAGACTTGGCATTGTTCTTGGCGTTGACAGCGGTGAGCTTGTTACGGGGATTGACGCTGCCAAAAAACAATTCAAAGAATTTTCCAATCAAGTTGAGAAAGATACCAAGGCTGCTTTGCGTGAGGTTTCTGCGCTCAAAGATGCTACTGAAGACTATGGCAAGACTCTAACAAAAGTCGAGCAGATTGAGCGTGAAATCAGCAAGGGCCGCTTTATGTATGCGGCTCAGAACACAAAAGACATGTTGCTTGCTGAAGCAAAAGCCTATGACGCAAAAGCGGCATCCATGAAGAAGATGAGTGGTGCAATGTCTGAGCAGCAAAAGTTGCAAGTGACATATCAGCTTACCGACTTCTTTACACAGATTGCCAGCGGTCAGAACGCGATGATTGCCTTCATTCAGCAAGGTGGTCAGTTGAAAGATTCGATGGGCGGTGTTGGCAATGCTTTCCGCGCTGTGCTTTCTTTGTTCTCTCCATTTAAGTTGGCTCTTGGAGGCATCATTGGTAGCTTTGCTGCGCTTGCTTATGCGGCATACAAGGCTGATGAAGAGATTGATAACTTCAACAAAACCATTGCGCTGACTGGCAACTATTCTGGTGTAACTCTTGAGAAGTGGCGCAGCCTTTCCAAAGAAATGGCTCAGGCCAGTGGAACATCAATCAGCACTGCAAAAGATGCTTTGATGGGCTTAATGGAGTCTGGGAAGTTCACGGAAGAGTCCATTGGTGCGGCTGAACGTGCTGTGCTTACATATGCTCGGGTTGCAGGAATCTCTGGTGCTGATGCAGCAAAAGCATTGTCTGGTGCTCTTAGTGGCTCAGCTTCTGAGGCAAAGTCACTCAATGACAAGATGAATTTCTTGACTCTTGAGCAGTACAAGAACATTGAATCGCTTGAGAAACTTGGAAAGACTCAAGAGGCCGCAAAAGAGATTTCTATTGCCTTGACAACCAAACTTGAGCAGCAAGCCCGTGGCGTTGGGATGCTTCAAGAAAAATGGCGTTTCCTGCAAAAGACTTTTAGCGATTGGTGGGACTCTACCAAAGAAGCTCTTTCTGGCCCGACCATTGAGCAAAATATCGCTGCATTGACAAAGCAGATTGATACTTTGAATGAAAGCATGATGCAACATACGTTGTTCAATGCTTTGTTCAAGGAAGGCAACTTCAAAAACCTTCAAGCACTCAAAGATCAAAAAGAGGCTTTGCTTGAGATTGTTCGTTTGCGTAGTCGTTCGGATGCAGCAAAAGATGTTGGCACATCCAAGGAGGAAATCAATCTTTGGGATAAAGCTGGCGGTCTTGCTGGCTATAAGAAGATTGCGGAAGAAGTTGAGAAGGCAAAGACAGACGCAAGGTTCAAGGCGCGTATGGCTAATGCATCTGAAGAGATGCAGATTGAACTGGAGCTTGCTCGAAAAATTGAGCAAGCCAAAAACGAAGAGCGTAAAAAGAACGAAGAGACTTTTAATCAGTACGCTGGTGAAACAGAAAAATTGCGTCAGAGCAAAATTTCTGAAGCTGTTGCTGAAGCTGAAAAGAAACGTGTTGAACTCCGTAAGAAAAGATTTATTCAAGAGCTTGATGCTGAGATTGCTGCATTGCGTCATCAAGAAGAATTTGAGAATCAATTGAATCAAAAGAAAATTGATGCCAAATTAAAGGTATTTCGTGAGACTGAAACATCAAAAGATGAGGTCAAGTATCAGTCTGATTTGTTGCATCTCCAGATGGAAATGATTGGTGCAACTGAAAAGGAAAAGAGCATTGCCGAAGAGAAGCTGAAGATTGAAAAAGAGATTGCTCAATGGAAGCGAAGCGAAGAGTATGGTCTTCTCTCCAAAGAAGATCAGGATTACTACGAGAAGCAAAAGCGTGGAGTTTCTGAAGCTCGTATTGAAAACCTGAAGTTCATGGAATCGCTTAAGTACATGCAAGGCATGTATGACGCTGTATGGAGCAACATGTCTTCTGCCATCGAAAACTTTGTCCGCACTGGCAAGTTCAGCATCAAGGATTTCACTCGTAGTGTCATTCAAGACATGCTCATCATGAACATGAAGCTGCAAGCCATGACGTTGTTGCGTGGGCTGCTTGGTAGCTTTTTTGCTGGAGCATCTGCAAATCCAAGTCAATATGCTTTGAATTTCAGTGGCGTTAAATTGGGTCCGGGACATGCTGCTGGTGGGCCGGTTGATGCTGGGACGGCATATCCTGTTGGCGAAAAAGGACCCGAGCTTTTTATTCCACGATCTGCCGGGACAATCATTCCAAACAACCAACTTGCTGGTATGGGCGGCTCTACAACTGTGAACAATACATATATCAATGCGATTGATACCAAGTCGTTTGAGCAGCGTTTGCTGGAAAGCTCAAACACCATTTGGGCTGCAAACACATATGCAAACAAGTCATTGGCCTCTAACGGGAGAAGGGCATGAGTTTCCAAACAATCTTTGAGATTCAGCAGGCGATGACTGTGAACAACCGTCGAATGGTTGGTCAACAAGTCACTCGCTCTGGATACATCACTGTGGCTCAATATCTGACTGCTGTGCCTTGGGTTTTCACCGTGACTCCGCACAACTATCTGTACTATCCACAAGCCAGAGAAATTATCCAGACAATTGACAACAAAGATCGTCAGTTGCCTGAAACCATCACATTCGATAGCAACAATCTGTCTTGGTTCTTGGAGATGCAGGGTACGGCTACGGCTGCAACCTTGAATGGTACTCCAGCAGCCAATACACAGACTTTGAATCTGACTTCAAATGGCACATTCAAGGCTGGTGATTTCATCATGATTGGTGGCTACACCTACAAAATCACGGCTGATTCGGCTGGCTCTGTGGTGACAATTCACCGTCCTCTGATTGGAACGCCAAGTTCTGGGACGACTGTCTACATGGGCACAGAATGCACGTTCACGGTTGTCGCAGAGCGTTGCCCAACGTATACTCTTACTCCAATGACGGATGGCGCATTCGTCAATTGGGATGATGCATTTGTCTTTCGGGAGTACATCACATGACAGCAATGTCGGCCCTTAATGGGCCACAAATTAGACAGGCAGAATTTGTTCGTCTTACAGTCGGTAAGGCTGAGACTGTATATACATTCTGCAATGCCGCAGCGCCAATCACGGTTGATGGCATCTCATTCACTAACCTTGGCATTCTTTTGTCTGTTGGTGATGTCCAGCGTGACATGAGAGCAACCAGTGATGATATGACCATTTCCCTCACTGGCATCAACCCAGAAGCTGTGTCGATCATTTTGAGTAGCGACATCAAAGGATCATTGGTTGAAATCTGGCGTGGCTTCTTTGATGACAACAACCAAATCATCACAAGCCCGACAACTCAATTCTTCAAGCGTTATCAAGGCATCATCAACAGTGTTTCGATTTCGGAAGATTTCAACACTCAAGCTCGGACAAGGGTTGCAACTTGTTCAATTGCTTGCTCTTCAATGCGAAGAGTCCTTGAGAATCGTTTGTCAGGCGTAAAAACCAATCAAAGTAGCTGGCAATTTTTCTATCCCGGCGACATAAGCATGAATAGAGTGTCTACGATTGCCAATACCTACTTTGACTTTGGTAAGCCACCACAAACTGACACACAGGCAACTGACACGACGACTTCTTATGATGGGTCAATGGCTGCAACTGGCGAAAACATTCCCGGAACATATGGATATTAAATGATAAGACTTGCAACAAGATATGACATTCCAAGACTTTTGGAGATTGTTGAGTCATATGCTTATGAGAACCCAATTCAAGTTCTCGCGCAGCCACACAATCATTTTCCAAAGTATGTAGAAGAGCTTTTGTTCAGCATCATTGCAGGGCGTGGGTTCATCTACATTGATAACAATATGCGAGGGGCCATCATTGCAATCAAACAAAGCAATATCTGGTCCCCAAAGGTTAAAGAACTCCATGAGCTTCTTTGGTGGGTAGAGCCAGAGCATCGTAATGGAACAGTTGGTGGAAGGCTGTGGAAGGCTTTTGATGAGCGTGCAACAAAGATGCTTGAGGTTGGTGACATTGATGTTGCCATTACAAGCATCTCTGCAAGCGGCCCATTGATTGATTACAGCAAACGTGGCTACAAGCCATTTGGCGCAAGTTTTGTGAAGGAATAAAAATGGTCGGGTCAATCATTGTTGCGGAAATTACTTCGACAGCAGTTGCTGCGTTTTCTGCTGCCCAAACCGCTGCTGCTTTTGCCATTAACTTTGCTGTTTCTCAGATCGTGACCCGTGTGTTTGGTCAGAATCAGCAAGGTCAACAAGACAATGGCGTTCGCCAGCAAGTTCCGCCATCGAATGTGAATGCAATTCCGGTTGTATATGGTGATGCGTATCTTGGCGGCACATTTGTTGATGCTGTTCTTTCGACAGACCAAAAGACCATGTACTATGTTATGGCTGTGTCTTGCATCAGCCCTAATGGTCAATTCTCTTTTGATACAACCAAGTTCTATTATGGGGATCGACTAATCACGTTTGACACCACAGATTTGACAAAAGTTGTGAGCCTGAGCGATGAGGCGACACCGCCTAACGTGGACACAAAGATCAGCGGCAATTTGTACATCAGTCTGTACAAGTCATCTGCGACTGGAACGATTACATCTCTGAACGGCGCTGCGGCTCCAAGTACAGTGATGGGTGGCTCTGACATTGCATCTGCACAGCGTTGGCCTTCTACTGGTCGCCAGATGAATGGATTGGCATTTGCAATCATCAAGCTGAACTACAGCCAAGATGCTGGCACAACAAGTCTCAGCCCAATCACATTCCATGCAAGCCATTATTTGAATGGCACTGGTGTTGCAAAGCCGGGTGATGTTTGGTATGACTACGTTACCAACCCATACTACGGCGGTGCTGTAGATGCTGCATTTGTTGACTCTGCATCAGCAACTGCATTGAATACTTATTCTGATGGATTGATAACTTATACGCCATCTGGAGGCGGTTCTGCGACTGAAGCTCGTTATCGCATCAATGGTGTTTTGGATGCTGGTCAATCTGTGTTGAACAATATCGACAAGATCATGACTTGTTGCGATAGCTGGATGTCTTACAACGCCGCTGCTGGTCAATGGTCTGCTGTCATCAACAAATCTGAAACAGCAGTTTATTCTTTTGATGATGACAACATCATTGGCGAGATTCGTGTCAGTGCTACAGACATCACGCAATCTATCAATCAAGTCGAAGCCAAGTTTCCCAATAGTGCAAACAGGGATCAGCCTGATTATGTGAATTTGGAAACACCTTCAATCCTGTTGTATCCAAATGAGCCTGTAAACAAATACAGTGTTAGCTATGACTTGGTGAATGACAGCGTTCGCGCTCAGTATCTTGCCAATCGGATTCTTGAGCAGTCACGCGAAGATTTGATTGTCAGCTTCAGCACAACTTACTACGGCATTCAGGTTGATGCTGGTGCTGTGGTTAGCGTGACAAACTCTGACTATGGCTGGACAAACAAATTGTTCCGTGTTGTCAAAGTGAATGAGGCATCTTTGCCTGATGGTTCGCTTGGCGCTCGTCTTGAGATGAATGAGTACAGTGCCGCTGTCTATGATGACTTTGACATCACGCAGTACACACCTGTTCCAAATAGCAACATTCCAAGCGCCATCTATTTCAGCGCACTGACTGCCCCTACGGTTGTTGCAAACAACTATAACGTCACGCCCCCCACATTCACAGTTCGTGTAACTGTGCCGACAACAGGTCGTGTGACTTATGGCACGTTGTACTACACCACATCATCTTCACCTCTTGATTTTGATTGGAAAGTTCTGGCTACTGCCAATGCGCCAGCAGGTACAGCGGCGGTCAATGGTTCAACATACGACTTTGCCAATTTGACATTGGCTGGCGGCACATATTATTTTGCGTATGTGGTTGGTAATGAACTTGGTCAATCCACAAGGTCTTCAAGCAGCACAGCGTTTGTATGGTCTCCAGTCAACAGTGAGTCTGGTAATGTGGCTTTCCTTCAAGGCGAGATTGATGGCCTGACTATTGATGTTGCTGATAAGGTGAGCAAGACATCAACAAGCGTTTTGACCGGCACGATTGTTCCAACTACATCTGGTGGAATTAAAACAGGAACAATCACATGGAACTCATCTGGCGTTCTGACTGGCGGCTCTGGTGTCGCCATTACATCTAACGGTATTGTTGGCGCTCAGTCTGGAGTTGCAAAATTCACCATTGATACGGCTGGCAATGCATTGTTTATGGGCGACATTAACACCGATGGCGATGCATATTTTGAAGGTCGCAATCCAGCATCATTCTCTGTTTTGATTGGCTCCACTTCATACAGCATTGATTATTCTTCTCTTTCTAATGGCATTTCCGCTGCTTCTGGAAAAGTTCGTGGTGGGGTTGTAGGTTATTCTGCATCGCTTACAAGTTCATACAACGTGGGTGTACTTGGCGTTGGTCGAAATGGGGTCGCTTGTCCCGGCATTGGCGTTGTTGGAGAAGGTGATTCAATTGGTGGTTACTTCAGCACCACAAGTTCAACAGGCTCGGCTCTTGAATGTAATAACACTGGCGGCGGTTTTGCTTTAAGGATTGATTCTGGAACATTCAGTTGGGGTGGTTATACCGTTGCTTCCCCAACTGGATCAACAACGACTTTCTTGCGAAATGATGGTACATGGGCCATTCCATCTGGAAGTGGTGGAGGTACGGTTACCAGCGTAAGCGGCACAGGCAACGTCTATGGCTTGACGCTAAGTGGCACAGTCACAACCAGTGGAAGTTTGACGCTTGGCGGCTCATTCAATACTGCAAGCATTCCGCTGTCAGCCGTTAACCTTTCTGGCTCAAATATCACGGCTCGTTTGATTGGTACTTCTGGAAATACCAGTGGTGTCACAGATGTGACTTTTAGTGGAACATTAACAGGCGGCGCATCGGGAACCATCTCATGGACGATGGGCACAAATACTGCTGCCATCAACATCAACGTCACTTCCGATTCAAGGCTCAAGAAAGACATCGTTGATTTATCTTATGGTCTGGATTTCGTCAAGAAACTTCGTCCAGTCCAATTCAAATGGAATCATGAATTGTTTGCTCACTATGGCGACAAACAAGCCTATGGTTTCTTGGCAAACGAGGTTGAGGAAATCGTGGGAACAGATACTACGATGGTCACAACCATTGAGCAAGGTCCGCTGGAAGGGTACAAATCTTTCAGCAATGACGGTATCGTTGCGGCTTTGGTGAAGTCCATTCAGCAGCTTGAAGAAAGAATTGCTGCATTGGAAAACAAGGTATAAAATCGCTAAAACAAGACAGCATTCGCCCGTGGGAATCACGGATGTTCTAACTGTGTGCAGGGAACTGACATGGCGGTCTTTAATCGCAATACTTTGGCCCAGGTTTCGGGCTTTGACAATCCTATTCTTGCTGGCGAACTTGTTTGGGACCAGCAGACCTATTGGAATCTGTCTTTCACATCAAATGGCCTTCCAGTCGATTTGACTGGAGCAACCATTGATGCTCAAATCGTTCGCCGCGAACTGTCAAACATTGTGGATACCCGCAACGGGTTGACGTTTGACATCGCTGATTACAGCCCCACTCCTACAGCAATTCCTCTGACTGTCAGCAATATCAATACGGCCTTGGGTACTTGCACCCTTGTGATTGATGCTGGCGCTTGGTCTTTGATGTCTACAGACCCCGAACTGGAAATCAACGCACAAAATCCTGTTGGATATTCTGGTCGCGTCAAAGTATCTTTCCCTGCGGTTGGCTCTGTCCCGGCAGATGACATGATTATTTTCCTGTTGTTCATCGTCCGTTCTGACGGCGTGATTGTTCTGTAAGGATTGGCTATGAGCAACTTGAAGGTTACGGTTCTTGATGGCAACAACGTCAGTCTTGAGGTTGTTCCACAGCCTCGCGTTGAAGCACGCATTGATCGTGGTGTAGCTGGTCCAACTGGCCCTATGGGGCCAACTGGTAGCGGTCCTACAGGCCCACAAGGAAATGCTGGACCTACTGGTCCTACGGGCGCTATGGGGCCAACAGGCACAGGTCCAACTGGTCCGCAGGGAAATGCTGGGCCTACGGGTCCAACTGGCTCAATGGGGGCAACTGGGCCAACAGGACAGGCTGGAACTACTGGCGATGTTGGCCCAACAGGTCCACAAGGTGTCCAAGGTATTCAAGGGGTTCAGGGCATTCAAGGCCCAACAGGACCTCAAGGTGAACAGGGCATTCAAGGCATTGCTGGACCCACTGGACCAACTGGTGCTAATGGTGCTAATGGAGCCACAGGCCCAACAGGCCCTACAGGCGCACAAGGCATCCAAGGTGTCGCAGGCCCGACAGGCGCACAAGGTATTCAAGGCAATATTGGACCAACTGGTCCGACAGGCGCTGATTCGACTGTTGCTGGCCCTACTGGGCCGACAGGCGCTCAAGGCATTCAAGGTATCCAAGGTAATGTCGGTCCAACTGGTCCACAGGGCATTCAGGGCGATCAAGGCGTTCAAGGTATTGCTGGCCCTACTGGCCCTCAAGGTATTCAAGGAGACACTGGTCCCACTGGACCTACAGGCGCTCAAGGCGATCAAGGTGCAGTCGGCCCAACAGGACCTACGGGAGCGCAAGGCGCACAAGGTACATCCATTAACCTTAAAGGTGAAGTTGCTACTGTTGGCGATCTCCCTATGGTTGGCAACCTTCCCAATGATGCATACATCGTTACCTCTGAAGGTAATCTGTATGTATGGAACGGTACATCATGGTTTGATGCTGGTCAGATTGTTGGTCCTCAAGGCCCAACTGGCGCTCAAGGGCCAACTGGCCCAACGGGCGCTCAAGGCATTCAAGGCATCCAAGGTGATGTTGGGCCGACTGGCCCTACAGGCGCACAAGGCGATGTCGGCCCTACCGGTCCTCAAGGTATTCAAGGCATTCAAGGGGTACAAGGCGATGTTGGTCCAACGGGTCCTACTGGAGCGCAAGGCATCCAAGGTGAGGTTGGTCCTACTGGCCCCCAAGGCATTCAGGGTGTGGTGGGTCCTACGGGGCCAACGGGCGCTCAAGGCATCCAAGGCATTCAGGGTCCCACGGGGCCGACTGGCGCACAAGGTGAAGTAGGTGCAACTGGTCCTACTGGCCCTCAAGGAATTCAAGGTGTGACTGGCCCAACTGGTCCACAAGGGCTTCAGGGTGTTCAAGGTGACACTGGCCCGACAGGCCCACAAGGCGTTCAAGGTATCCAAGGCATTCAAGGCAATACTGGGCCGACAGGTCCAACTGGCCCAATGCCTACTGGCGACATCACTGGTGTGACAAGCATCAGTACGCCTGATTGGATTCTGTTTAACACCACACCAGCAACAACCCCGACAACTCCGGGTACGTTGTATTGGGATTCTGCTGATGGCAACCAAACGCTTTCGTTGGTGATGGCTGGCGGCACTGCTACACAGCAAATTGGTGAGGAACAGTATTTCCGAATCAAAGCATCCAGCGCAATCACAAACGGTCAGGTCGTGATGTTCACGGGCACTGTTGGCGCTTCTGGCGCATTGACTGGCGCTCCTGCCACTGGCCTTACAGCGGCACAAGCATCGTATGTGATGGGTATTGCCACCCAAGACATTGCATTGAATGGCTGGGGATATGTCACATCGTTTGGTTTGGTTCGCAACCTGAACACATCGGCATTTACTGCTGGTCAGATTTTGTATCTCGACCCAACTGTTGCTGGTGGCCTGACTGTAACTATTCCATCTGCTCCGAACCCGAAAGTTCAAGTCTGCGCTTGCATTTACTCGTCAGCAAGTAATGGCTCTTTGTTTGTGCGTCCATCGTTTGGTGGCGTGTTGGGTCAATATGAAGGTGACGTTGGCCTGACCACATTGGCTATTGGCGATGCTTTGGTTTGGAACGGCACAAAGTGGACTAATACACAAGCGGTTGGTCCCACTGGACCTACAGGCGCAACCGGGGCTACAGGCGCTGTTGGACCTACAGGGCCTACTGGTTCTACTGGCGCTACAGGTTTGACTGGTCCTACTGGGCCTACGGGTAGTACAGGTACTGGCGGCCCCACAGGATCCACAGGCCCGACTGGCCCAACAACTTATCCTAGTGCAGGCATTGCTGTTTCGACAGGCACTGCTTGGGGCACTTCAACATCTGCTGGGGATCAAACCCAAAACTTGGGATATATCAATATCCCACAAAATGCACAAACTGGTAGTTATACATTAGTGCTTGGGGATGCTGGAAAACACATTTACCATGCTTCTGGTGCTGGTGCAGCAACTTACACTATTCCTGCAAATAGTTCTGTTGCGTATCCAATTGGCACTGCGGTGACGTTTGCCAACTTGTCTTCAACATCTATTACTATCGCGATTACCACCGACACAATGTACTTGGCAGGGACTGGCACAACGGGTTCACGCACCTTGGCGCAGTACGGCACGGCTACCGCGCTGAAACTGACCAGCACCACTTGGATTATTTCTGGAGCGGGGCTGACATGAGCGGCATCTTGCAAATGGTTATGGAAGACTTGCGTTCATTTGGTGCGCCTCCGGGCCAGCAGGCATACACAACTGCTGGTACATATTCTTGGGTTGCCCCTGCTGGCGTGACTTCAGTGAGTGTTGTTGCTGTGGGCGCTGGTGGTAACGGTGGAAATATGAGTGGCTGCTTTCCCGGTGGTGGCGGTGGTGGTGGCGCTCTTGGATACAAGAACAACATTTCAGTAACTACGGGATCTAGCTACACCGTAGTTGTTGCCGCTGCTGGCGGGGGGGCATCGACCTCAAGTTATTTCATCAATACAACTACAGTCAAAGGCGGCTCAGGCACAAATGCTGGGCCTATTGCTGGCGGGGCCGGAGGAACATTTACTGGCGATGGCGGTGGCAACGGCGGCGCTGGTGGTGGCTCTACTGGTAGCCCTCCGGGTGGTGGTGGTGCTGGTGGTTATGCCGGGACAGGTGGCACGGGTTCAACAACCTTCAATACTGCAGGTACTGGCGGCTCTGCTGGTGGTGGTGGTTCTGCTTCTGCCACTGCGTATGGTGGTGGTGGTGTTGGGTTGTTGGGGCAAGGTAGTTCCGCAACTGGCGGCGTTGCGGCCCCCGGTAATGGCGGCTCTGGCGGCGCTGCTGGCAGCGGAGCAAACGGAGGTGCTTATGGCGGTGCAGGCGGCGGGGATGGCGGGTTTGGCCCCGGCGCTGGTGCTGTTGGTGCTGTCCGCATTATCTGGCCGGGCACAACACGTAGCTTCCCGTCAACGAACACAGGCAATCTGTAATGGAACTCTTCATCCGACTTCAAGACGGGCAACCGTTTGAACACCCCATCTTTGGGGACAACTTCCGTGCTGCGTTTCCTGATGTGGACACCGACAACTTGCCTCCAGAATTTGCGCGGTTCACCCGCGTTGAACCCCCTGTTCTTGGCAAATACGAAGTCTATGAAGGTGTCACGTATGAGCAAGACGGTTCTGGTTATAAAGACGTTCATCATGTGCGCCCGATGACTGACGCGGAACGCGCCGCCAAAGACAAACAGCTTGTCGATGAACACAACGCCCTCATTGAGTGGCTGAAAAACAATCCATTGCCCGGCACAGATGGCGCAGGGAGCGCACCAAATGTTATTGGTTAAGCAGCTTAAAAACCTTGGCGACATCCAAGGCGCAATCTATGATTTTGAAAAAGCTGGCGACATCCTGCCAAAGCATAATCACACCGAAAATGACGTACACATCACCATTGTTGCCAAAGGCAAATTAAAAGCTTATAGCCATGATTGGGAACAGGAAGCATCAGCAGGACAAATCATGGACTTTTGCCCAAACGAGCCGCATGAGTTGCTAGCGCTGGAAGACAACACCCGCATCATCAATATTGTCAAAAAGTACGGCGGCGTAAACAAAGCCTATCAGTCATAATAATCACATTACATTGCATAGGATAGAACATGACAAAACGACTCAAGATTGCTGTCTCGGCAATTTCCAAAAATGAAGAACAGTTTGTTCATCGGTTTTGCGACTCAGCCAGAGATGCAGACCTGATTTGCATTGCAGACACTGGCTCTACTGACGCAACAGTTGCTAGGGCCATTGAATGTGGCGCTGTTGTGCATGATATCTGTATCAGCCCTTGGCGTTTTGATTTGGCTCGTAATGCCGCAATTTCCTTACTTCCTCGCGACATTGACATTGTCATCAGCCTAGATTTGGATGAAATGCTGGAACCGGGCTGGAGAGAAGAAATCGAACGGGTTTGGCAAGAAAATACCACTCGTTTGCGATACAAGTTTGATTGGGGATGTGGAATTAGCTTCTTTTATGAGAAGATTTTTTCTCGTCATGGATATAGGTTCTTCCACCCGGTCCATGAGTACCCTCGTCCTGATGGGCGTATCCAAGAGGTCTATGCCCATACGGATATGCTTCTGGTAAGCCACCATCCTGACCCTACCAAGTCCCGTGGGCAATATATGCCTTTGCTGGAACTGGCGGTCAAAGAAGACCCGTATTGCCCCCGCAATGCTTTCTACCATGCCCGTGAACTGACGTTCTATTCTCGGTGGGATGAAGCCATTGTTGCCCTGAATAAGTATTTGGCTATGCCAGAAGCCAATTGGGTCAATGAGCGTTGCTATGCAATGCGTTTGCTGGGTAAAGCGTATGCTGAAAAAGGCAACCCACATGAAGCCCTCAAATGGTTCCGTTTGGCAGTTGCTGAAGCACCGGGAACCCGTGAGCCTTGGGTTGAATTGTGCGCACAATGCTATCGCCTGTCCATGTGGGCAGAAAGCTATGCAGCCGCCAAATCAGCCTTGCAGATTACTGACAAAGCCTTGGTGTACACGATGGACCCGGAAGTCTGGGGTGAAAAGCCTTGGGACTACGCCAGCATCGCAGCTTGGAACCTTGGACTCAAGGACGAAGCTATTCAACTTTGTCATAAGGCGTTAGAATTGGCCCCGCAGGATCAACGCATCCAATCCAATCTACACTACATGACAACTGGTGAAACCCCGAATCTTTGAGCGTGTAGAAAAT
>Ga0228702_1000103_pt1 | contig 78112 bp, 68 predicted proteins | sample McNCre217_Aug_MG_2_FD_178018 | JGI IMG/M metagenome (GOLD analysis project Ga0228702, IMG submission 178018) | Freshwater microbial communities from McNutts Creek, Athens, Georgia, United States - 20-17_Aug_MG | ecosystem: Environmental > Aquatic > Freshwater > Creek | place: USA: Georgia... | reverse complement strand
GCCGGGGCATGCCCGGCACCCACACAAGGCCATCGACTCACAAACCCAGCATCAGCTGGATGTTCTGCACCGCCGCGCCGCTGGCGCCCTTGCCCAGGTTGTCCAGGCGGGCGATCAGCACGGCCTGACGGGCGTCTTCATTGGCAAACACCCGGATTTCGAGTTTGTTGGTGTCGTTGAGGGCCAAAGCGTCGAGCTTGCCGCTCTCGGTGGCTGGCTCCACGCTGACCCAACCGCCCGCCGCCTGGCTGGCGGCGTAATGGGCACGCAAGGCCTCGTGCAGGTCTGCGGCTTTGGGCTGGCCAGGCAGCTCGTCCAGGTGCAAGGGCAGCTGCACCAGCATGCCCTGACGGAAGTTGCCCACAGCAGGCACAAACAAAGGGCGGCGGCTCAGGCCGGCCAACTTCATGATTTCAGGGATGTGCTTGTGCTTGAGACCCAGCGCATAGGCCTCAAACAGCGGCGCCTTGCCCGCTTCATAGTCTTCGATCATGGCACGGCCACCACCAGAGTAACCACTCACCGAAGGCAAACACAACGGAAAGTCAGCGGGCAGCAGCCCGGCGTCGACCAAGGGGCGCAGCAAGGCGATGGCCCCGGTGGCGTAGCAGCCGGGGTTGGCCACGCGCTCAGCGGCCTGCACGGCCTCTTTCTGGCCAGCGGCCAGCTCGGGAAAGCCATACACCCAGCCAGGCGCGCAGCGGTGAGCGGTGGAAGCGTCGACAATGCGCGGCTTCTTGCCCGGCAAACCATCGATCATGGCCACCGATTCGATGGCGGCATCGTCGTGCAGGCACAGCACCACCAGGTCGGCGGCGGCCATGAGTTCACGCTTGGCCTCAGGGTCTTTGCGCCGAGCCGGATCGATGCTCAGCACCTGAACCTGGGGCATGAGCGCCAGACGTTCGCGGATTTGCAAACCCGTGGTGCCCGCTTCGCCGTCGATGAAGATTTTGGCCATTTCAAGGATTTCCTGTTCAGTTCTGCGTCCATGCGTCAAGTCAATGTAAGACGCAAGGCTCAGTATTGGTGCATTGCAGCATGATACAGTCCAAGGCTGCAGTGTCCAGAGTCTGTTGCGGGCCCTTTTTGATTGAGAGACCCCGGCGGATCGGTCGAATTCCACCCCTCTGAGAGAAGACCTCATGAAGATCCACGAGTACCAAGGCAAGGAAATCTTGCGTCAATTTGGCGTGCCAGTTCCCCGCGGCATCCCAGCATTCACCGTTCAAGAGGCTGTTGAAGCCGCTCAAAAACTGGGCGGCCCGGTTTGGGTGGTCAAGGCCCAGATCCACGCCGGTGGCCGTGGCAAAGGTGGTGGCGTCAAAGTGGCCAAAACCATCGACGACGTGAAGCGCCTGGCTGGCGACATCCTGGGCATGCAGCTCAAGACGCACCAGACCGGCCCTGAAGGCCAAAAAGTCCGTCGCCTGTACATCGAAGACGGTGCCGACATCGGCAAAGAATATTACGTGTCCCTGGTGACCGACCGTGCCAGCCAGAAAGTGGCTGTGATCGCTTCGAGCGAAGGCGGCATGGACATCGAGGAAGTGGCGCACTCCACCCCTGAGAAAATCATCACCGAGCTGGTCGATCCTTTGACTGGCCTGGGCCAAGCCCAAGCACTCAAAGTGGCCAACGCCATTGGCTTGACAGGCGGTTCTGCCGACCAAGCGGCCGACGTGCTGCAAAAGCTCTACAAGTGCTACATGGACACTGACGCATCTTTGGTGGAAATCAACCCACTGAACTGCGACAGCAAGGGCAACATCATGGCCCTGGACGCGAAGTTCAACTTCGACTCCAACGCCCTGTTCCGTCACCCCGAAATCGTGGCTTACCGCGACCTGGACGAAGAAGATCCTGCTGAAGTCGAGGCTTCCAAGTTCGACCTGGCCTACATCAGCCTGGACGGCAACATCGGTTGCCTGGTCAACGGCGCTGGCTTGGCCATGGCCACCATGGACACCATCAAGTTGTTCGGTGGCGAGCCAGCCAACTTCCTGGACGTGGGCGGCGGTGCTACAGCCGAGAAAGTCACTGAAGCCTTTAAGATCATGCTGGCCAACAAGAATGTCAAAGGCATTCTGGTCAACATCTTCGGCGGCATCATGAAGTGCGACACCATCGCCACCGGCGTGATCACCGCTTGCAAGGCTGTGAACCTGTCTGTGCCACTGGTGGTGCGCATGAAAGGCACCAACGAAGAGTTGGGCAAGAAACTGCTGGCCGAATCCGGTCTGCCGATCATTGCCGCTGACACCATGGCTGAAGCAGCCACCAAGATTGTTGCTGCTGTTAAGTAAGCCAGGAGAATCACATGTCGATCTACATCAACAAAGACACCAAAGTCATCACCCAAGGCATCACCGGCAAGACCGGTCAGTTCCACACTGAAAAGTGCCAGGAATACGCGAACGGCAAAAACTGCTTCGTCGCAGGCGTGAACCCCAAGAAGGCTGGCGAGTCCATCTTCAACATCCCAATTTATTCCACCGTCAAGGAAGCTGCCCAGCAGACCGGCGCGACCGTGTCCGTGATCTACGTGCCCCCAGCAGGCGCAGCCGCTGCCATCTGGGAAGCCGTTGAAGCCGACCTGGACCTGGCGATTTGCATCACCGAAGGCATTCCAGTGCGTGACATGCTCGAAGTGCGCAACAAGATGAAGGCCAAGGAAGCTGCGGGTGGCAAGAAAACCTTGCTGCTGGGCCCCAACTGCCCAGGCCTGATCACCCCTGACGAGATCAAGATCGGCATCATGCCTGGTCACATTCACCGCAAAGGCCGCATCGGCGTCGTGTCCCGTTCGGGCACTTTGACCTATGAAGCCGTGGCGATGTTGACCGAAGTGGGCCTGGGTCAATCCAGCGCCGTCGGTATCGGTGGCGATCCGATCAACGGCTTGAAGCACATCGACGTGATGAAGGCTTTCAACGACGATCCAGACACCGACGCCGTGATCATGATCGGTGAAATCGGCGGTCCTGACGAAGCCGAAGCTGCTCAATGGTGCAAGGCCAACATGAAGAAGCCCGTGGTCGGCTTCATCGCTGGCGTGACCGCCCCTCCCGGCAAGCGCATGGGCCACGCAGGTGCCCTGATCTCTGGCGGTGCCGACACGGCGGATGCCAAGCTGGCCATCATGGAAGAGTGCGGTTTCGTGGTCACACGCAACCCCTCCGAACTGGGCAAGCTGCTCAAGGCTCAGTTGAAGTAAACCCGACCGGGTCACGCAAGGCTCGGCCATAAGGGCTATTACGCACACCCAGGCAGGTCTGGCCCGTTAAACTCGGGCGTCCTGCACCCAAAGCGCTGTCAACGCAGGTTGTCAGCGCTTTGCTTTTATACCTACGGAGAACAACATGGAAATGCTGCAAACCGCTGATTTCTGGATCGGCTTGCTCAAAATCATCTGGATCAACATCATCCTGTCGGGCGACAACGCGGTGGTGATCGCCCTGGCCGCACGTGGCCTGCCTGCCGAGCAACAGAAAAAAGCCATCATGTTCGGCTCTGGTGCGGCCGTGGTGCTGCGGATTGCACTGACCGTGGTGGCCGCCAAGCTCCTGGCCCTGTCGTTTCTGCAAATCGTGGGCGGCATCCTGCTGCTGTGGATCGGCACGCAACTGCTGCACGGCGAAGATGAAGAAGAGGGCGAAGGCAAAGAGCACTCCGGCCTGATGACCGCCATCCGCACTATCCTGATCGCCGACCTGGTGATGAGCCTGGACAACGTGATCGCCGTGGCCGCCGCCGCCAAAGGCAGCATGGTGCTGCTGATCCTGGGCCTGGCGATCAGCATCCCGCTGGTGATCTTCGGCAGCCAGCTGATGATCAAGCTGATGGACCGATTCCCCGTCATCATCACCCTGGGCGCTGCCTTGATCGGCTGGGTCGGTGGCGAAACCATCGTCAGCGATGTGGCACTGACCTCCCTCGTTGAAGCCAACACCTGGCTGCATTACGCCGGTCCCGCACTGGGCGCTGCGCTGGTTCTGGCCGTCGGAAAAATGGGGGCAGCCAAGAAGGACGCAGAAGCCCAGGCCTGACCTGGCGGCCCTCGGGGGGGTGGAGCTGCGCGGTGGTTTGATTTACCATCAAGCTCCATTCACCAGGGAGACAATGCCATGAAAAACAGGCAACAAGGTTTGACACTGATCGAGCTGATGATCGTGATCGCGGTCATCGGCATCTTGGGGGCACTGGCGCTGCCCGCCTACCAGGACTACACCATCCGCGCCAAAGTGTCCGAAATGCTGCTCGCGGCCAATGGCTGCAAGACCAGCGTGACAGAAGCCATCAGCTCCTCGTCTGACACCAACATCTCGGCCCAGCTGCCCAAAGCCTGCGACACCCAGACCAGCAAATACGTGAGCGGCATCGCCGTGGACGGCAACGGTGTGATCATCGTGACCGGCAACCATGACGCCTTGCGTGGCAGCACCAGTGCATCGGCCAATGCCATTGCACTCACGCCGCTGCAAACGGGCGACACGGCCATCAACGGCAGCACCGATGGCGGCAAGCCCATCTCGGGCTGGCGCTGCGGCCCGGCCAGCAGCAATGGTCTGCCAGTGAAATACCTGCCTGCTTCATGCAAGGCTTCCTGACCCGGCACAGCACACCCCGACGCCCTGCTCACACCAGGGCGTTTTTTCTGCGCGCCGAGACATGACGCGACAACCGCCGCCACACATCGCCATCGGCTCCAGCGTCTGGGCCAGCCTGTTGCTGGTCCTGCCCTGGATTCACCCCTGGGCACCCTCACCCCAATCCAACACCTTGCCTGTGCTGATCAGCTGGGCCTGCCTGTGCCTGCTGGCCATCCGTGCGTGCGTGCCTGCACCGCTGGTCATGGCACGTGCCTGGGCCTGGGCCGCACTCATCAGCAGCGCCATGGGCCTGGTCCAGTACTTCGGGCTGGCCAACGCCTTTGGCGGGCTCGTGCATGTGCCCGCCTACCTGGGCGATGCAATCGGCAACTTGCGCCAGCGCAACCAACTGGCATCGCTCACCAGCATCGGTGTGGTCGCGGTGCTGTGGTGGCAAACCCAGGGCCTGCGCCCACGCCATGCACTCTGGATGCTGGCCTTGCTGGCCTTGGGCAATGCCGCCACCGGTTCGCGCACCGGCTTGCTGGAACTGGTGCTGATTGCGATGTTGTGCATCGGCTGGGCTTTGTGCAAAAAACCGGCCTCAAACCGTCTGTCCTGGCGCTGGAGCCTGGCCACGCTGGCCATTTGTGTGCTGGCCAGTGCGCTGCTGCCCAAAGTCCTGTCAGTCGTGACTGCACAAGAGGTTGCGGGGGCCGTCAGCCGCCTGGGCCATGACGAAGGCTGCGGCAGCCGCCGCGTGCTGTGGGGCAATGTGCTGCACCTCATTGGTCTGCAGCCCTGGACCGGCTGGGGCTGGGGCGAACTCAAATACGCGCACTACATCACGCTCTATCCCGGTGAGCGTTTTTGCGACATCCTGGGCAACGCCCACAACCTGCCCCTGCACCTGGCAGTGGAGTTGGGCGTGCCTGCCGCTGTAGGCATCATCGGCGCCTTGCTGATTCTGATTCTGAAACTGCGCCCTTGGCACTTGGCGCGCAGCGAGCACGCCATGGCCTGGGGCGTACTGGCCGTCATTGGTCTGCACAGTCTGCTCGAATACCCCTTGTGGTACGGCCCGTTTCAAGTCACCACGCTGCTGTGTGCCTTGCTGCTGTGGCCCACTTGGCCTTCGGTGCCCAGACGCTGGTCGCAAGGGGTTCAACTGATTGGCCTCACAGGCCTGGTGCTGACGCTGCTGATTGCCGCCGACTACTGGCGCGTGCGGCAAATTTACCTGCGCAGTGAGGAGCGCTTTGTGCTGTGGCGCAGCGACCCTTGGGAGGCCTCGCGACACACCGTGTTCTTCAAACCCGCCTATCACTTTGCGCAACTGACCACCACACAGGTCAATGCAGACAATGCCGCCTGGGTGCTGGACGCCAGTCTGGCCCTGCTGCACTACTCCCCTGAACCACGCATCGTGCATACCGTCATTGACAGCGCTCGCTTGCTTGGGCGCGACGAGCTGGCGGCGCTGCACCAGCAGCGCCTGCGACAGGCCTACCCGCAGGAGGCCGGTGCCACCGAGTGAAATCCTCCGCGGTACCGACGTACAGCGAATGCAGTGCGGGCCATGGGATGGCGCCTCTAAACCGCCTCAAGCGGCCACAAAACTCCCGCTTTTGCCACCATGCTTTTCCAGCAGGGTGATGCCGGTCATGGTCATGCCGCGGTCGGCGGCTTTGCACATGTCGTAAATGGTCAGCAGCGCAACCTGCACAGCGGTCAACGCTTCCATTTCCACGCCGGTCTGGCCCACGGTTTCGGCGGTGGCGGTGCAGACCACTTCGCTGCTGGCGGGCAGCACTTCAAACTCGACCGCCACGCGGGTCAGGGCGATGGGGTGGCACAGGGGGATCAGCTCGCTGGTTTTTTTGGCACCCATGATGCCCGCGATGCGGGCGATGCCCAGCACGTCGCCTTTTTTGGCGGTGCCCGACTGGATCAGCGCCAGCGTGGCGGCCTGCATGCCAATGCGGCCTGTGGCCACGGCCACGCGGTGGGTGCTGGTCTTGCCACCCACGTCCACCATGTGGGCCTGGCCCTGCGCGTCAAAATGGGTCAGGGGAGAGGTGGTCGAACTCATGCTTTACCTGTGGAAATGAAGGTTTACAAAATCTTGTCAAGAATGGCGCATGATACGGCCAACGCTGTCACGCACGCCTGAGGATTTGCCCATTTGAAACGCTTGCCACCTGCCCGTTCCTTGCCCACGTGGAGCCGCCTGTGCACCGCCTTGCTGGCCTGCGCGCTGAGCCTGCCGCCCGCCTGGGCACAGCGCAACGCCTTGCCTTCGCTGGGCGAGGGTGAGGGCATTTCGCTCAGTGCCGAGCGCCAGCTGGGCGACCGCATTGCCCGCGAGCTGTACCGCGACCCCGACTATCTGGAAGACCCGGTGCTGGACGAATACATCCAGCGGCTGTGGACACCTTTGCTGCAGGCCGCTGCAGCCCGGGGCGAGTTGTCGCCCGAGTTGCGCGAGCGTTTTGCCTGGCGGCTGCTGCTGGGCCGCGATCGCTCGGTCAACGCTTTTGCCTTGCCAGGGGGTTATCTGGGGGTGCACCTGGGTCTGATCGCAGTGGTGACATCGGACGACGAACTGGCCTCGGTGCTGGCGCACGAGCTCAGCCACGTCACGCAGCGGCACATTGCCCGCTCGATGGAGAGTCAGGCCAGGATGACGCCCTGGATGCTGGGCAGCCTGATTCTGGGCGCACTGGCGGCCAGCAAGAGCCCGCAAGGGGCCCAGGCGATGATCGTGGGTGGGCAGGCCGCTGCCATCCAGTCGCAACTGAGCTACACGCGCGACATGGAGCGCGAAGCCGACCGCGTCGGCTTTGGCGTGCTCGGCGAAGCAGGGTATGACCCGCGTGGTTTTGTCGGCATGTTCGGCAAGCTGCAGCAGGCCGCTGGCGTGAACGACAGCGGCGCCTTTCCTTACCTGCGCAGCCACCCATTGACCACCGAGCGCATTGCCGACATGCAGGGTCGCCTGCAGCTGAGCCTGCCGGCTCGCAGCGCCTCGGCCCACGAATTCGTGCAGGCGCTGCTGGCGGCCCGGGCACGTGTGTTGTCGCAAACCGGTGTGGACGCCCTGCGTGCCTGGGTCAACGGCGCCCAGAACCTGAGCGACCACCTGCCCCCACGCGAACGCGCAGCGCGTCTGTACGCGGCCAGCCTGGCGCACCTGCAGCTGCGCGACTGGCAGAGTGCCCAGCAGTCGATTCAGGCCTTAGAGGCCGCTGTTCAATTGCGCCCCGATGCGACGCGGCTGGTGCGCCTGCTCAAAGCCGAAGCGGCCGCCATGCAGAACGACTTTGCACAGGTGGTGCGGCTGCTGGCAGGCTCACCCATGCCCTATGCGCGGCCCGAGCTGATCGCACTGGCACAGGCGCTGACACAACTGCCCACGCAGGCAGCGCACGCTGACGTGACGCGCCAGTTGCGTGAGCTGATCGCCAACTCGCCCGCCGACGCCCAGGCCTGGCAGGTGCTGGCAGCTTTGCTGCGCTCGCAGGGGCAACCGGTGGCATCCCTGCGCGCAGAAGGCGAAGCCCAGTGGGTCAGGATGGATGTCCCTGGGGCCATCGACCGTCTGCGCGCCGCGCAAGACCTGATGCGCAGCGACCGACGCCAGCAGGTGGACCACATCGAGGCGTCCATCGTGGACGCCCGCTTGCGGCAGTTCCAGAACCAGCTGCGCGAAATGCAGCTGGAGCAGCGCCAGCGCTGAAGGGTCAACCCTGCGCTGCCACGGCCTGCTCGCGCCGTGCAGCCCAAGTGCCCAGGCCCAGCACGCTGACCATGGCCAGAACATACACAGGCCATTGCAGCCACGCGGTGGCAGGCGCATCAAACACACCGTCCAGCAGGGGCTCGCCCACCACCATCTTGGCGGCAGTGAAAGCCAGCACGGCCGCACCCAGCTGGATGATGACCGGGAAGCGCTCCACCAACTTGAGCACCACCGAGCTGCCAAACACCACGATCGGCACGCTCACCAGCAGGCCAATGATCACCAGATCCCATGAACCGTGCGCGGCACCCGCCACGCCTAGCACGTTGTCCACGCCCATCAGGGCATCGGCCACGATGATGGTTTTCATGGCCCCCCAGAAAGTGGCGGCCACAGGCCCGTGCGCATCGTCGTGTCCAGTGTCAGCCAGCAGCTTGTAGGCGATCCACAGCAAGCCCAGGCCACCGGCGAGCATCAGGCCGGGGATTTGCAGCAGCCAGACCACGCCCAGCGTCATCAGGCTGCGCACCGCAATGGCCCCCACAGTGCCCCAGACGATGGCTTTCTTTCGCAGGTGGGTTGGCAGGTTGCGCGCCGCCAGGGCAATGACGATGGCGTTGTCACCCGCCAGCACGAGGTCAATCAGGACGATGGCCAGCAAGGCAGACCACCAAGAGGCAGAGAAAAGTTCCATGGCAAAACTCCGATCAGTTGAAACAACACCGGTGCAAGGCATGGAAGGACAGGATTTTTTGCCTTCGACACGCCTTGAACAGGCTGGTATCGAAGGTCTTGCTCAGTACAAAGACTTTGTACCCGGCAGACCGGAGGCCGTTGCATGGCCACGTATTGACGGTCTGTCGTATTCGCAACCAGGGCGGCTGCGGCAGGGAGCTACTCCCCTTCAGGGCCCTATTGGAACCGATCTCCCGGTGCCCCTGCAAAAACTGGGGTTATCGGGGTCATTGACCCGCTATGATCCCCCTCCCAAGCAAAAAGACCATGGCCGGAATCCACATCACCGACATCGAAGCCGCCATCAACCACTGGCGCGCCAAGAACCCCTCGCCCGACGGGGTGACGCTGCCCCGCGAGCTGCGGGCGCTGGCCGAGGTGTATGCGCTGATGGTCTTTTACAAGCAGGATCTGGCCGACGAGTTCAGCCTGCCCAGCGCGGCCGCTGAGGCCTGGCAAGACTGGTACGCCACCACGCCCGACACGCCCTGCATTGCCATTTGCTCGACCAGCCAGGGCGACGACACTTGCAAGGGTTGCGGCCGCAGCTTTGAAGAAGTGCAGCGGTGGACAGAAATGACGGCAGGCGAGAAGCGTGCCGTCTGGCACCGCATCACGGTGGAAGGGACATCGTGGCGTTTCAACAAATACGCCGAACGCGCCGCCGAAGACCGGCACTGGGCCAAGGTGGCTGCAGAGGCACAGGTCACGCTGGACCTCAAGCCTGCAGCCTGATCAGGCGCTCATTTCCAGCGCTGCAACTCGATGTGCACGCTGCCCTTGTCACTGCTGAACGTCACAGCGCCTTCCTGCACCGTGGCCTGCAGCTGCATGCTGCGCTCGGCCAACTTGGCCAGCTCTTGGGAGCCTTCGGTCGGCACGCGCCAGACCTGCAACTTGTCCAGACGGGTCAGCTTGGTTTCAATCCCTTTCCACCAGACTTCGGCCGCGTGGTTGAAGCAGTACAGCAACACCTCATCGGCCTTCTGGCAGGCTTTGGTGATGGGCTTTTCTTCAGGTTGTCCCACCTCGATCCACATGCGGGTCTGGCCTGTGAAGTCGCGCAAGCTGACGTCCGGATCGTCGGGGTCGGACAAGCCCGCGCCAAAGGCCAGCTTGCCATCGCCCTTGCACACGGCCTGCAGCTTGTAGGCGTTGATGGCCAGCGCCAGCAGGCGGATCATCATGCGTTCGTCGGTCTCGCTCGGGTGGCGAGCCAGCGTCAGCGCATGGTCTTCGTAGCAGCTGTGGTCAATGTCGGCGATCGACAGATTCGCCTTGTAGATGGTGGACTTGAGGGCCATAGGATGTGGCCGATCAGACGCGGCGTGCCAGCTCGGCCGCCTTGCCCACGTAGGTGGCAGGCGTCATGGCCAGCAGGCGGTCCTTGTCGGCCTGCGGGATCTCCAGGCTCTGGATCAGCTGGTGCAGGTCGGCCGCAGTGACGGTTTTGCCACGCGTGACTTCCTTGAGCTTTTCGTAGGCCCCTTGCACACCATAACGGCGCATCACGGTCTGGATCGGCTCGGCCAGCACTTCCCAGGACGAATCCAGGTCAGTGGCCAGTGCTTCTTCGTTCAGCTCCAACTTGTTCAGGCCGGTCATGAGCGAGGCATAGGCCAGCGCGGTGTAACCCAGGCCCACACCGATGTTGCGCAACACGGTGGAGTCGGTCAGGTCGCGCTGCCAACGGCTGACGGGCAGCTTTTCGCTCAGGTGCTTGAGCACGGCATTGGCCAGGCCCAGGTTGCCCTCGGCGTTTTCAAAGTCGATCGGGTTGACCTTGTGCGGCATGGTGGACGAGCCAATCTCACCCGCCTTGAGCTTTTGCTTGAAGTAACCCAGGCTCACATAGCCCCAGATATCGCGCGCCAGGTCGATCAGGATGGTGTTGGCGCGGGCGGTCGCATCAAACAGCTCGGCCATGTAGTCGTGCGGCTCGATCTGGATGCTGTAGGGTTGGAAAGTCAGGCCCAGACCCCACTCAGAGTTTTGGGTTTCACTCAGCTCTGGCGTTTCCACGACTTTGCGGGCAAAAGCTTCCCAGTCAAAGTCGGGCCAGGCCGACAGGTGGGCGTTGTAGTTGCCCACCGCGCCATTCATCTTGCCCATCAATTTGACGGCGGCAATCTTCTCGCGGCAGCCGTTCAGGCGCACCACCACGTTGGCCAGCTCTTTGCCCACGGTGGTGGGGCTGGCGGTCTGGCCGTGGGTGCGGCTGAGCATGGGCACGTCGGCAAAGGTGTGGGCCATGTCACGCAATTTGGCGATGATGCTGTCCAGGCCGGGCAACATGACTTCGGCACGGGCATGCTTGATCTGCAGGGCGTGGCTGGTGTTGTTGATGTCTTCGCTGGTGCAGGCAAAGTGCACAAACTCGGCGTTCTTTTCCAGCTCAGGGCGGTCCTTGAATTTGGACTTGATCCAGTATTCGACAGCCTTGACGTCGTGGTTGGTGGTCTTCTCGAATTCCTTGATGGCCACGCCATCGGCTTCGGAAAAGTTCTTGACCAAGCCCGTCAGGTAGGCGCGGGCGCCGAGCGAGAGCGGTTTGAATTCGTCAAAACCAGCATCCGACAAGGCGATGAACCACGCGATTTCGACCTGCACACGGCGGTGCATGTAACCCAGCTCACTCACCAGGGGGCGCAGGGCATTGAGTTTGCTGGCGTAACGGCCATCCAGCGGCGAGAGGGCGGAAATAGGGGCAAAGTTCATGCCCCCGATTGTAGAGGGCTCGGGTTTTCCCTGATCGGCGGACCCTGGCCATCGGCTTCCTTCGCTTGCAGAAGGCTTCCCCTAAAATGGGCCACTGTTGTTTTTTGCAGTTCCCTCATGAAACTCATCGGTTCACTCACCAGCCCCTATGTCTGCAAGGTGCGCATCGTCCTCGCAGAGAAAAAGCTGGACTACGCCTTTGTCACCGAAGATGTCTGGTCAGCCGACACCCGCATCACCGAGTCGAACCCGCTGGGCAAAGTGCCCTGCCTGATCATGGAGGGCCACGAAGCTGTTTTTGACTCCCGTGTGATCGTGGAATACCTGGATACCCTCTCGCCTGTCGGCAAGCTGATTCCGGTTTCCGGGCGCGAACGCGCCGCCGTCAAGACCTGGGAAGCCCTGGCCGACGGCCTGATGGATGCGGCCTTGCTGGCCCGCATGGAATCCATCTGGGCGGGACGCACCGAAGGTGAGCGCAGCCAGGCCTGGATCGACCGCCAGCTCGGCAAGATCGACAGCGCTCTGCGTGCCATGAGCCAAGGACTGGAAGACAAGCCTTTTTGCTCGGGCATCCACATGAGCCTGTCGGACATCGCCGTGGGCTGCGCTCTGGGCTATCTGGATTTCCGCTTCCCGCAGATCGACTGGCGCACGGCCCACCCCAACCTGCACAGGCTCTACGACAAACTGAGCCAGCGCCAGAGTTTCATCGACTGCATCCCCCGGGCCGCCTGAGTTGAGCCAGGCCACTGCTGTCACCCCGGTTGTCGTCTGCGCCGATGATTACGCGCTGACCCCGGGGGTTTGCACCGGCATCATTGAATTGGCCGAACTGGGCCGCATCAGCGCCACCAGCGCCATGACGCTGTCCCCGCACTGGCCGACCTGGGCCAGACAAGTCACCGAACTGCAAACCCGCATCGATGTGGGCCTGCACCTGGACTGGACCAGCGACTTCGCACGGCAGCAAGGCTTTGGTGCATCGCTGGGCCGGGTCATGCTGAGCAGCCTGCGTCGCACTCTGTCGCCCGCCAAAGTGCGACAGCAGATCGAGCGGCAACTTGATCTGTTCGAGCAACATGCAGGCACGGCCCCCGACCACGTCGATGGCCACCAGCATGTGCAACAGTTCCCGGTCATCCGTGAAGCCTTGATCGACACCCTGGTCAGGCGCTACCCGTCGGCGCAACGGCCCTGGCTGCGTGTGTCCCGAGTCGCCTGCCCGCCCTGGGAACTCAAAGCGCAAATCATCAACACCATGGGCGCCCAGGCGCTGCTGTCGCTGGCCCAACAGCACGGCATCCCGCATTCGCAATACCTGACTGGCATTTACGATTTTTCTGGCAGCACCGACGGTTACCGGCAGCGGCTGCATGACTGGCTCAGCCACCTGCCAACGGACCCTGTGCTGATGTGCCACCCTGGCGCAGACACCGACCCCGAAGCGCCTTATGCGCAAGCCCGCCCACAAGAGCAAAGCGTGCTGCACGACCCTGCGCTGCCCACATGGCTGGACGAACATCGGGTCCGCATCGTGCGTGGCAAGATGCTGTTCGCACCATCCACCCTCTGAACCACACCTCACCATGACCACCGATCCTGGCCAGCGCCGCCACTCCTGGCTCATTTTTGCCGCCCTGATGGCTGTGCTCCTGCTGCTGGCCTGGCCACGTCCTCTGGCCTTGCCGGACGAGGGGCGGTATGGCGAGATTGGCCGCTGGATGCTGCAGTCCGGCGACTTTTTGGCGCCGCGACTCGATGGTCTGCCGTTTTTCCATAAACCCCCTTTACTGCACTGGCTGCAAAGCGGCGTCTTTGCCCTGCTGGGGGTCAGCGCCTGGAGTGCACGCCTGGTCCCGGCCTTGCATGCGGGCCTGATGCTGCTGGGTCTGTACTTGTCGGTGCGCCACGCCGAAGGTGAAACACGCGCACGCCAGGCCATGCTGATCCTGGGCAGCAGCCTGGGCTTTTTGATCGGTGGACAGTACGTCAACCACGACATGCTGGTGGCCGCCTGGATCAGCACCGCCATCTGGTGCATGGGCGCCGCCTTCATGCACAGGGACAAGCCCGACACCCGGCTGGCTCTGCTGGGCTTTGCCGCTTGCGCGTTCGGGGTTCTCAGCAAAGGGTTGATCGGCATCGTGCTGCCGGGCATGGTGATCCTGGTCTGGCTGGCTTACACCGGGCAACTGCGCAAGCTGCTTGCGCTGCCCTGGCTGCGCGGCCTGGCCGTGTTCTGCGCGATCGCACTGCCCTGGTTCGTGATGGGCCAGAACAAATACCCCGAGCTGTTCAACTACCTCATCATCGGCCAGCACTTCGCCCGCTACACCGGCCAGAACTTCAACAACCAGTGGCCTTTCTGGTTTTATCTGGTCGTGCTGCCTGCGCTGCTGCTGCCATGGGGCCTGTTGCTGCTGTCCTGGCTGCGCCCCAGCGCCTGGCGATCCATCGCCTCGCAAAACCGCAAAGCCCCCGCAGCGCAATGGCCCAGTCTGCTGTGGATCTGGCTGCTCGTGATCCTGCTGTTTTTCTCGCTGCCCAAATCCAAGATCGTCGGCTACATCCTGGTGGTGCTGCCACCGACCGTGGCGATCCTGGCCCGCACATGGGGCGCCTGGCATGCCAGCGAAAAACGCAAGTCCCGCGCATTTGCAGTGATGTGGGTGATTGGCCTGGGCCTGACTTGCACGGCCAATTGGGTGGCTGGTCAGCACACGCTCAAAAAACACTCCAGCCGCGACGTGGCGCAGCTGCTGGGCTGCGCGGTGCAAGCCGACGAGCCGGTCTATGCCGCAGGGGCCTACCCGTATGACTTGCCTTTTTATGCCCGGCTGCAACGCGCCGTGATCACCATCGAGGACTGGCCGCAAGCTCGCAGCAGCAGCGGCGACAACTGGCGGCGCGAACTGTTTGAAGCCGCCGACTTTGAGCCTGTTGCGGGCCACGCCTTGCTGCAAATGCCCAGTGCATTGGCGCAAGCCCCGGCCAACGCCTGGCTGGTCACGCCTTCGGATGCGGTGCCCTATGGCCAGCAGGCCCATTGGCGCAAGGCCTACCAGGGACGCGTCTGGTCGCTGTGGCTGCGCGCCTCAGCGGCGGAAAGCCCACCAGCGCCCCAGCAGGAACGTCTGGCCCGCTGCCAGCAGCAAAGCCAGCACCAGTGAGGGCCACACGGGCCAGCCCCCCACACGCAGCGCCAGCACAAAGCACAGCTCGTTCGTACCGAACCCGGCCACCGCCGTGGCGAAAAACCGCAGCAGGCTTTGCTGCAGGCCCGTGCTGCTGCCCTTGAAGCTCAGCCAGCGGTGCCCTGCAAAGCTGACACCAAAGGCCGTCAAAAACCCGGCCAGATTGGCCAGTTCAGGGGCCATGGCATGGCGGGTGGCCTCGAACACCAGCAAATGCACGCCAGCGGCACTGGCGCCTACCAGGCCAAACCACAGGCCTGAAGACCACCAGGGCTGACTCATGCGGTCTCCGTCATGACACGGTTTCGTCTGCGCCCAGGCCCTGGCCATGGCGCTGCCTGACCAGGTACATCGGGCGGCGTTTGACCTCTTCGTAAATCCGGCCGACATACTCGGCCATGATGCCCAAGGCCAGCAACTGGATGCCACTGAAAAACATGATGCTCACCACCAGGGTGGCGTAGCCAGGCACCTGGATGCCGAGGAACAAATACTCGTACACCACCACCAGGATGTACAGCATGGACATCAGTGAAAGCGCCAGCCCTGCAAACGTGAGCAAACGCAGGGGCATGGTTGAAAACGCCAGTGTCCCCGTCAGGGCCAGGCGAAAAGCCCCGCCGAGCGGGAAATGGCTGCTGCCCTTGAGGCGCGGCAAGGGCTCATAGTCGATGGCGATGCTGGGAAAGCCCACCCAGGCATACAGGCCTTTCATGAATCGGTTGCGCTCGGGCAGCTGCAGCAGAGCCTGCACCACGCGACGGTCCAGCAAGCGAAAGTCACCGGCATTGGGCGGGATCTTGACCCGGTTACCCCAATTGATCAGCTTGTAGAACCAGCCGGTCAGCGTGGCATGCAAAGCCGACTGGTCGCTGCGCGTGCGCCGCACCGCGTAGACCACGTCCATGCCTCCACGCCATTGCGCCAGCATGTCTGGCACCAGGTCAATCGGGTGCTGGCCATCCGCGTCCATCAGAACGACCACATCGCCGCTCGCCGCTTCCAGGCCTGCGGTCAAGGCCGCTTCCTTGCCAAAATTGCGCGACAGGTCAACCACCAGCAGTCCTGGCAGGGTAGCGGTCAATTGCGAAAGGACCTGCAGTGTTTCATCACGGCTGCCATCGTTGACCACAATGATTTCAAAGCGGTCCACCATGGCCTTCAGGGCGGCCCAAACCTGCGGCAGGTACAAGCGCAGGCTGTCGGCCTCGTTGTAGGCCGGCATGACGCACGACAAGGTCGGCCGACTGGGACGAGGCTGGCTCAAAGGGTTCAACATGGCTGTTTTCTCTCGGTCACTGGCGGGGCACGGGAAGAGTCAGAGGTAAAAAGCCTCGACCTTGCCCTTGAGCTTGAGCATCAAGGGGTTGCCCTTGCGGTCCACCGTTTTGCCCGCGGGGACCTTGATCCAGCCTTCGCTGATGCAGTACTCCTCGACATCGACGCGGTCCTTGCCGTTGAAGCGGATGCCAATGTCGTGCTCGAAGATCGCCGCCACATGGTGCGGGCTGCGCGGGTCAATCGACAGGTGATCGGGCAGTTCAGGGCGGGCAGTCGGTTCGGTCATGGTGATGAATCGGTCAGTGGTGCGTAGGAAACCGCCATTGTCCATGCATTTGCCGGGACAGGCCTGCGGTATGCTTCGCCGGTTTATTCAAAGGGAAGTCCTCATGTTGTCCAAAGCACTGCTGTGTTTGTGTCTGATCGCTGCTCTGGTGGCCTGCAACAAGCCTGGCAACGAGGACAAAAAGGGCGACACCGCAGCCACCTTGAGCCTGGGTCAGGAAGATGTGCTGGTCCTCGACACTGCGGAACACGGTTCAGGCCCGGTGATCACCGGTTCGGTGCAGCCCGAGCGGCGTGCCGACCTGCGTGCCGAAGTGTCGGCCATGGTGCTGAGCGTGTTCAAGGAAAACGGCGACAGCGTGCGCAAGGGTGACTTGCTGGTGAGCCTGGACGACGCCGTGCTGCGCGACAACCTGTCCTCCGCCGAAGAGGGCAGCCGGGCCGCCGCCCAGTCTTTTGACAGTGCCGACCGCCAGTACCAGCGCCAGAAGTCGCTGCAGGCGCAAGGCATGGTGTCGATGCAGGCGCTGGAAGAGTCCGAAGTGCGCCGCAACACGGCCCAGAGCGAATGGGTGGCTGCCAAGGCCCGCGTGGCCGCAGCGCGTCAGCAGCTTGACCGCACCCTGGTGCGTGCGCCGTTTGACGGCATGGTCAGCGCACGCAAGGTCTCCGCCGGTGACACCGCCCAGATCGGCAAGGAGCTGGTGCAGATCATCGATCCGGCCAGCATGCGCTTTGAAGGCCTGGTCTCGGCAGACCAGATGCATGTGCTCAAACCTGGCCAGCAAGTGACTTTCCGCATCAACGGTGCCGATGCCACCACGGCCACAGGCAGGATCCGCCGCATCGATGCATCGGCCAACCCGGTCACGCGCCAGGTGGCGGTGCTGGTCGACTTCACCGGCGATGCGCGTGTGCCCATCGCGGGCCTGTACGCTGAGGGACGGGTACAAACACAGACCACGCAGGCTTTGATGCTGCCCGAATCGGCTTTGCTGCGTGAAGGCGACAAGGTCTCGGCCTGGTTGCTGGACGGGCAGGCCATGCGCAATCAAGCCTTGGAACTGGGCGAGCGCGATGCCCGCCTGGGCCGCTGGGTGATCCGCTCGGGCCTGAAAGAAGGCGACCGCGTGGTGCGCAACCCGGGCAGCAACCTCAAGGACGGCCAGGCCTACACGCTGCGCTCAGAGAAAACCGGGAGCTGATCCATGTTCCTGTCCAATTTCAGCGTCCGCCGCCCGGTGGTGACGGTGGTCATCATCATCATGCTCATGGCCATGGGGATCCTGGCCATCAAGAAACTCAAGGTCAACCAGATCCCCGACGTGGCGCTGCCGCTCTTGGTGGTGGACATCAACTACCCCGGCGCATCGCCCGACACCGTCGAGCGCGAGGTGCTCAACCGGGTGGAAAAGTCACTGCAATCGGTCACCGGGGTCAAGGAAGTCAAGGCCACAGCCAACGAAGGCAACGCCAACCTGCTGCTGTTCTTTGAATTCAAGAAGAACATGGTGGAAGCCACCGACGAGGTGCGCAACGCCATTGGCACGGTGCGCTACAAGCTGCCCACCGAAATTCGCGAACCGGTGATCCTGCGCATCGACCCTTCGGCCCAACCCATCATGCAGCTGGCGCTGTCGTCCACCAGCCAGAAGCACGCCGAGATCTCGCGCCTGGCCGAAGACCAGGTGGCTGACAAGTTCCGAGCCATCCCGGGCGTGGCCCAGGTCAAGGTCAACGGCTCACTGCGACGTGAGCTGAGCGTACTGCTGCACGCGCAGAAACTGCGCGAAGTGAATGTGTCGGTGGCCGAAGTGGTGGCCGCCTTGCGCAACCAGAACATCGCCGCGCCCGTGGGCAAGATCCGCGGCGAAATGCAGGACCAGAGCATCCGGCTGCTCGGGCGCATCGAGTCGCCCGCTGATTTTCAGCAGATCGTGATCCGCCGCAGTGGCAACGAGCTGGTGCGCCTGGGTCAGGTCGCCACCATCGAGGACGGCTTTGCCGAGATGAACAACCTGAGCGTGCGCAACGGCCACCCCAATGTGGGCATGGCCATCACCCGCACACGCGAGGCGTCCACCGTGTCGGTGGCCAACGAGGTACGCAGCCTGGTCAAGAGCCTCAACGAGACCCTGCCCCAAGGCACCCGCATCGACATCACTCAGGACGGCGGCAAGGACGCCGAGAACAGCCTGAACAACGTGATCGAGGCCCTGGTCTTTGGTGCGGTGCTGACCATTTTTGTGGTCTATGTGTTCCTCAACTCCTGGCGCTCGACGCTGATCACGGCGCTGTCGCTGCCGACTTCGGTCATCACCGCCTTCATTGCGGTGTGGCTGTGCGGCTTCACGCTCAACTTCATGAGTCTTTTGGGTTTGTCGCTGGCCATTGGTGTGCTGATCGACGACGCGATTGTGGTGCGCGAAAACATCGTGCGCTTCATGGAGCGTGGCTTTGATCGGCGCGAAGCGGCCTTGCAAGGCACCGCAGAAATCGGTCTGGCCGTGGCCGCTACCACCTTCTCCATCGTGGCGGTGTTCATCCCGGTGGCGTTCATGCCTGGCGTGTCAGGCGAATGGTTCCGGCCCTTTGGCCTCACGGTGGTGGCCTCGGTGCTGGTGAGCCTGCTGATCTCCTTCACGCTCGACCCCATGCTGTCGGCCTACTGGGGTGATCCACCCGGCCAGCACGAAGTGCCCAAGCACGGCATCAGCTTGTGGCTGGCCCGCTTCAACACCTGGTTTGACCACCAGGCCGACCGCTATGGCCGCGTGATCGCCTGGGCACTGCACCACCGCCGCTGGATGTCGGTCTTCGCGTTGATCAGCCTGGTCGGTGCACTCGCGCTGCAAGCCACGTTTGGCGGGTCGAGCTTCTTGCCCGCCACCGACGGCAACACCCTGGCCATCGACGTTCGCACACCGGCCAGCAGCAGCCTCGAATACGCCAGACTCAAGCTCGAGGCCGCATCGGCCCTGGCGCGTTCGATGCCCGAGACCAAAGCCACCAACAGCAACATCAACCCGGGGGGAGGCCGCATTTACATCGACATCGGCAAGAGCACCGAGCGCAAACGCTCCGCGCAAGCGATTGGCGCCGAACTGCGCTCTCGCATCGCTTTGCTGGTGGGTGCGGAGTTCACCGTGCTGGACGACCTGAACAACGGCGCAGCCAAACCGGTGCAGATCCAGTTCACCGGCACCGATTCGCGCAAGCTTCTGGAGATCACCAACGACTTCATGGCACGCCTGCGCAAGGTACCAGGCGCTGTGGATGTGGGGCTGTCGCAGCAGGATCCGCAAAACGAGTTGCGCATCGAGCTCGATCGTGGCCTGGCCAACTCGCTGGGCATCTCGGCAGCTGACGCCACCAACACGCTGCGAGTGGCCTTTGCCGGTGTCGAAGTAGGCGACTGGGTCGACCCCACGGGCGAAGCCCGCGATGTGGCCGTGCGCCTGGCCCCCGAAGACCGTACCGACGCCAGCAACATCGAACGCCTGCCCATTGCCGTGGCGGGCACCAGCACCATCGTGCCGCTGGCGCAGATCGCCAAGGTCACCCTGGGGCAAGGGCCTTCACGCATCGAGCATGCCGATGGCAAACGCACCATCGCTGTCTCGGCCAACACGCAGGGGCGCTCCAGCGGCGAAATCACTGCCGACGCCCTGAAGATCGCCCGCGAAATGAATTTCCCACCAGGCTACGGCCTGCAACTGGCAGGCGCCTCCAAAGACCAGAAAGAGGTGTTTGGCGACATGGGTGTGGCTTTGATCTCCGGCATCGCACTGATGTACCTGATCCTCGTGATGCAGTTCAGCTCGTTCACGGCACCGCTGGCGGTGATGCTGTCGCTGCCACTGTCATTGATTGGTGTGGTGCTGGCCTTGCTGCTGACGGGCGGCACGCTCAACCTGATGAGCTTCATCGGCGTCATCATGCTGATGGGTCTGGTGGCCAAGAACGCGATCTTGCTGCTCGACGCCGCCCGCACCGAAGAGGCGCAGGGCGTGGACCGCGAAGAGGCTCTGATGAACGCTGGCCGCAAGCGCCTGCGCCCCATCCTGATGACCACCTTTGCACTGATCGCGGGCATGCTGCCCGTGGCCATCGGCATGGGCGAGGGCGGCGAGTTCTACCGTCCCATGGCGGTGGCCATCATCGGCGGCACCATCACCTCCACACTGCTCACGCTCCTGGTGGTGCCCAGCTTCTACGACAGCATCGAACTCAAGCGCGACCACATGGGCGCCAAGTTCCATGCGCGTGAGGTGCGCTGGAACACCGCCGTGTCGGTGGTGCTGACCGGGCTGGAAGTGCTCATGACCTTGCTGCTGCTGCGCATGGTCTACCGGGGTGTCGTGCACGCATGGGCCTGGCAACGCCAGCGCCGGACCTGATGCACACCGCCATGACCCTGTCTCACCCGCATCCGGGCACGCTCGGCATTGACTTTGGTACATCCAACTCCGCCATGGCCTGGGCCGACGCCCAGGGAACGGCAAGGCTGATCCCGCTCGAAGGCCAGGCACTGGCCATGCCCACAGCCGTGTTCTACAACGCCGAAAGCGGTGGCACCCATTTTGGACGCGACGCCATTGCACAGTACCTGGAAGGGACCGAAGGGCGTTTGCTGCGCTCGCTCAAAAGCCTGCTGGGCAGCCCGCTGCTGTCCGAGACCACCCAGATCAACCACCAGGCCATCAGCTTCCAGGACATCATTGCGACCTTTCTGGCCACCCTGCGCGAACGTGCCACGCACGCACTGGGCACACCGCCGCAGCGCGTGGTGATGGGGCGCCCGGTTCACTTTGTGGACGACGACCCTGAGCGCGACACGCTGGCCCAGCAGTCGCTGCTGCAGGCCGCCCAATCGGTCGGTTTTTCCGAAGTGTCTTTTCAGCTCGAACCGATCGCAGCAGCACTGGATTACGAACGCCGCCTGAGCCACGAAAGCACGGTTCTGGTGGTGGACATTGGCGGCGGCACCTCCGACTTCACGGTGGTGCGGCTGGGCCCCGAGCGCATGCAACTGAATGAGCGCACCAGCGATGTGCTGGCCACCACCGGCGTGCACATTGGCGGGACCGATTTTGACCGCCGACTCAACCTGGAGCAGGTCATGCCTTTGCTCGGGTTTCGCCACATGGGTCCCGAGCAGCGCGAGGTGCCCAACCGCGTGTTCTTTGACCTGGCAACCTGGCACCTGATCCATTGGCAGTATCTGCCCAAAGCCATCAGCCAGGCGCAAGCGCTGCGCAGCAACTACAGCGACCTGTCCTTGCATGCGCGCCTGATGCAGGTGCTGCATGAACGACTGGGGCACCACGTGGCCCATGAGGTGGAACAAGCCAAGATCCGCTGCTCGCAACAGGGCATCGACACGGCCGTGGATCTGTCGGTGCTGCAAGCCCGGCTGGATGCGCCCTTGGGGGTGGCCCACATGCGTGAGCATCTGGCCGAATTGCTGCAGCGCACGGTGGCTTGCGCGCAAGCGTGCGTCCAACTGGCGGGCCTGCAAGCCAACCAGCTGGACGGCATCTACCTCACGGGCGGCTCATCGGCCTTGCGTCCGTTCCAACAAGCCTTGCAGGCCGCGTTCACGGATGTGCCTTTGATCGAAGGCGACTTGTTCGGTGGCGTGGCCTCGGGGCTGGCCTACAGCCACGCTTGATCAGGGCTTGGCATTCAGGCTTTTCTCAAGCGCGCTGATCAGGCTGCGGCTGTCGGGCCCGGTCATGCTGCTGTAGCTGTCCACCAGACGGCCATCGCGACCAATCAGGTATTTGTAGAAATTCCAGCGCGGTGCAGCGGCCCCTGGCTGCTGGGCCAGCTGTTTGAAGAACGGGTTGGCTTGCTCGCCCTTGACGCTGGAGGCGGCAAACATCGGGAACTTCACGCCAAAAGTGTTCTCGCAAAAATCGGCAATGTCCTTGTTGTTGCTTTTTTCCTGCGCAAAGTCGTTGGACGGGAAACCGAGCACCACCAGACCCTGGTCCTTGTAGCGGGCATACAGCGCTTCCAGCCCCTTGTACTGCGGCGTGAAGCCGCAGTAACTGGCCGTGTTGACTGCCAACACCACCTTGCCCGCGTACTGGCACAGCGACTGTGGCGTCTCGTCCTGCAAGCGAAGCAAGGTGTGGTTGAGCAAGGCCGGACACGCGACCGCAGGGACTTGTGCCTGGGCCAAGCCACAGGTCAACGCACCCCAGAAACAAGCAAACAACAAACGAATGGACTGTGTTGTGGTCATATTCACCCCTCCATGCTGCGCATCAATCGCTGGCGCCCTTCCAGCACATGCTTTTCCGCTGCTGACCGGGCCCTGCTGTTGGCACCCTTGACGATGGCCTCGTAGATCTGGTGGTGCTCGATGTTGGAGCGGCGCATATTGCCCGGAACGTTGAAATACTTGCGGCGAAACAGGTGCAGTTCTTTCACATAGTCGTCGTAGGCGGCCTGGGCGCGCTGGTTGCCTGACAGGCGCATGATCCGTTGGTGAAAGCGCAGGTTCAGCTCGTAGTAGCGGCTGCCGTCTTCTTGCTCACAGGCTTGGTCCATGCCTTGGAGCAGTTCTTCAAACTGCCGTTTGTCGGCCTCGGTCAGGTGTTCACTGGCGTGCTCGGCCCCAAAGCCGAACATCAGAGCGCGCAGTTCATAGGTTTCCAGCATTTCGCGCAGCGAGAACTGTCGCACGAAAACGCCCCGGTTCACCACCGCCGTGACCAGGCCCTGGCCGGTGAGGATACGGATGGCTTCGCGCACCGGGCCCCGGCTGGTGCCCATGCGCAGCGCCAGCGCGGCCTCGTTGAGCCGCTCGCCGGGCTGCAGCTCGCCGGTGTAAATCCATTGCTTGAGCTGCTCGGCCACCCACAGGGGCAGGTTTTGCTCGGGTTTGTCGGGCAGGGAAGTCATGCCCCATGGTACAGGAGCCGGCTGGCAAAACAGCCCAGCAGCCCTGCCAGCATGTCGACAATTCTTCCAAAGTGTTGACACTTTATGATTGATCGGTTCACACTGCGCCTTGATTTTGGCTCTTTGCAGGATCCTGCCATGCCCCATTTGCCCGCTTCTGCCGCGCTGTCGCACCTGCGCGTGATCGACCTGACCCAGGTGCGCGCCGGCCCCACCTGTTGTCGCCAGCTGGCCGACTGGGGCGCCGATGTGGTGCAGGTCCAGATGCCAGAGCACATGCGTGGCGACGACACATTGGGCGGGCAAGAGGGCTCGGACTACCAGTACACCCACCGCAACAAGCGCTCGATCACACTCAACCTCAAGGAGCCCGAAGGCATTGCGCTGCTCAAGCAGCTGATTGCCAAGGCCGATGTGGTGGTGGAGAACTTCCGCCCCGATGTGAAGTTCCGCCTGGGCATTGATTACGAGAGCCTCAAGGGCGACAACCCGGGCCTGATCTACGCCAGCATTTCGGGCTTTGGCCAGACCGGGCCGCTGGCCCAGCGTCCGGGTTTTGACCAGATCGCGCAGGGCATGGGCGGCCTGATGTCGGTCACCGGCCAACCCGGTGACGGGCCAATGCGTGTGGGCATTCCGATTGCTGATCTGTGCGCTGGCATTTTTGCGGCGCAGGGCATTTTGGTGGCGGTGATCGAGCGGCAAAAGTCCGGCCAGGGCCAGTGGTTGCACACCTCGCTGCTCGAATCGATGGTCTACATGATGGACTTCCAGACCTCGCGCTGGCTGATCGATGGCGAAGTGGCCACGCAGGCGGGCAACTTCCACCCGACCAGCATCCCTACAGGCGTGTACAAGGCGCGCGACGGCTACATGAACATCGCGGTGTTCGGCTCCAAAATCTGGGAGCGGTTTTGCGACATTCTGGGTGCACCGCAATGGGTCACCGACGAGCGCTACAAGGACAAGCCCAGCCGCTCGGTCCACCGCGATGCGCTCAACGCCGAGATCAACGAGCGCCTGGCCGCGCAGGACTGCGCCTATTGGATCCAACGCCTGAACGAAGGCGGCGTGGCCTGCGGCTTGATCAACAGCATGGACGCGGTGTTTGAAGAGCCGCAAGTGCAGCACCTGAAGATGGTGAAAGATGTGGTGTCCCCTCACCAGGGCCCACAACGGCTGGTGGGCCAGCCGGTGCAGCTGGAGCGCACACCCAGCACCATCGCCCGCACCACGCCACGGCGCGGCGAGCACAGCACAGAAATCCTCAGCGAGCTGGGCGTGAGCGCCGCAGATCTGGCCCGCCTGAAATCCACCGGAGTTTATTGATGAGCGACATCACCTACATCTCACCCACCGAACGGGTCAACACCTGGCTGGACGGCAGCACGCTGTTCATCGAGTTCAACAACCCCGCACGCCACAACGCATTGAGTGTGGACATGTGGGAAGCCGTGCCCGTGCTGCTGGGCCTGGCCGAGCAAGACAGCCGGGTGCGGCTGGTGGTCTTTCAAGGCGCGGGTGGCAAGGCCTTTGTCTCGGGCGCGGACATCTCGCAGTTTGAAGACATGCGCGCCGCCAAGGAGGCGGTAACGCGCTACGAGGCCATGGCCGAAGCCGCGCTCATGGGCATCTACAACTTCTCCAAACCCACGCTGGCCTGCATCCAGGGTTACTGCATCGGTGGCGGTGTGAATGTGGCGATCAGCTGCGACATGCGCATTGCCGCGAGCGACGCGGTGTTCTCGGTGCCTGCCGGCCGCCTGGGTCTGGGCTACCGCTACTCGGCCATGAAAAACCTGGTCGATCTGATCGGGCCCGGTGCAGCCAAGGACCTGTTCTTCACCGCCCGCCGCATCGACGCGGCCGAGGCACACCGGCTGGGCCTGGTCTCGCGCATCGCGCCTGTAGACGCCTTGCCGGAGTTGTTGGCCGAGTACACCCGTGCGCTCCATGAAAATGCGCCGCTCACGATCCAGGCCGCCAAGTTCATCACGCGTGAAGTGCTCAAGGCTTCGCCCGAAGCCGATCTGGCGCATTGCCAGCAACTCATCCGCGGCTGCTTTGACAGTGCCGACTACGCCGAAGGCCGCAAGGCTTTCATGGAAAAACGCAAGCCCGTGTTCAAGGGCATCTGAGTGCTTTGCCTCAACAAGGAGCCAACATGAAGTCTTACTGGATGGTCTCGGACAACACAGGCTCCCGCCTGGAGTTGCGCAATGTCGACACACCCCAGCCCAGCGCAGGACAGGTGCTTGTCAAAATGCACGCGGCGTCGCTCAACCGGGGTGAATTCATCCATGGTCACGGCTTGCACGCCGCAGGCAGCGCCAAAGCCGCTGGCATGGAAGGGGCGGGCGAGATCGTACAAGTGGGCGAGGGCGTGACAGGCTGGAAGGCGGGCGACCGCGTGATGGGCCGCTGCCCTGGCGCTTTCTCGCAATACGCGCTGATGGACGTGCGCGAGATCATGCCCGTGCCTGCCCGCCTGAGCCTCGAAGAAGCCGCGTCGATTCCGTTGACCTTTCTCGTCACGCACGACCTGCTGGTGCTGCAAGGCCAGTTGCAAACCGGGCAGTGGCTGCTGGTCAACGGCGTGTCCTCGGGCGTGGGCGTGGCCTCTTTGCAGATGGCCAAAGTGCTGGGCGCCAAAGTGATCGGCACATCGGGCTCACAGGCCAAACTCGACCAGCTCAAGCCCTTGGGACTGGACGTGGGCATTTGCACCCGCGCACCGGACTTTCATGACGCGGTGATGCAAGCCACAGAGGGCAAGGGGGCCAACCTCGCGGTCAACACCGTGGGTGGCACGGTGTTTGCCGAAGCCTTGCGCAGCCTGGCGTTTCAAGGGCGCATGGGCATCGTGGGCTATGTGGACGGCAGCTTGAGTGCGCCCATCGACCTGGAAACCCTGCATGCCAAGCGTCTGGTGGTGTTTGGCGTGTCCAACAAGCTGCGCACACCCGCACAGCGGGCCGACGGCATCGCCAAATTCGCTGCACAAATGCTGCCTGCATTTGCCGATGGCCGCATCCAGCCGCTGGTCGACCGTGTGTTCGGCTTTGACGCCATGCCGCAGGCCAAAGCACACATGGAGAGCAACCAGCACACCGGCAAGATCGTGCTGAACATCGGCTGAGTGGTCCAAGCTGCGCCGGAGACAAACGATGAACAAAAGACATGCTCTCGCCACACTCGCACTGGCTTGCCTGACAAGCACGGTGTATGCCCAGTCGAACGCGACTTACCCCAACAAACCGGTCAAACTGGTCGTCGGTTTTGCGCCTGGCGGTGCGGCCGACCATGTGGCCCGCTCGATGAGCGACGCCTTTGGCCGGGCACTGGGCACCAGTGTGGTGGTGGAAAACCGCGCAGGTGCAGGTTCGAGCATCGCAGCCGAGATCGTGGCCAAAGCCCCTGCCGATGGCTACACGGTGCTGATCGCCAGCCCCAGCAGCATATCGGTCAACCCGGCGCTCAACTCCAAACTGGGCTACACCCCCAAAGACCTCATGCCCGTGACCAAGATCACCACCTCACCCCTGGTGATCGCGGCCAACCCCAACATCGGCATCCACAACCTGCAGGACCTGATCGCCCGCGCCAAAAAAGAACCCGGTCGCGTCAACTACGCCACCTCGGGCAATGGTTCGGCACCGCACCTGGGCGCTGCGCTGTTCACGCAGCTGGCCAATGTGGAGCTGACCCACATTCCGTTTCGCGGCGGTGGCCCGGCCATCCAGTCGCTGATCGCCGGCGACACGCAAATCACCTTTGGCACACCGCCCTCGGTGCTGCCCATGATCCAGGCCGGACGCCTCAAGGGCCTGGCTGTCAGCACCATGGAACGCACCGCGCTGGTACCGGGCATTCCCGGCATGCGCGAAGCGGGCTTGCCCGAATACGGCATCGAGTTCTGGTACGGCATCTTTGTGCCCGCAGCCACGCCTGCTCCAGTGGTCAAAAAGATCTACGAAGCCGCGCAGTGGGCCATGGGGCAAGCCAACGTCAAGGCCGCGCTGAACCGCGAAGGTACCGATGTGGACCTGTCCAAATCACCCGAACAGTTCGCGGCCTTTTTGCAGGACGATGCGAAATTCTGGGTCAAGCTGGTCAAGAGTGCCGGCGTGAAACTCGACTGACAAGGAGTGTGCACATGCTGCCAAGGACTTCCGTTTGTCACCGTGCTGGCGCATGGCTCGCCAGCGCCTGGCTTGCGCTGACCGCACCTGTGGTGCAGGCCCAGGCTTATCCCAGCAAGCCGGTCAAGGTGGTGGTGGCTTTCACCGCCGGGGGCACCACCGACATCCTGGCTCGCCTGGTGTCACAGCAGCTGTCGGAGAAGCTGAAGCAACCTTTTGTTGTCGACAACAAACCGGGGGCGGGCGGCAACCTGGGCACCGAGCTGGTGGTGCGCGCACCTGCAGACGGCTACACGCTGCTGGTCAATTCGGTGGGGCCGATCGCGGTCAACCCCACGCTCTACGGCAAGCTGCCCTACAACCCCCTGACCGATCTGGTGCCCGTGGTACAGATCGCCGAAGTGCCCAATGTGCTGGTGGTGCACCCCAGCGTGCCCGCGCAGAACATGGACGAGCTGGTCGCCTACGCACGGGCCAACCCCGGCAAACTCAACTACGGCTCTACCGGCATCGGCACCTCGTCGCACCTGTCGAGCTTCATGCTGGGCAAACGGGTGGGCTTTGAGGCGACGCACATCCCGTACAAAGGGGCCGATGCACTCAAGGACCTGCTGGCCGGGCGCATCCAGTTCATGTTTGCCACCATCCCTTCGGTGATGCAGCACATCACTGCAGGCAAGTTGCGCCCCATCGCCGTGAGCAGCCTCAAGCGCTCGCGCTCGCTGCCCGATGTGCCCACCGTGGTCGAGAAAGGTTTCCCCAATTTTGAAGCGGGTTCCTGGTTCGGTTTCTTTGCGCCCAAGGGCACCCCCGAAGCCGTGATCGCGGCGGTCAACAAAACCGTCAACGAGATGCTGAGCATCCCGGCGATCGAGCAACAAATGGTGGCGCAAGGGGCCGATCCGGCTGGTGGCACGCCGGCCCAGTTTGGCCAATTCACCCAGCGTGAATTCGAAAAATGGCGCGTGATCGTGCGTGAGTCGGGCGCCAAGGCCGAGTGAGTCCACCATGAACACACCACGTCGATTGATGCTGTCGCAAAAGATGCTGGACCAGCTCGGTCCGGCCATCCTGCAGCACGCGTCGGGCCAAGCCATCGAGCTGGTGTCCATCGAATCGGCCATTGCCGATCAACGGCGCGACATGGATGCGGTCTTCATCTCGCGGGAGGTCACGGGCACCTCGACCAAACACGAAGTGCATGCCGAGCTGCAGGCTTGCTACGACCTGATGCTGGCCAACACCGCTTTGCAATGGGTACACATCCATTCGGCAGGCGCCGACCGCCCGGTTTACCAGGCACTGCAGCAGCGCGGCGTGCAGATCACCACCTCGTCTGGCGCCAATGCCCGCGTGGTGGCGGCCATGGCGTTGGCGGGTTTGCTGGCGCTCAACAAGCGTTTCCCGATGCTGTGGGCGCAGCAGCAACAGCGCGAATGGGTCCCGCTGCTGGGCGCCGGACGCATGCCACGCGATCTGCCCGGACAGACCGCCACCATCGTCGGCTGGGGGCCTATCGGACAAGCGCTGGGTCAACTGCTGCAGGCCCTGGGCCTGAACGTGGTTGCCGTGCGCACACAAAGCGCAGCACCACACAAAGGCATCGACATGGTGCGCTTTGAAGACCTGCCCGCTGTGCTGCCCCGCACCGACTGGCTGATCCTGGCCTGCCCACTCACAGCCACCACCCACGCCCTGGTCAATGCCACCGTGCTGCGGGCACTGCCGCAAGGCGCGCACCTCATCAATGTGGCCCGGGGCGAAGTGGTGGTGCAAAGCGAGTTGATCGAGGTGCTGCAAAGCGGGCATCTGGGTGGCGCATTCCTCGATGTTTTCGAGCACGAGCCTTTGCCCACCGACTCGCCGCTGTGGACCCTGCCCAACGTGATGGTGACACCCCATGCCGCAGGTCACTCCGATGGCAACGCCGGGCGCGTCAACGGCATGTTCCTCGACAACCTGACCCGCTGGCTGAGCGGTCAGGCACTGAACCAGCTGGCCCGCTGAAACGCGCGGTGGGCTTGTTCAGAACTTGACTGTCAGCCCCAGCTGGACGGAGCGCCCCAGCAAACTGTGTCCCTGGCTGTTCGCGCCCCACACATACGATGAAACCGAATAAAAGGACAAGGGCGGTTGGCGGTTGAGCAGGTTGCTCACGCTCCAGCGGAAATGGGTCTGTGAAGTGATCTGGTAAGCGCCCATGACATCCACCGTCACAAAACCAGGCACCTGCCGTCCCACCACAGACTCTCTTTTCTGTGTGTCCGTGTTCCAGGCGGTGATGGTCTTGTCGATATAGCCGCTGCTGTGGTTGACCGTCACCTGCCAGTAGGCTCTGGCCCGCTCCAGCCCCCACGTCCACTGGCTGCGCCAGCGCGGGACCACGGTATTGCTGAGGGCGGAATACGCAGCCAGATCGGAGGCCCATGCCGCGTCAGGCGTGGCTTTTTCCTCGGACCGCAGCATGTAGGTCGCCTTGACCCCCAGGTGCCAGCGCCCCCAGTCCCCCGGGTGGCGGTAGCGGGCATCGAAGTCAATGCCCTCTTTGAGCGACTGTCCCAGGTTCTGCATCTGCAGCAACATGCCCATGCGGTTGAAGTAGGTGTTGGTCTGGGGATTGAGGATCGGCTGGGGATCCACCACATACTGGGCCTGGTACTTGAACGGGTCCGCCAGCACCGAAGCATAGGACATGAATTGCAAGGTGTCGTGCATCTTCACCCGCCAATAGTCTGCCGCCAACGTGAGGTTGCGGTGCGGTGTGAAGCCCAGCCCCAGCGTGGCCTGTACAGACTGCTCGGGTTTGAGATGGGGGTTGCCATTGGCAAACATCCTGAACACATCGCCATCTCTGCACACCACGTTTTTGCCTGTACTCTGGGCCAAAGCACTGGCCACGGCATTGAAATCGTTGGTGCAGGTGAAGGTCTGCAGCGTCTGGTTGAGCGAAGGCGTGGTTGCCGTCAGCGTCTGCCCCACGGAAGGCGCACGGAAACCCGTTCCGGCAGACATACGGACCGCCCACTCGGGGCTGATGGCCCAGCGGCTGGCCAGCTTGCCGTTGGTGGTCGAGCCAACATCGCTGTAGCGGTCTGTGCGCAAAGCGGCAATCAGATCCCAGTCATGGCGAAGGGGCAGCTGCAATTCGGTATAGGCCGCCAGATCGTGGCGTTTGCCACTGAAGTTGTGTGCAGCTTGGGAGCCCGTGAGGTCACTGGAACTCACGGTCTCCTGGCGCACCTCCAGCCCCCAGGCCACCAAGCTGTCCTTGCCATTCATCTCGAACCAGGGCCGGGAGGCTCTCAGCTCCAGTGCCGTCAGGCCCGTCTTGCCCAGGACATCAGGCTGCCAGCTGTTGCGCAAAGCTTGCAACTGTGCCGTCAGTGGATTGTTCGCATCCAGAGGCAAAAGCAAGCCCGGATTCGTCAGCGGCGCATTGATCTGGCCCAGCAGGCCATACACGTCCGGGGCATCGACCTCATGCTGTGCCCGTGCCTCGGTGCGGTACAGGCTGGCGTGGTAGTTCCAACCTTCCAGTTCGCCCTTGAGCCCCAGGCTCAGGCGGGACTGGTTTTTGTCAAAGCGCTCCTGCAGCGCTGGCAAATCTGGGCGCCAGTAATAAAAGCCATTGCCCGGGTTGAGCCCGGCCGCACGCATCTCGGCATAACCCACAGCACCGGGCTGGTTCACAATCCGGCCAGCCATGATGGGCCAACTGTTGACGCCCATCGATGTTTTCTCCTGCCCATGGTAGAGCTCACTGTAGAACGTGGCCCCCTGGGACAGCAGCACTTCGCCCATCAGGTGCAGCTTCTGGCTGCGGCTCTCCGGGTAAATGTCATAGGCAGGCAGCGGGTTGACCTTGCACCCCCCTGGATACACATATCCCGAAGGCACTCTGTAGGTCACACTGTTGCCCAGGCACTCACCGTTGCTCATCAAACCACTGAGCATCGGGGGCGTACTTCCGGGTGAATAGAGCAAAGCAGGTGATGTGAATCCCGAAACCTCCGGGTTGTCGATTTCATAGTGCTGCCCGGCATGGACAAAGCCGATTCGCCCCTGCGTGGCCAATGGGCGATCCGAACCCCGCACAGCCTGGGTGTGTGCCAGCTCGGTGCTCAGGCGCAGGCTGTAGCCGTCTTCGGCCAGTTGCCCACGACCCCACACCAGGCTGGCCACCCGCCCCTGACCTGCACCGCCCACCGGGCGGCTTGGGTCGGCCGAGATTTCCAGCCCCTTGTACTCGGTGCGCGTGATGATGTTGATGACACCGGCAATCGCATCGGTGCCATACAGGGACGATGCGCCGTCCGTGAGCACTTCGATGCGGTCCACGGCCGACAAGGGCACCAGTCCCAGATCGGCACTGGCTTTTTCCGTGCCCGAAATGCTCTGGATGCCGAACGGCGCCAGTCGCTTGCCATTGAGCAGCACCAGCGTACCCGTGGGCATGCCGTGCAAGGCGCCATGGGTGAACCCATTGAAGCTCTTGCTCAGCAGGCCCAGTTCCTCGCCATTGACCGCACTGGGCAAACGCTCCATGACCTGCGCCAGACTGGTGAGCCCCTGGCGCTGGATGTCCTGGCGGGTGATGACCTGCACCGGCAGGGCCTGTGTCTGGTCCTTGCGAACGATCGACGAGCCCGTGATCTCCAGGCCACCCATCTGACGAAACTGCAGGCCCTCGCCGGTGACTTCCACGGGCGGGTAGGTGCGGGTGACGGCCTGCGCCTGTGCATGCATGGCCTGAAGCAGCCACAAGCTGGCCAATGCCACGGAAACGCTAAGCCGGTGTTGTCGGGTGGGGTGATCCATGTTGTCCTCTTCTCAAACACGTTCCAGAGTGTTTGGATTTGAATTGATGGATCATAAAGTATTCAATAATTAGATCGCCTTATGCCAATGTGGCTCTGCCTCGATCAGGGTCAGGCTCGTCGATTCAGCCCATCACCGCCCGCCACAACACCAGCACCGCATCGCATTCGGCCTGCAAGGTGGCAGGTTCCACGTCGGTCGGCTCTTCATTCAGCCGCGCCCGGTGCTGCAGACGACGCAGCTCACGGTAAGCGTTGGCCGCCGCCTGACCGACACCGGCAGGCAGCAGGCCCACGGCTTCGGCGCGCTGCAACAGGGCGATGTTGCCCACGTTGTCGGCCAGTTCAGGGTGCGCAGCGGTGTGTGTGAGCACCAGGTACTGCACCACGAATTCAGCATCGACCATGCCGCCGGGGCTGTGCTTGACGTCAAAACGCCCGGATTTGACCGGATGGCCCTGACGCACCCGCTCGCGCATGCCCACGATCTCGGCCTTGAGGCCCGCCGCATCGCGGGGTGCGCAAATGACCGCATGGCGCACCGCATCAAAGCGTGGCGCCAAATCCGGCAGACCCATGACAAAGCGGGCACGGGTCATGGCCTGGTGCTCCCAGGTCCAGGCGGTGTTGCTGCCACGCTGCTCCTGGTAGTCGGCATAGGCCTCAAAGCGCGTCACCAGCAAGCCGGAGTTGCCGTTGGGCCGCAACGCCGTGTCGATCTCGTACACATCGCCCTCGCGGGTTTTGACGGTGAGCCAGTTGATGAGTTTGCGCACATAGGCCGCATAGACTTCCTGGGCACGTTCATCCTCGTCGTCGTAGACGAACACGATGTCCAGATCGCTGCCGTAGCCCAGCTCCTTGCCGCCCAGCTTGCCGTAAGCAATGACGGCAAAACGCGGTTCGTCACGGTGGCGGTTCTTCACACGCTGCCAGCACCAGCGAGCAGTCACGCGCAGCACGGCATCGGCCAATGCGCTCAGGTCATCGGCCACTTGCTCCACCGTCAGCACGCCCTCGACGTCGCGCGCCAGGGTCCTGAACTGCTCGGCGTGGTGCGCACGGCGCAGCAAATCGAGCAAGCTTTCTTCGTCGTCTTCGCCCGTGCGCTTGAGCGCGGCCAGGCGAGCCTCCAGGTCCGATTCAAACTCGACCGCATCGAAGCGGCTGGTGAACAGGTTGCCCCCGGCCAGCTCGTCGATCACGCCCGGGTGCTGCACCAGATAGCGCGCAGGCCAGCGGGCCGCACCCAACAGGCGCAGCAGCCGCTCATGGATGGAGGGCCGCTCCAGCAGCAGCGACAGGTAAATCTCGCGGCGCATCAGAGGCTCCAGCCAATCGGCCATGCGCAGCACCGCCACTTCGGCAATGCGCCCTTCGCTGAGCCATTGGGCCGTGCGCTGCAGCAGGCGCATCAGGCGCCCGCGTGCATCGTCGCGCAGGGCCTGCACACGCGGGTCATCGGCCCACTGGGCCAGGCGCTCGCGCACTGCGCCCTGAAAATCGCCCAGGACTTTTTCCAGCTCGGCGTGTTCACGACCTGCCTGACCGTTCTTGCCATTGCAGCCTTTGCACCCGCGGTCACCGCCGAGCAGGGTATCGAATTCCTGCGCAACCAGCTCGCGGTGGGCATCCAGATCGGTCAGGAACGCACAGACATTGGGGTAGTCCATCGTGCTGGCGATCCAGGCCAGGTCTTCATCGGCCGTAGGCAGCACGTGGGTCTGCTGATCGTCCAGGTACTGGATGCGGTGTTCGACTTGCCTCAGGAAAACATAGGCACGGCTCAGTGCATCGGCCGTGGCCTGGGGCATCAGTGCGGCCTTGGCCACCCGCTGCAGCGCGTCCAGCGTGGGGCGGGTGCGCAGCTCTGGGAACTGTCCGCCACGCACCACCTGCAGGAGCTGCACCGTGAATTCGATCTCGCGGATGCCGCCGCGTGAGAGTTTCACATCGTTCGCACGTTCGGGGTGCCCGGCGCTGCGCTTGGCCGCATGGTCGCGGATCTGCTGGTGCAGCGTGCGCAGCGACTCGAACACGTTGTAGTCCAGATAGCGGCGGAACACAAAGGGCAGCACCACCGCCCGCATGGCCTGGACCGAGCCACTGAGCACCGCACGGCGCGGCGCCACCACACGGCTTTTCATCCAGGCAAAGCGTTCCCATTCGCGCCCCTGCACCAGCAGGTACTCTTCGAGCGCACCGAGCGAGACCACGCTCGGGCCCGAATTGCCATTGGGACGCAAGGCCAGGTCCACCCGGAACACGAAACCGTGTTCGGTGGTGTCCCCGATCAGTGCGTACATGCGCTTGACGACGCGGCTGAAGTATTCCTGGCAAGAAATTTTGCCGCGCCCGTCGGCGTTGCCGGTGGTTTCGCCGTCTTCGTCGTAAACGTAAATCAGGTCGATGTCACTGGAGACATTGAGTTCGCGGGCGCCGAGTTTGCCCATGCCCACGATCCACAATTCGGACGGCTGACCGTGTGCCGTCATGGGGATGCCATGCAGGGCCTGCAGGTCGGCCTGCACCTGGGTGTAGGCCGCGTCCAGCGTCACTTCGGCCAGCCAGGTCATGGCGCGGGTCACCGTGTCCAGTGGGGCGCGCTGTTCGCAGTCGAGCACCACCAGCCGCTCCAGCGTCAGCTGCCGCAGCACCCGCAAGGCCGAGGGCAAATCCAGCCCGCGCATTTGCAGTGTCTGCAAGGACTGGGTGAGCGTTTCACGTGTGGGGGCCCCGGGGGGCAATGCCGAAAACCAGTCGGCGTAGCGCCTGCGCAAGCGCTGCACAAACCGGGAGCCCAAGGCTTGAGCTTCGAGCCAAGGCGACGTGGCGGGAGCGTCCATTGGACGGTCTTCGCTGCGGGTCATAATTCCTGCTGACTTTCTGATGCGTTCTTTCGTGCCATTTTTGCCCAAATTTCCAGAATCTGCCGCCATCTGGGCCGGTCTGCGCCGACTCGCCCGCTGGGCCTGTTGGGCCTTGCTGGCCCTGGGCCTGATGCTGGGGGCCGCCTGGGGCACTTTGCATTTGTGGATTGTGCCGCGAATCGGCCAATTCCGGCCTGCGCTGGAACAGCTGGCCCGTCAAACCCTGGGGGTGCCCGTGCGCATTGGCGGCATCCAGGCCGAGTCCACCGGCTGGGCACCTTCGTTTGAATTGCGCGAGATCGAGTTGCTGGACAGCGAAGGCCACCCGGCCTTGCATCTGCCCCGTGTGGTGCTGGCCATCAGCGTGCGCTCGGTACTGCACCTGGGCCTGGAGCAGCTGGTGCTGGACCGGCCTTCGCTGGATGTGCGGCACACCGCTTCGGGTCAATGGCTGATCGCAGGTCTGCGCCTGGGTTCAGTGCAAAGCGACAACAGCGCCGTGGCCGACTGGCTGTTTTCGCAGCGCGAAGTCATCGTGCGCGGCGGCACCCTGCGCTGGGTGTCCGAGCGAGCGCTGATGGGGCACGCGACCTCGCCGACCACGGAAACAGACACGGCACCGGCCGCCCTGGCCCTGCAGGACGTGGACATCGTGCTGCGCAATGGCCACCGCGATCACGCCCTGCGCATCGACGCCACTCCGCCTGCTGACTGGGGTGAGCGCTTCGTGCTGATGGGGCATTTCCAACGCCGACTGCTGTCCACCCACGCCGGGCATTTCGCCGACTGGTCTGGCCCCGCCTATGGCTATTTCCCGCATGTGGATGTCTCGCAACTGCGCCAGCATCTGCGGCTGGGCATCGATGTGACTTCTGGCCAGGGTCGGCTGCGCCTGTGGTCTGACATCGACAAAGGTGAATGGACGGGCGGCGCGGCCGATCTGGACCTGCACTCGGTCCAGGCCACGCTGGACCCGGCACTGGGCCCTTTGGGATTCAGCCAACTGTCTGGGCGGCTGGCCGGTCAATCCAACGCCCTGGGCTGGCGCCTGTCCACACGTGACCTGGCGTTTGTCAGCGACCAGGGCCTGACCTGGCCGGGCGGCAATCTGTCGCTGCAACTGACGCATGCCACAGCCAAGCAGCCCGAGAAAGGCGAAATCAAGGGCGACCGCCTGGACCTGCAAGCCCTGCGCGATGTGGCCTTGCGCCTGCCGCTGCCCGCGCAGTGGCACGAGCGCCTGACACAGCACCACATTGAAGGGCAGGTGTCTGCCCTGCGCCTGGCCTGGCAGGGCGCCCGGTCATCGCCCGAGCGGTACGAAGCCCAGATCAAGGCCGATGGCCTGCAGGTGCAGGCCCTGACGGAAAACGCCGAGAACTGGCCCGGCCTGGAAGGCGCCCGGCTCGAACTGGACATGAACCAGCAGGGCGGGCGGGCGCAATTGCACATGGACCATGGCGGTCAATTGGGCTGGGCTGGGCTGCTCGAAGACAAATCGCTGGCCCTGCGCGAGCTGCATGCCGATGGCCGCTGGCAATGGCAAAACGGGCTCCTGCAGGTGCCGCAATGGAAGGTGCAGGTCACCAACGAAGACCTGGAAGGCGAAGTGCACGGCGAGTGGCGCGCCAGCCCCGAGGGTGGGCCCGGTGTGCTGGACCTGCAAGGGCGTTTTGCACATGTCGAGGCCCACCGTGTCCACCGTTACCTGCCACTGAGCTTGCCTGAAGAAGTGCGCCACTATGTGCGCGACAGCGTGGTCAAAGGGACCGCCTCCAAAGTGCAGGTGCGCATCAAGGGCGATCTCAAGGACATCCCGTTCGCACAGCCCAAGCAGGGCGAGTTCCATTTCGCCGGACACCTGCGTGATGTCGACATGGTCTATGTGCCTGCCCGCCTCTTGCCCGCAGGCAGCCTGCCCTGGCCACGCATTTCAGGACTGAGCGGTGATGTGGCGTTTGACCGCCTGGGCATGAAGCTGGGCAATGCCAGCGCCCGGCTGGGTGACACCAAAAACAGCCCTCAGGTCAGCAATCTGAAGGCCGAGATTGCGGACATGGCCCACGATGCCCGGGTCGATGTGTCGGCCGACCTGCGCGCCAGCACCAGCCAGACGCTGGGCCTGATCCAGCAGTCGCCGCTGGGCAAGCTGCTGCAAGGCGCGCTTGACAAAGCCGAGGGCACCGGCAACCTGCAAGCCAAACTCAAGCTGTCGATCCCGGTGCTGCACGCGCAAGACAGCAAGGTGCAAGGCAGCGTGACGCTGGCGGGCAATGACCTGAGCATCGTGCCAGGCCTGCCTGCGCTCGAAAAAATCCAGGGCACCTTGAATTTCAACGAAAACGGTTTTCATGTGCCTGGCGCCCAGCTGCGCCTGCTGGGTGGACCTGCCCGGCTGGAAGGGGGCACACGGTCTGCCCAGGCCGACCCCAAAGAGCCGCTGCTGTTGTTCAAGGCCCAAGGCCAGGCCAGCGCCGAAGGCTTGCGCCAGGCCACGGGCTTGCGCCCGCTGGACCTGCTGGCCCAGCACGCCCGTGGCAGCGCAGCCTACAGCGCCAGTCTGGGTTGGCGACAGGGCCAGCCCGAGCTGTCGGTGCGCAGCACGCTCGAAGGCCTGGAGCTGAACCTGCCGACCCCGCTGGGCAAGCCTGCCGCACAGGCCATGCCCCTGCTCATCACCTCGCAGGTGCACGGGCAGAACCGCAGCCTGCGCGACCAGGTCCAGATCGGCCTGGGCAGCATCGCCTCGGCAGCCTATGTGCGTGACCTGAGCGGCGCCGTGCCCAGCGTCTTGCGCGGCAGCATCAACATCGGCACCAGCGCGTCCACAGCCGTGTCCATGCCCGACAGCGGCGTGGCAGCCAAAGTCGTGCTCGATCAAATCCCGGTCGATGCCTGGCAGGCCCTGTGGCCCGCCAGCAGCACCTTGTCTGCCGAACTCGGCGGCTGGGAAGGCTACCTGCCCAACCGCCTGGCCGTGCAGGCACAGACACTGACCACCGATGGCCGCACCCTGCACCAGGTGGTGGCCGGCATCACGCGTGAAAGCAACACCTGGAAAGCCAGCGTGGACGCCCGCGAGCTGAGCGGACAGATCGCCTACACACTGCCCTCGCCCACCCAGGCCGGGCGTGTCTATGCGCGCCTGAGCCGCCTGAACCTGCCGCCTTCGAGCATCAGCGATGTGGAGTCCATGCTGGAGACACCCCCCGTGTCCATGCCGGCACTGGACATCGAAGTGGCCGAGCTGGAGCTGCGCGGCAAGAAACTGGGCCGCGTCGACATCGAGGCCATCAACACCGAGCCGCGACCCATGGCCGCCAGCCCCACACGCGAATGGCAGCTGCGCAAGTTCAACATCACCTTACCCGAGGCCAGCTTCCGCGCCACAGGCCGCTGGATCACGGCCGCCGAAGCCGGGCGCGCCCGCAAGACCGACATGAATTTCAGGCTCGATGTGTCCGATGCGGGCGCTCTGCTCACCCGCCTGGGCACCCCTGGTGCACTGCGCGGCGGCAGTGGCCACCTGGAGGGGCAGATCGACTGGTCAGGCTCGCCGCTGGCCCTGCATTACCCCAGCATGAACGGCCACTTTGCCGTGCAGATGGGGCGCGGCCAGTTCCTCAAGGCCGATGCGGGCGCAGCCAAGCTGCTCGGGGTGCTGAGTCTGCAGGCGCTGCCGCGCCGCCTGTTGCTGGACTTTCGCGATGTGTTCTCGGACGGTTTTGCTTTTGACACGGTGCAAGGCGATGTGCGCATTGCCAAAGGCCTGGCCAGCACGCGCAATCTGCAAATCAAGGGGGTCAATGCCCTGGTGCAGATGGAAGGCTCTGCCGACATTGCCCGGGAAACCCAGCAGCTGCAGGTGCTGATCCTGCCCGAACTCGATGCGGGCACGGCCGCCCTGGTGGCCGGCATCACGGTCAACCCGGTGGTGGGCCTGACCTCGTTCCTGGCCCAGCTGCTGCTCAAAAAGCCGCTGACCAAGGCTTCGGTTCAAACCTTCACCATCGACGGCAGCTGGTCTGACCCACGCGTCACACGCACCGACAACCCCGTGCCCGCCACTGCAGGCACCGCCACACCATGAGCCCGGACAAACCAGAAGCCACAGGCTGGCGGCCTCGCTGGACGGCATGGCAACGCGAGCGGCTGCATGCCTTGCATTGGGGCACCGCGCGTCTGGCCCTTTGGGGCGCCTTGATCGGGCTGGTGTTGGCCGTGCTGGTCACCCTGGTGTGGCTGGCCGGGCGCTATGAAGCCAGCCAGGTGCAAGCCGAGTTGGAGCGCGACACGGCCGACGCCGTCAATGACCTGCGCACCGGGCTGTCACGCGATGTGCAGTCGCTGCAAGGCCTGCTGGCCACACAGCCTCGTCCACAGGAATGGCAGGCACAGATGCTGGCTCAGCTGACCCAGCACCGCGAATGGCTGCGCGTGGAGTGGCGGGACACACAGATGCAGCTCAAGAGCGGCATCGACTCGCCCATGCGTGCGCCGGTTTTCGAGCGCACCCCGCGAGCAGACACCATCGGTGAAATCCTGCAATCCTGCCAGCGCGCCAAACGCTCCAATGGCCCGGCCTATTCCAGCAGCTATTACCTGCCGCAATTCGACGGCCTGGGCATGGAGGTGATGGAGTTGTGCCTGCCCGTGACACACGAAGGCGCACTCACGGGCTACACGCTGGTGACCTACAGCCTGCAAGAATTGCTCACCGAACGGCTGGTGACCACTTATGGTCGACGCAACGAAATTTCGTTCACCGAGGCCGATGGCACCCGGCTGGCCATGGTGGGTTCGCAGCGGCGTGGACAGCGCTTGTTCACCGCCCAGCAACTGCTGGACCTGCCGGGCACCACCATGGTGCTGCGCATGGATGGCCGCAGAACAGCCCCGGACCTGTTCCCCAACCTGCTGACCGCGTTGGTCACGGCCATGTCGATCGCACTGATCACCGTGGTCACCATGCTGGTCAAGGACTCGCGCCGCCGCCTCAAGGCCGAGCACGAACTGGCCGAGGCACTGGCGTTTCGCAAGGCGATGGAAGACTCGCTGGTGACCGGGCTGCGGGCGCGTGACCTGCAAGGCCACATCACCTACGTCAACCCGGCGTTTTGCGAGATGGTGGGGTTTGACACGCAGGAGCTGATGGGGCGCAGCGCCCCCATGCCCTACTGGCCGCCCGAGATGGTGGGGGAGTACCAGCAGCGCCAGGCGATCCGGCTGGCGGGCAACGCTCCGCCACGCGAGGGCTACGAATCGGTCTTCATGCGCAAGGACGGCACCCGCTTTCCGGTGCTCGTCATCGAAGCACCGCTGATCAGCACCACAGGTCAACAGACTGGCTGGATGAGCGCGATCCTCGACATCAGCGAGCAGCGCCGGGTGGAAGAGCTGTCACGCGCCAGCCAGGACCGTCTGCAGGCCACGGCACGCCTGGCCACTGTGGGCGAGATGGCCTCGCTGCTCAGCCACGAACTCAACCAGCCGCTGGCTGCGATTGCCAGTTACGCCAACGGCTCGCTGAACCTGCTGCGCGAGCCGGGCACCGACACGATGGACGATGTGCACATGGCCTTGCGACGCATTGCCGAGCAGGCGGGCCGCGCCGGGCGGGTCATCAACAGCGTGCACGACTTTGTGCGCCGCCGCGATCAGGCCCGCGAATCGGTGCCGGCACAGGTGCTGCTCGATGCGATTGCCCCACTGGTCAACCTGCAGGCGCGCAAGCTGCAGGTGCAAGTGCACATGCGTGTGGACGCCCGCCTGCCCAATGCGCTGTGCGACCGCACCATGGTCGAACAAATTCTGTTGAACCTGGCGCGCAACGGCATGCAGGCCATGGACCGCCCGGAATGCCTGGACAGGGCCTTGGTGATCCACGTCAAGCGTGCCGCCTCCAACGCGCAGCAAAGCTGGCTCGAATTCGTGGTGGCCGACCAAGGCTCGGGCATCGACCCTGCGGTGGCTGACCAGTTGTTCACCCCATTTTTCACCACCAAGGCCGAAGGCATGGGCCTGGGACTGAGCCTGTGCCGCACAGTGGTCGAGCAGCACGGTGGCCACATGAGTTTCGAGCACAACCATCCCCGCGGTACCCTGTTCCGCTTCACGCTGCCAGCCGTGGCCTCCGGTCGCCACACTGCCTAAAATCGCGCCATGGACCACCCCCTTGATGCCACCGTCTTCATCGTCGACGACGACGCCAGCGTGCGCGAAGGCATGGCCTGGCTGCTGCGCACACGCCGTCTGCTGAGCGAAGCCTATGACAGCGCCGAGGCCTTCCAGCACATGCTGACCAGCACCTCGCCCGCCTGGGGCCCGGGCGGCCTGCCCACACAGGCAGGCTGCATCTTGCTGGACGTGCGCATGCCCGGCATGAGCGGCCTGGCCTTGTTCGAGCAACTGCTGCAAACCGGTCTGGCACACGCCTGGCCGGTGATTTTTCTGACTGGCCACGCCGATGTCCCCACCGCCGTGGACAGCGTCAAGCGCGGCGCTTTCGACTTCTGTGAAAAACCATTTTCCGACAATGCCCTGGTCGACCGCATCGAGCAGGCGCTGGCCCTGTCAGCGCAGCAACTGGCGCGCCGTCATCTGAGAAAAATGCGCGAGCAACAGTTGCAGGAACTCACCGAGCGCGAACGCGATGTGATGCGTCTGGTGATCGAAGGCCTGCCCAACAAACTGATCGCCGACCAGCTGGACATCAGCGTGCGCACGGTGGAAGTGCACCGCTCGAGGGTGTTCGACAAGATGGATGTCAAATCGGCCGTCGAACTGGCCAATTTGCTGCGCGAAGCGACATGACCCTGACCCGATCCGTGCCCCGTTTCCAACGGCCCATGCGGGCTGCGTGGTGCATGGGCCTGGCACTGCTGGTCCTGGGTGGCTGCTCGACCACGCCCCTGCCGCCAGATTCGCCCCGGGTCATGAACGGGCAAAACCACCTGGCTCGCAACGACATTGCGCTGTATGCCCTGTCGCTGCTGGACACCCGCTACACCTGGGGCGGCAGGGGACCGGCCACCGGCTTTGACTGCTCGGGGCTGGTCAGCCATGTCTACCAGGAGGCCGCGGGCATCAAGCTCGCTGGCAGCTCGGTAGCGCTGGGGCAAATGTCCCGACCCATTGACCCCGAACAAAAACAACCCGGTGATCTGGTGTTTTTCAATACCCTGGGTTCGCACCACTCGCATGTGGGCGTGTACATCGGCAACGGACGCTTCATCCACGCCAGCAACCCGCGCACCGGGGTGCGGGTGGACCTGCTGAGCAACCGCTATTACGCCCAGCGCTTTGAGGGCGTGCACACCCTGCTGGACTGAATCAGGCCTGGCCGTCGTCCGGCGGTGGCAATTCGCCTTTTTGACGCCCGGAGAACATGGTCCACCAGACAATCACGATCAGGACGATCAACGCCAACAAAGCTTCCAGCAAAATCAGGCCCATGCAATTCCTCTTGTCCACGCCTTGGGTGTTTCAACGCCAGGCCTGCGCCCCCCGTTTGGCGGCACTGTTTGCGGCCTTGTCGCTCGCCATTCTAGGCACCCTGGCGGGCTGTTCGTCGACACCGCCCCAGAATGAGTCGCCTGCGGCGCAGGCAACATCACCCGACGATGCAGGCCCCTTGCCACCGCCCATCACCCGAGCACAAAGCCGCTGGGTGGCCGTCCCCTGGTCGGCGCTGCCCGGCCTGGAGGAAGATGCGCTGCATGAAGCCTGGCCTGCCTGGCTGCGCAGCTGCGAACGCAGCCAGCCCGTCTGGACTCGCCTGTGCCCCGAAATACGGGAGCTGGCCAACGCAGGCACCGAAGTCCAACGTGCATGGATGCGCCGCCGACTGCAGGCCTACCGGGTGGAGTCACCCCAAGCCGACACCCACGGACTGCTGACCGCGTACTACGAACCGTTGCTGGACGCCAGTCGCCTGCCCCAGGGCAGCTTTCGGGTGCCGCTGTATGCACCGCCCGCCGACCTGAACAAACGCAAGCCCTGGTACACCCGCCAGGAAATGGACACACTGCCCTCTGTCAAAAACGCGCTGCGCGGCAAGGAGCTGGTCTATCTGAACGACCCAGTGGACGCGATGGTGCTGCAGATCCAGGGCTCTGGCATCGTGCGCGTGAGCGAGCCGGATGGCCGCCAGCGCCTGCTGCGTCTGGCCTTTGCCGGCACCAACGAGCAGCCCTACAAAAGCATTGGCCGCTGGCTGCTCGACCAGGCTTTGGTACGCGACGCCTCCTGGCCCGGCATCAAGGCCTGGATCGCCCGCAATCCCTCGCGCACGCAGGAGCTGCTGTGGAGCAATCCGAGGGTGGTGTTCTTCCGCGAAGAAACGCTGCCTCCGGGCAGCACGCCCCCCGGGCCCAAAGGTGCGCAAGGCGTGCCGCTCACCGCGGGCCGCTCGATCGCAGTGGACCGCGAAAGCATCCCCTACGGCACCCCGGTGTGGCTCAGCTCGCGCGGGCCGCAAACCACGCTCAACCGGCTGGTGCTGGCCCAGGACACGGGCACGGCCATTGTGGGCGCCGTGCGGGCCGACTACTACGCAGGGTCGGGCCCGGAAGCGGGCGAGCTGGCCGGGCGCCTGAAACAACAGCTGCAGTTGTGGGCGCTGTGGCCACGATGAACGCCGTCTTTGAATGCCGCCCGGGCTGCGCTGCGTGCTGCATTGCACCGTCCATCTCGACACCCATTCCAGGCATGCCCCAGGGCAAGCCGGCGGGCGTGCCTTGTGTGCAGCTGGACGCGCAGTTGCGCTGCAAGATCTTTGACCAGCCCTCACGCCCGGCCGTGTGCGGCCAGCTGCAGGCCTCGCCCGAAATGTGTGGCGAGCAGGACGATCGCGGGCAATTTGCACGCCTGTACCTGACGCGACTCGAAGCGTTGACACGTCCCGATGACGACCGAAAAATCGGGCCTTGATTGCGATCGAATGCCATGACCCTGCCACCCCAAACCATTGGTCTGTTTTTCACCGTTGCCCTGCTGGCGGTGACCGCCTACTTTTTGCTGGGTTCGGTGCCGCTTTTGGTGCTCAAACACGACAACCCGGTGGACGCGAGTTTCATCCGGTCCTTCTACATCACCTATTACCGAATCGCCCTGATCACGGCGGTGCCCACCGCCGTCTGCTATGCCCTGGCCGGGCGCACGGTCCTGGCCCTGGGTGCAGGGGGCATCGCCGCGCTCACCCTGCTGCTGCGTGCCCGATTCATTCCCATGATGGACCAGCTGGCACCCCAGATCCAGGCCAAGGAAGCCTTGGCCGTTCCAGCCTTTCGCCAATTGCACAAGTCAGCCATCCTCATCAACACGGGCCAGCTGCTGGCCATCCTGGGCAGCCTGAGCCTGCTCTGAGTGGCTGTAGCTTGGGTGACTGGAAGAGTTACCCCGGCCAGGGTAATCTCTGGAATGATCCCAAGGCCTTTGTGGGAGCGGCGCCCTCGCCGCGAATGAGTGGTCGCGGACCACACGTATTCGCCCCGAGGGCGGGGCTCCCACACCCCCCCCCCACCAAGGAAACAAGGACCCCATGAGCACCATCACCACGATGCACCCCGACGAATGGCAGCTGCGCGTCAACCTGGCCGCCTGTTACCGATTGGTCGCGCTCTACGGCTGGAGCGATCTGGTCTTCACCCACATCAGCGCCAAACTGCCCGCGTCGGTGGCGGGTGACGAGCACCAGTTCCTGATCAACCCCTATGGTTTGATGTTTGACGAGATCACCGCATCCAGCCTGGTCAAGGTGGACATGCAATGCAACAAGCTCGATGACAACCCCCACCCGGTCAATCCGGCAGGCTTCGTGATCCACAGTGCGGTGCATTCTGTGCGCCACGATGCCGGCTGCGTGCTGCACACCCACACCCGTGCAGGCGTGGCCGTGAGCGCACAAAAGCACGGCGTGCTGCCCATCAGCCAACAAAGCACCTTTGTGCTGGCGTCTCTGGCCTACCACGGCTATGAAGGCGTGGCGATCCGCGACGACGAGAAAGCCCGTCTGCAGGCCGATCTGGGTGAAGCCAATTTCCTGATGCTGCGCAACCATGGCCTGTTGACCGTGGGCAAAACGATTGCCGATGCATTCCTGTCGATGTACACCTTCGAGAACACCTGCCGCATCCAGGTCGATGCATTGGCGGGTCAGGCGAATGCACAAGACCTCACCGCCGTGGATCCGCAAATCCTTCATGGTGTGGCCCACGCCTCGCGTGTGCAGACCGGAGGCATGGGCGGGCAGTTTGTCTGGCCCTCACTGCTGCGCAAACTGCAGCGCGAAAACCCGGGTTACGACGTTTGAATTTCAGGAATCCACATGACCTCTCTGTTTGAACCCACCACCGCTGGCGCACTGCGCCTGTCCACCCGCATCGTGATGGCTCCGCTCACGCGCAACCGCGCACCAGGCGCCCTGGCCAACGCCCGCATGGCGGCGTATTACCGTCAGCGCGCCAACCCGGCCACCGGGGCCGGGCTCATCGTCACCGAGGCCACCGCCATCAGCCACCAGGGCCAGGGCTATGCCGATGTGCCCGGCATCTGGAGTGCCGAGCAGGTCGCGGCCTGGAAGCAGGTGACCGATGCGGTGCACGCCGAGGGCGGCACCATCGTGATGCAGCTGTGGCATGTGGGCCGCATCTCGCACACCAGCCTGCAGCCTGGCGGCGCGGCTCCCGTGGCCCCTTCGGCCCTCACAGCCAAGGCCAAGACGGTGCTGCTCATCGACGGCAAGGCGCAGTTCGTGGAAACCTCGGCCCCACGTGCGCTCGATGCAACCGAACTGCCGGGCATCGCGGCCGACTACCGCCACGCCGCCCGCAACGCCATCGCCGCAGGCTTTGATGGCGTGGAAGTGCATGCAGCCAACGGCTACCTGATCGACCAGTTCCTGCGCAGCGGCAGCAATCAGCGCAGCGACGCTTACGGCGGCTGCGTTGAGAACCGCGCACGCTTCCTGGGCGAAGTGATGCAGGCGGTCACAAGTGAAATCGGTGGCGATCGCACGGGCATCCGCCTCTCGCCCGTGACGCCCGCCAACGACGCGAGCGACGATGCGCCACAGCCTTTGTTCACCCATGTGGTCCGGCAACTCGCCCCTCTGGGGCTGGCGTTTGTGCACGTGATCGAAGGCTCCACAGGCGGCCCGCGTGACCACCAGCAAGGCCCGGCACCGTTTGACTATGCCGCGCTGCGCCAAGCCTACCGGGATACAGGCGGGCAGGGCGCCTGGATGGTCAACAACGGTTACGACCTGCCGCTGGCCCAGCAAGCCCTGGACCAAGGTGCGGATCTGGTGGCGTTCGGTCGCCCTTTCATCGCCAACCCCGATCTGGGCGCGCGGCTCAAGCAAGGCGGCCCCTTCAACACACTCGACCGCGCCACGCTCTACGGCGGTGGCGAAGCGGGTTACCTGGACTACCCGACGCTCGCCTGATCGGTAAAAGTCAGGCTGACCTTGAGGCCGCGACCTTCGTCGCCCGTTCCCAGGGTCAGCGTGGCGCCCAGAATGCGGGCGTACTCCGACACGATCGCCAGACCCAGACCTGAGCCCTGCTTGAGGGCTTCGCCTGCGCTGCCTTGCCCCCAGCGGCTGAGCACGCGGGCGCGCTGCGCTTCGGTGATACCCGGGCCGTTGTCCAGTACCGACAACACGACCTGTGCGGTCTGCGGGTCATGGCTGATTTCCACCGTGACATGGCGCGTCTGCTCCGCTGGGGCCAGACCGTAACGCAGCGCGTTGTCGATCAGGTTGTCAAGCACGCCTTCCAGCAGGGCACGTTGCGCGAGCACAAACACAGGCGCATCAAGCCCGCGTGCGCCCAGGTCCACCGCCAGCGCATCGGCCCGGTGCAGGTGACGCATCAGGGTGTCGCGCACCACCTCGTCGAGTGCGATGCGCTGCGGCTGCAGGGCCTGCTCGGCCTCTTCGGCCAGGGCCAGCGCCAGCAACTGATCAATCAAGTGGCTGGCGCGTTCCTGGCTCTGGGCAATGCTGCGCAGCTGCTCCTGCCAGACCTTGGGGTCGGACTGCGACAGCGCGTATTCGGCCAGCGCCCGCACCCCCGCCAGGGGCGTGCGCAGCTCATGGGCCACATTGCCCGCAAATTCTTTTTGCGCCCTCACACTCTGCCCGATGCGCAGCAGCAGGGCATTGATCGCCTCGCCCAAGCGCTGCACATCGCGTGTGCGGTTAGAAACTTTGACCGGCGTGAAATCCCGGGCATCGCGCTGCGCCACGGCCTGCTCCAGATCCATCAGGGGCTGCACATCGTCCTGAATCACCCGGCGCAGCCACAGGGCCAGCCAGATCAACAACAGCACCTGCGGCGCCAGGGAGATGAAAAGCAGACGCTGGAAAAGCCTGTCCTGGCTGTTGGTGGTCTGTGCCACCACCACGCTGTACGGCAAAGGCTGCTGGCGTGCCAGCACCGCGGCACGCAAGGCCTTGTTCTGGAACATCACTTCCGAAAACCGGGGTGACGCCCTCCCACCATCCTCAGGCAATTGCAGCCCCGGGTGACCGGCCAGCAGGCGGCCATCGTGCAGATATACCGCAAAAAACAGAGACTCGTTCTGGTCAAACAGCAAGGTACTGATTTCAGCCGCCGTCAGGCCCAGCGTCAGACCACCATCGTCGGCCAGGCGCACATGGCTGGCCACCGCGTAAGCGTCGTCAAGCAAGGCGCGGTCAAAGGCCTGCTGGGTGAAGTACTTGGCCACGCCCAGCGCCAGCAAGGTGCCCAACAGCCAGGTCACCGCCAGCGGTGCGATCACGTGCCGCAACAGCCGCGTGCGCAGGGAACGTGGTGGCGCGGCGCTCACGCCCGCTCTTCTTCCATGAGGTAGCCGATGCCACGCAAGGTGCGGATCGATGCGCCCGATTGCGCCAGTTTCTTGCGCAGGCGCGAGATGAAGGCTTCGAGCGCGTTGTCGGCCAAGGCCCCATCAAAGTCCGACAGTTTGTTGGACAGGTCTTTTTTGCTGACCGTGCGTCCGGGCGGCGTCATCAACTCCCACAGCACCTCCAGCTCACGGGCGGGCAGCACCTGCTCTTCACCAGCCACCAGCACACGGCGCCCTTTGCGGTCGAGCACCAACTGCCCCACCTGGGTCTGGTCCTCGGTGCCCTGGCTGCGCCGCACCAAGGCGCGCAGACGGGCCTCCACTTCGGCCAGCTCGAACGGTTTACCCAGGTAATCGTCGGCCCCCGCATCGAGCCCGGCAATGCGCTCGTCGGTGCGGTTGCGCGCCGTCAGCACCAGCACCGGGGTCTTGTCGCCTTTGGCACGCATCTCGCGCAGCAGCGTCAGGCCACTGCCCATGTCCGAGCGGCCGTGGTCCGTCAGCGGCAGGTTCAGGTCCAGCAGCACGGCGTCAAAGCTTTGCACGCGCCACAGATGGGTGGCCGTGGCCAGATCGGACGCAGGGTCCACGCGGTGGCCGGCATCGGCCAGGCTGCGCAGCATGACCGCCTGCAGCACCGGATCGTCTTCCACCAACAGTATGCGCATGCCCTGCCCACCCCCATGATCGCGCGGTGCGTCGCGCCTGGGACACCTGGAGTCAGGTGTTGGTCAGGCCACATCGCGCATAAACAAGCCATGAGCATACGACACTTGTTTTTGATCGGCGCCCTGGCAAGCGCCGCCAGCATTTTGCTTGGCACGCCAGCCCGTGCGGCAGACACCCCCCCGGCACCCGCCATGGCATCCACCGTTTTGAGCCTGAAAGAGGTGCTGCAGGCCGCACGCCAGAACCCGGACGTGATGGCCGCGCAACGCGCTGCCGAGGCCGCCCGGGCCGATGTTCAGGCCGCAGACCGCGCACCCGCACCCACGCTGTCGACGGGCGTGTCGTCCATCGATTTGCAAAACGGCGTAGGCAGCGGCTCGTTCTGGACGCAAAAACGCCTGGACAAATCCATCGGCCTGGACTGGACCTGGGAGCGCGGCAACAAACGCGCCTTGCGCACCGAAGTGGCCGAGCGCGCCGCCCGCGCTGCTCGCGCCGATGGCACGGACATGGGCGTGATGCAACAAATCGGTGCCCAGAACGCTTTTTACGACCTGCTGGCCGCCCAGCAGCGCCTGCAGACAGTGCAGGCCATCGCCCAAAGCGCACAGCAGCTGGCCGACACCGCCGGCCGCCGCCTGAAAGCGGGTGATCTGTCAGTGCAGGACACCTCGCGCACCCGCATCGAAGCCGAGCGGGCCCGCGCCGATGTGCGCAGCGCCCAACTGGAGCAGCAGCAAGCCGCGCTGGCCCTGTCGCTGTGGACCGGCCAGAAGGCCCCCGCAGGAGGCTGGGCCGTGCAAGCCGCCTGGCCCCTCGCGCATCCGGACACCCCACAGGGCGAAACGGCCATCGAGGCCCTGGTCGAGCAGCGCCCCGATGTGGTGGCCGCCCGTGAACGCGTGGCCGCCGCCCAGGCAGCCTTGCAGGCCGCCCAGGCCCTGCGCAGCGCCGACCCCAGCATTGGCGCCTCGTTTGACCATTACCCTGATGGAACGCGTACCAACCGGCTGCTGGCTTTGCGCATTTCCATCCCCCTCAACGGCTGGCAACGCTTTGACGGTGAAATCGGCCGCGCCCTGGCACAGGAGCAGCAAAGCCAGGACCTGCTGCAAAAAACCCGGCTGCAGGCACGCAGCGAACTGCTGGCCCTGCTGCAAGGCTGGCAAGCCAGTGCAGGGCGGCTGAAGATCTACACCGAACAGATCATTCCGCAAGCCACCCAAGTGGCCGCGCAGGCCGAGCTGGCCTACAGCAAGGGCGGCCTGACGCTGACCGACCTGCTGGACGCCCGCCGCACCCTCAAAACCACCCAACTCGAAGCCCTGGCGGTGCAAAACGAGCACGCCAAGGCCCTGGGCACCTGGCAACTGCGCAGCACCCACCCCGAAACCACCACGCCCTGATGGCCCAGGCCCATCGCCTCTTGTGAGTACCCCATGTCTTTGAAATCCATCCCCACCCTGATCGCCATCGCCAGCCTGGCCATGCTTGCCGCCTGCCAGGACAAGGCCGAGCCCATAGCCGCCACGCCGATGCCCATCATCCAGAACAATCAGCTGCGCTACCCGGCAGGACACCCCCAACTGCCCCTGCTGGTGAGCACGCCTGCCGTTGCGGCCAAAACCATCTCGGTCGAGTTGCCCGCCCGCCTGGTCTGGAACGAGGAAAAAACCCAACGCATCTACCCCGCGTTTGCGGGCCGCGTGACCCACATCGCGGCCGACGTGGGCCAATCGGTGGACATGGGTCAGGTGCTCGCACAACTGGCTTCACCGGAGTTTGGTGCGGCCCAGGCCGACACATCGCGTGCCGTGGCCGATGCCACGCTGGCGCACCAGGCCCTGCAGCGCCAACGTGAGTTGTTTCAAGCCGGTGTGGTGGCCCGCAAGGACCTGGAACAGGCTGAAGCCGATGCCGCACGCGCCCAGGCCGAAGTGGCCCGCGCCCAGGCGCGCACCAGCCTGTACGGCAGCGCCGCTGGTGTGAACCAGCAGCTGGGCCTGCGCAGCGACATCCGCGGCGTGGTGGTCGAGCGCAACCTGAACCCCGGTCAGGAAGTGCGGCCCGATGCCGCAGGCCCCGCCCTGTTCGTGGTGTCTGACCCCGGCACGCTGTGGGTTCAAATTGATGCCCATGAAGCCGATGTGGCCGACCTGCGCCCCGGCGCTCGCGTGAACCTGCAACTGCCCACACTGCCCGAGCTCAAGCTGGACGCCACCATCAGCGCCGTCACCGACCAGATCGACCCGAACACCCGCACGATCAAGGTGCGCGCCACCGTGGCCAACCCCAAGCGCCTGCTCAAGAGCGAGATGCTGGCCACCGCGCTGTACCAGCGCAACGTGGGCAACAGCATCGAGGTGCCCGCCTCGGCCGTCTTCCTGCGTGGCACGCAGCACTATGTGTTTGTGCAAAGCCAGCCCGGTGTGTTCGAGCCCCGCGATGTGAAAGTCGCCTACGAAGGTGCCAGCAAGGTGCTGCTCAGCGAAGGCCTCAAGGAAGGCGAGCAAGTGGTGAGCCAGAACGGTCTGCTGCTCTCGCGTGAGCTGCGCATCGCGCAGGACAACGCGCAGACCGGCGGCGCTTCTTCCGAGCAGGGCAAGAAATGAAAAAGCTGATTCACTATGCGCTGAACCAGCCGCTCTTCATCGTGCTGGGCCTGCTGCTGTTCGTGCTGGCCGGTGTGACGGCCTTCAAGAACCTGTCGGTCGAAGCCTTTCCCGATGTGACCGACACCCAGGTCACCGTGATTGCGCTGTACCCGGGCCGGGCCGCCGAAGAAGTGGAAAAACAGGTCACCCTCCCGTTGGAAACCGCGCTGTCGGGTCTGCCCAATTCGATCCGCGTGTTCTCACACACGCAGTTCGGCCTGTCTTTCAGCGTGATCACGTTCGATGAGAAAGCCGAAGTCAACCTGGCCCGGCAGCAAGTCAACGAACGCCTGGCCGCGGTGGATCTGCCACCAGGTGCCCAGGTCAACATCGCCCCCAACGCCACGCCAGTGGGCGAGATCATGCGCTACCGCATCCGTGGCGACGGTCTGTCCACCACCGACCTGCGCACCATCGAGGACTGGACCATCGAGCGCTCGCTGCGGCAAGTGCCCGGCGTGGCCGATGTGGTGGCCATGGGTGGCTACATCAAGCAGTACGAGGTGCAACCCGATCTGGACAAGCTGCGTGCCTACAAGCTGACGTTCCAGAACCTGCTCGATGCCCTGGGCCGAGGCAACTCCAACGCAGGTGGCAGCTATGTGGCACAGGGTGCACAGCAGTTCGCCATTCGCGGCATTGGCCTCTTGCGCTCGCCCGAAGAAATTGGCCAGATTGTGCTGGACTCGCGCAACGGCTCACCCATCCTGATCCGCGATGTGGCGCAGATCAAGCTCGGCGCCGTGCCCCGTCTGGGCACCACCGGTCAGGACGAAGACGACGACGCCGTGATCGGCATCGTGATCATGCGCAAGGGCGAGAACCCGAGCGTGGTGCTCAAGGCCGTCAAGGACCGCATTGCCCAGCTCAACGACCGTGGCCTGCCGCAAGGTGTGCAGATCGTGCCGTTTTATGACCGCACCTGGCTGATGAACAAAACGCTGTCGACCGTGTTCAAGAACATGGTCGAAGGCGCTGTGCTGGTGTCTTTGGTGCTGTACCTGTTCCTGTCCAACCTGCGCGCCACACTGGCCGTGGTGGTGATCATCCCGCTGGCCCTGCTGTCGACCTTCATGGGCCTGAAGATCATGGGCGTGCCGGCCAACCTGCTGAGTCTGGGCGCGATGGACTTCGGCATCATCGTGGACGGGGCGGTGATCGTGATCGAAAACATCATGCACCGCCTGGCCGAACGCGGCGAAGGCATGAGCGACAAGGAGCGCAAGGCGCTCATCACCGATGCGGCCAACGAAGTCGGGCGACCCACGCTGTTTTCGATGCTGATCATCATTGCCGCGCACATCCCGATTTTTGCGCTGCAGCGCCACGAAGGACGCATCTTCCAGCCCATGGCTTTGTCGGTCACCACCGCCCTGGTGGGCTCTTTGATCTTCTCCCTGACCCTGGTGCCCTTGCTCGCTTACTGGATGCTGCGCAAGCGGCTGCCGCACGGGGACAACCGCCTGGTCGCATCGCTCAAAAATTTCTACGCCCCGGTGCTCGACTGGTCACTGGCCCATCGCCGCAAGGTGGTGGTGATTGCGCTGTCCGCATTTGCCCTGTCCATTGGCGCGGCGGCCCGGCTGGGTTCGGAGTTCCTGCCCGAGCTCAACGAAGGCACGTTCTGGGTCAACTGGGACATGCCTGCCAGCGTGTCGCAAAGCGAAGCCGCCAGCGTGCTGCGCATGGCCCGCAAAGCGCTGCTGACCATTCCGGAAGTGCGCACCGTGGTGTCCAAATCGGGCCAACCCGAAGACGGCACCGACCCCAAGACACTGAGCATGGCCGAAGTGTTTGTGGATGTGAAGCCTGCCGAAGAGTGGCGCAAAGGGCTCACGCATGAGCAGCTGATCGAGGAAATGGACAAGCGCCTGGCGGTGATTCCAGGTGTGGACCCGGCGTTCTCGCAGCCCATCCGTGACAACGTGCTCGAATCCATCTCGCAGATCAAGGGCCAGATCGTGGTCAAGGTGGCGGGTGACGATCTGGGCGAGCTGCGCCGCCTGGTCGAGGCCATGCAGCACGAGTTCAAGCAAGTCAAAGGCATCCAGCGCGCCGAGGTGGACCGGCTGGGGGAACTGCCCCAGCTGGTGATCGACATCGACCGTGAGCGTGCTGCCCGTTATGGCTTGAACGTGAGCGACATTCAGGACGTGATCGAGGCCGCGCTGGCGGGCAAGGCCGCCACCCAGATCTGGGAAGGCGAGCGAAAGTTCGCCGTGGCCGTGCGCCTGCCCGAAGAAGACCGCTCGATCTCGCTGCTGGCCAGCACCCCCATCGCCATCCCCAACGGGGGCTACACCACGCTGGGCGCGGTCAGCAAGATCCGCCAAGCCAGTGGCGCCATGAACATCGCCCGCGAAGCCGGGCGGCGCACCATGGCGATTGGCATCTTCATCAAGGGCCGCGACATGGGCTCGGTGGTGGCCGACATGAAGCAGCGCGTGGCGGCAAACGTCAAGATCCCCGACAACTACGCCGTCAACTGGTCTGGCGAGTTCGAGAACCAGGAACGCGCCATGCAGCGTCTGTCGGTGGTGGTGCCGATTTCATTGCTGCTGATCTTCGTGTTGCTGTTTGACGCGTTCCGGTCGGTCAAGACCGCCGCACTGATCCTGATCAACGTGCCGCTGGCCCTGATCGGCGGGTTCATCGCTCTGTGGGTGTTCAGCATCCCGCTGTCGGTGTCGGCAGCCATCGGCTTCATTGCCCTGTCCGGGCAGGCCGTGCTCAACGGGGTGGTGATGCTGTCGGTGTTCCAGCAGTTGCGCAACGCGGGCTACAACGTGATCGATGCCGTGAAGGAAGGCGCACAGCAGCGCCTGCGCACGGTGCTGATGACGGCCATGCTGGCCGCACTGGGCTTGCTGCCGATGGCGCTGAGCCACGACATCGGGTCTGAAACACAACGTCCGTTGGCCGTCGTGGTGATTGGCGGCCTGATCACCGCCACCTTGCTGACGCTGGTGGTGTTGCCCGTGCTCTACGCCTCCTGGTTCAGCAAGAACACCCCACCGGCAGAAACCGAATGAGTGATTGGCACGACACCTGGAAGCGCCTGAAATCGCACCCCCGCGAGCAAGCCAAGCTGCTGCTCGGCCGGGTGTTCTATCCTCAGGCCACCCGCCAGTGGCTGGCATTTGTGCGTCAGCATGAGGTGCTGTGGCAACAGGTGGATCGCTTTCCCAAGCTGGTCACCCGCATCTACCGGCCTTATGGCTACCGCCCCTTGACATGTGCTCAACGCGTCAAGCTGATGGTGGGGCACTACACCCTGGTCCACGAACAGGGCCTGGCCGTGCTGCTGTCACGTTCCGCCGATGAACCGCTGCGTCTTTCCGAAACCGCGACCAAATCGGGCGAAGTGGCCACGCTGCACCTGCAATCCATCCGTGACGGGCACCGCGAAGGCGAAATGAGCCTGCAGCTGCATTGGGGCGAGCGGTTTTTGTACTCGCTGACTTTTGTGCTGGTGGGCCACGGCGGCGCCTGCGATCTGGTGGTCACCCGGCTGCAGGGCTCACGCGATGCCGACGCCAAAGAGCTGATCCGACAAGCCACCAAAAGTTTTCACGGCTACCGCCCGTCGGTGTTGCTGCTGCAGGCGGTGCGTCAGCTGGCACACGACTGCAACTGCCGGCGGGTCATGCTGGTAGGCAATCGCCAGCGCGTGGCACTCAATCCGGTGCGGCGCATGAAGATCAAGGTCGACCTCGAAGGCCTGTGGCGCGATCTGGGCGCCGAGCCCGACGGCAATGGCTTCTTTGCGGTCGGTCCGCAGGTGGAAATCCCCCAGGACTTCAGCGATGTGGCGTCCAACAAGCGCGCCGAAGCCAAGCGCAAAGCCGCTCTGGCGGGCAGCTTGCTCGAAGGATTGAGCGCATCGGTGGCGGGTTTGCGCCACCCGCGCTGAACGTTCAGCCCAGGCCTATCGGCGCAGGTGCGCGCGCCACGATCATGCTGAACAGCTTTTCGTATTCGGCGGGCGGCGGGTAATTGCCGGTGAGCGGGTCGGCGTTTTCGGCAAACGCCGCGTCCAGGCCGCGCCAGTCCTCGTCGCTCAGGCAACGCTCGGCCTCGGGCAGGATGACGCTTTCTTCCAGATGCATGTGCTCCAGATAGAAGTCCACATACTTCTTGAACGCGTCTTCAAACGCTGCCCGGCGCGACGGACCCAGCAGCTCCCACGACAGCAGCAGGTGCTGCAGATCGCGTGCGGCCTTTTCGCTGTACATGTGGTCACGCTCCAGCTTGTCGATGGCCCCCAGCACCTTGGGCGCAGCCTTGACCACCTTGGGAAACAACAGGTTCGACTCCTTGGGGTGGTGCAGGCGCTCGGGGTATTCGTCGATGTAGAACAACATGGCGCGCACCACGTCAAAGAAGTTCGTGCGGCTCTCGGACGGGCCGCGCTCGACCATCATGCGCATGGACTGCAGCATGGCGGCCAGCGAGGCGTGCTCATCACGGATGATTTGCAGACTGCGGCGAAGGGTCATCAGGGTTCTCCTTGGGTGAACTGCGGCCAGTGTGGCGCGTTCGCTCCTGCGCCGCCGTGACGCAAGTCAAGAAAAACGCATTCTGGAGGCGTCCTTCAGTCCCCGTGTGTGCTGTTTCAGGCTTTGGGTTTCCAGCGCTTGAGCAAGAGGGCATTGCTCATCACGCTGACCGAACTGAGTGCCATCGCGCCCCCGGCGATCACCGGATTGAGGTAGCCCAGCGCCGCCAGCGGGATGCCAGCCACGTTGTAGGCAAAGGCCCAGAACAGGTTTTGGCGGATCTTGGCCACGGTGCGTGCCGAGATGTCGAGCGCCGCACCCACCAGCGCCACATCGCCACGCATCAGGGTGATGCCGGCCGCGTGCATGGCCACGTCGGTGCCGTTGCCCATGGCCAGGCCCACATCGGCTGCGGCCAGGGCAGGGGCATCGTTCACGCCATCGCCCACCATGGCCACAATGCGGCCGCCTTCACGCAGCTGCTGCACCTTGGCGGCCTTGTCACCGGGCAGCACATCGGCCAACACCTCGCCATCTTCCGGGCGCAAGCCCAGGCGCCGCGCCATGGCTTCGGCGGCGGCCTGGTTGTCGCCCGAGATCATCACCAGCTTCAGCCCGCGTGCACGCAAGGCCGTCAATGCTTCAAAGGCACCTGCTTTGGGTTCGTCACCAAAAGCCATGAGCAGCAAGCCCTGCACGCCAGTGGCGGTGCGCTCGGCCAGTGCCGAAAGCGTCGCCCCCTGGGCTTGCAAGGCCGTCACATCGCTGGCCCACAGTTGGGCGTCCATGCCTTCTTGTTGCAACCAGCGCAGGCTGCCCAGGAGCAAATGGCGGCCATCGACCATGGCCTGCACACCCCGGCCGGGCACCGCACTGAGCTCGCTGGCCGCAGGGATCGTCAGCGCCTGGTCCTTGGCCGCCGCCGCCACAGCGCGGGCCAGGGGGTGTTCGCTGCCGCTTTGCACGCTGGCGGCCCAGGCCAGGGCGGCCGTGATGTCTTGCCCGGGCGCAGCCACATGCTGCGTCAGGCGCGGCTGGCCCACGGTCAGGGTGCCGGTCTTGTCAAATGCCACGGTCTGCACGCGGTGCGCCATCTCCAGCGCCTGCGCATCTTTGATCAGGATGCCGTGTTTGGCAGCCACGCCTGTGCCCGCCATGATGGCCACCGGCGTGGCCAGGCCCAGCGCGCAAGGGCAGGCGATCACCAGCACCGCCACTGCGTGGATCAACGCGGTCTCAAAGCTGGCCCCCATGAACAGCCAGGCCCCCAAGGTGATGAGCGCCACCAGCAACACCACCGGCACAAAAATCTCGGCCACTTTGTCGACCAGGCGCTGGATCGGGGCCTTGGCCGCCTGCGCGTCTTCCACCAGGCGGATGATGCGCGAGAGCACGGTCTCGTGGCCCACCGCCGTCACGCGCATGAGCACACGGCCATCGCCGTTGATCGAGCCGCCCGTGAGCTGCGCGCCCTGGGCTTTGCTCACAGGCAAAGGCTCGCCGGTCAGCATGGACTCGTCCACCTGCGTCTGGCCTTCGACCAGTTCGCCGTCGAGCGGGAAACGCTCGCCCGGGCGCACCACGATCAGGTCGCCGGTCAGGATTTCGTCCACCGGCACATCGACTTCGCCGTCTTCACCGATCCAGTGCGCCTTGTCGGGGCGCAAGGCGTGGAGGGCGCGGATGGCCTCGGTGGTCTGGCGCTTGGCACGGGCTTCGAGCCATTTGCCCAGCATCACCAGGGTGATGACGACAGCCGAGCCTTCAAAGTACAGGTGCGGCGCATGGTGCCCGCTGGACGTGAGCCACAGCCACACCGACAGCAGCCAGCCCGCCGTGGTGCCCAGCGAGACCAGCAGATCCATGTTGCCAGTGAGGGCCTTGAGGGCGTGCCAGCCGGCCTTGTAGAAATGCGCTCCCAAAATGAACTGCACTGGCGTGGCCAGCGCAAACTGCACCCAGGCGGGCAGCATCCAGTGCAGGCCCCACAGGTCGCCCAACATGGGCAGCACCAAAGGGGCTGACAGCAACAGACCCAACGCCACAGGACCAAAACCCGCCCATGGCGAGTTGTTGTCAGCGGCCAAGGCTGCTTCCACCGTCCGCGGCTCGTAGCCTGCATCGCGGATGACACGGCGCAAACGGGCATCGGTCAGTTCAGGGTCTGCCACGGCAATGCGGGCCGATTCGGTGGCCAGGTTCACCGTGGCGGAGGTCACACCAGGCACCTTGTTGAGTGCTTTTTCGACCCGCGCCACGCACGAGGCGCAGGTCATGCCCCCGATGCCAATGTCGATGGTCTGAGGCTCGGTCTTGATCTGTGTCATGTCAGTCAACTGGTTTTGAACTATGCTTTGAGCATACCCCTAAGGGTTTGTCTGAAAGGTACATCATGAACCAAGTTTTCACTGTCGAAGGCATGACGTGTGGCCATTGTGAGAAGGCCGTGACCAAAGCCTTGCTGGCACTCGATGCCGAGGCCAAGGTCGTCATTGACCGCCCCCAGAACAAGGTGCAGGTGGATTCGCAAAAAACCCGCGAAGCCTTGGCCAAAGCGATTGCCGATGAAGGCTACCGCGTCGCTGCCTGATTTTCACAAGCAAGGAGTTCACCATGAACAAGAACATCGGCGGTATGGAGCGCATCCTGCGCATCGTGGCAGGTCTCGTGCTGATCGCACTGGCGGCCACAGGCACAGCAGGTTGGTGGGGCTGGCTGGGTCTGGTGCCTTTGGCCACCGGCTTGATGGGCTGGTGTCCCCCCTACAGCCTGCTGGGGATCAGCACCTGCAAAAACCGCAACGTTTGAGCGGCAACCCCGAGCGGTACGGGGTTTGTTTTTTGCGGCATCATGCCAGGCATGAGCACCTCAATACAAACCCCCCGATCTGTTGAAGCCCTGGTGGCTGGCCGCGCCACACGCGATGGTGCAGGTGTGCGCCTGACGCGTGTGCTGACGGGTGAGTGGCAACAACGCCTCGATCCCTTTTTGATGCTGGACCAATTCGGCAGCGATGACCCCAAGGACTATGGCGCCGGGTTCCCGGACCACCCGCACCGTGGCTTTGAAACCGTGACCTACATGATCGCGGGCCGCATGCGCCACCAGGACAGCTCGGGTGGCGAGGGTCTGCTGCAAAACGGCGGTGTGCAATGGATGACAGCCGGGCGCGGTGTGATCCACAGCGAAATGCCCGAGCAGGAAGAAGGCCGCATGGAAGGCTTTCAGCTGTGGCTGAACCTGCCATCTGGCCAAAAGATGTGCACCCCCTGGTACCGCGATATTCAAAGCGCCGACATTCCCGAAATCACCACGCCTGAAGGTGTGCACGTGCGGGTCATTTCCGGCCGCTGCCAGAGCACACAAGGCGCGATGACCCGACCGGCCAGCGAATATCCCACTGATCCGCTGTACCTGGATCTCCATTTTTCGGGTGATCAAACCTTCAGCCAGCCCTTGCCTGCGACGCACAACGCCTTCGTGTATGTCTACCGCGGTGCTTTGCAGGTGCTGGATGCGCAAGGGCAGGCCCAGGATGTGGGGCTGCACCGCATGGGTGTCTTGAGCCAGGGCGGTGATGGGGTCACATTGCGCGCCACGGCAGGCACCAAAGCCCTGCTGATCGCAGGTCAGCCCCTGCACGAACCAATTGCCCAATACGGCCCATTTGTGATGAACACCCGCGAAGAGCTGATGCAGGCGGTGGAAGATTTTCAGGCAGGGCGTTTGGGTCGTTGATGCCTTGGGTGGCTTGCGATACCGTGTGGTGCAACAAGTTTTAACCCAACTTTACGCAATCTGTACGCTGGTGCATGGTCGCTTTACAAGAGGTGTTCACAATCAAATTCAACCTGACGGCTTTTGCTTCAGGCCTTTTTTGAAAGGAACTTTGGATGAAAACCGCTCACCGCCTCTTTATCACCGCTGGCCTGTTGTCTTCACTGGCAGGCAGTGTGCTGGCCCAACCCGCTCCCATGATGGATGGCCAAGGTCCTGCGCGCATGGAAAAAATGCGCGAACGCATGGCCGAACGCCACAACAAGCATCTGGGGGAACTCAAAGCCAAGCTGCAATTGCAAGCCAACCAGGATGGCGCATGGAACACTTTTGCCCAAGCCATGCAGCCCCCGGCCAAACCCCTGCAACGCCCGGACCGTGCTGCGCTTGAAAAGCTCACCACACCCGAGCGCATTGACCAGATGATGGCCCTGAAGGCCCAACACGACGAACGCATGCAAAAACATGCCGACGCCACCAAGGCCTTCTACGCCACGCTGAACCCCGAGCAGAAAAAAACCTTTGATGCCGAAACGGCACGTTTCATGGGCCAACGCATGGGCATGCAAGATGGCCACGGTCATCCCATGCACCGCTGAACACATTCCGCATGCTTGCCATTGGGCCCTTCGGGGCCCTTTTTCATTTTTGACATGCATCAATTGAATCCCCCATCGAAGGGGCTAAGCTCAGTGCATGCCAAAGCACCCTTCCCAAGCGCCCACGTTATTGCCTGAGGTGCGCCCGATCACACTGGATCAACCTCTGCACTGGCTGGTGCTGGGCTGGAAAGACATGGCCCGCGCGCCCATGCTCAGCCTGCTGCATGGGGTGCTCATGGCACTTTGGGGCATGACACTCACCTGGCTGGCGCATGACCAGTTCTGGCTTCTTGCAGGATCAATTTCCGGCTTTTTGGTCATTGCCCCTGTGCTGGCCACCAGCCTGTACGCCATGAGCCGTGCCATGGAAAAGGGCGAAACGGTTAATTCCAGTTTGCTGATCAGCACCTGGACGCAATGGCAACTCAAGCTGCGACTGCAACCCGACAGTTACTGGAGCCTGATCCGGTTTGGTTTGTTGTTGGCCATGGCCGCTACGGGCTGGGTACTGACATCGTCGGCCCTCATCACACTGCTGGCGCCTGTGCCCATTCACACCCCCATGGATTTTGTTCGCCATGTGGTGCTGGGTACTGATAACTACCTGTTCGAATTGTGGCTGGTTCTGGGTGGCCTGATGGCTGCGCCCATGTTTGCTTCGAGTGTGGTGTCCATGCCCATGTTGCTGGACCGACGTGTCAGCGTATTGCAGGCAGTGCTGACCAGTTGGAAAACCGTGCTCACCCACCCCATGCCAATGGCCTTGTGGGCCTTTTTGATCATGGGGTTCAGCCTCTTGGGCATTTTTTCATTGTTCGTCGGGCTTGTTTTTGTGGTGCCCATGTTGGGCCATGCCAGCTGGCACGCTTACCGCGATCTGATTGACACCTCTGATCTTGCCGAACGCCTGAGCCAACAGGAGACCCAAGCATGATGGGTTTCAGCGAAGAACAATTCGCATGGTTTGGCCTCACGATCGGTGTTGGGGCTTTCATGCTCTACATGCTGTTCATCATCGGACAGCTGGCATGGGAGTCAAAGGCCGGAAAATTTGGTACTTTTGTTATATTTCTTGGTTTAGCTTTCGGCATGGTGGGCTTCGTAGCCAAGATCATCATTCAGTGGCTCATCGAAAAATGACTCAGTGAACAACGCTGTGGATAAAAAAAGAGCAACACCCCACTTATCCACAAGCACAGGCATACAAGACGAGTTGTTCATGTTTCAGGTACAAATGAAAAGCAGGGCCTTCCACAAAGTTCAAAATCAGGCAAGTTGTTGTCAAACAACAAAAAAACTCCCTTGTCCACAGTGACAAGCTGCCCTTATCTACTACCACTATTTAGAGATATAAAAATATAGAAAGACAGACAAGGACAACTGGACTGTTAAGATTTCGCCCATTTCCTCATTCCAAGGCCCCATGTCGCTCGCTTCAGCAGCCCCTTTGTCACATTGCTACGACATCAAAAGTGCAGATTTGCCACTTTTAGCATTGCTGCTGAAAACCACCGACCTCCAGGCTGTGGAAGCAACGCTTCAAACGCAACTGGCCGAATCGCCTGGTTTTTTTGACCACGATCCCATGGTGATCGATGTCACAGCGCTGGAACTGGACGAAACTTGTCCTGTGGTCGATTTTTTGGGGCTGACCGCTCTGCTCAGAAACCATGGTCTGGTGCCCTTGGCGATCAAAGGGGCAGAAGGCTTGCAAAAGGAAGCGGCTCTGGCCTGTGGTCTGGTGGATGCTTCTGACCTTCGTGTACGCAGAGCAATACCCCAGCAAACGGTTTCTGAGCCTGTTCAAGCCATTTCCGAGTCCGAACCCAAGGCAGCCCCTGTACCGCAGGTCACAAGCACCCTGGTGATCGATAAACCACTGCGTTCAGGCCAGCAGGTATATGCCAAAGGTGGGGATCTGGTGGTGTTGGCCATGGTCAACCCGGGAGCCGAAGTGATTGCCGATGGCCATATCCATGTCTATGCCCCTTTGCGTGGCAAAGCGATTGCAGGCGCCAGGGGCAATGTCAAGGCCATGATCTTTGCCCAATGCATGGAGCCTGAGCTGGTGTCCATTGCTGGCATTTACCGCACCACCGAGAAAGAATTGTCACCCGATGTGCGGGGCCGTCCAGCACAAGTGCTCCTGCAAACCGGCCTTGATGGCGAAAAGTTGTTGATTCAGGCCTTGTCGGCTTGAGTTTCCATTTGATCTTCATTTCATTCCAGAAAGAAAACCCATGGCAAAAATTGTTGTAGTGACCTCCGGCAAAGGGGGGGTGGGCAAAACCACCACCAGTGCCAGCTTTGCCACTGGTCTGGCCCTCAAGGGTTTCAAAACAGCTGTGATCGACTTTGACGTGGGTCTGCGCAACCTGGACCTGATCATGGGCTGTGAGCGCCGTGTGGTGTATGACTTCATCAACGTGATCAATGGTGAAGCCAATCTGCACCAGGCTTTGATCAAGGACAAGCAGTGCGAAAACCTGTTTGTGCTGGCGGCTTCGCAAACGCGTGACAAGGACGCACTGACGCAAGAAGGTGTCGAGAAGGTTCTGAAAGACCTGGCCGAGATGGGTTTTGACTACATCGTCTGTGATTCCCCAGCAGGCATTGAAACAGGCGCGCTGATGGCTATGCACTTTGCCGACGAGGCCTTGGTGGTGACCAACCCCGAAGTGTCTTCGGTGCGTGATTCCGACCGCATTTTGGGGATGCTCAGCAGCAAAACCAAACGTGCCATCGAGGGTATGGAGCCGATCAAGGAGCACCTGCTGATCACCCGCTACAACCCCAACCGGGTAGAAGACGGCCAGATGCTGTCGCTGCAGGACATCCAGGACATCCTGCGCATCAAGCTGATGGGTGTGATCCCTGAGAGCGAAAACGTGCTGCAGGCATCCAACCAGGGTACACCTGCCATCATGATGGACGGCAGCGATGTGTCCGAGGCCTACAAGGACGTGATTGACCGCTTCATGGGCGAAGACAAACCCATGCGTTTTACCGAAGCAGAAAAGCCAGGTTTCTTCAAGCGCCTGTTCGGAGGGAAATGAACATGTCTTTCCTGTCTTTCCTGCTGGGTGAGAAGAAAAAAACCGCCAGTGTGGCCAAAGAGCGTCTGCAGATCATCCTGGCGCACGAGCGCAGCGGTCGCAATGCCGCCGAGCCCGACTACCTGCCTGACCTGCAGCGCGAGCTGGTGGCCGTGATCAGCAAGTACATCAAGATCAATCCTGACGACATCAAGGTCAACCTGGAGCGCCAGGACAACCTCGAAGTGCTGGAAGTGAAGATCGAATTGCCAGAGCCCCGCTGAGCACTTTTGCCTTCAGGCCAAACCCTGCAACCCTCGCGGTCTGCAGGGTTTTGTTTTTCAGCCTTGGAACAATTGCGCCCAACGCTGACGGGCTGCAAGCAGGTTGCGTTCCTTGACGTGGCCAAAGCCTTTGATGCTGTCGGGCACGTTGGCGATGTCGACAGCACGCGCATGGTTGTCGCTGCTGAGCGCATTGATCAACTGTTCAACGATGCCGGTGTATTCGGCGATCAGGGCTTTTTCGGTTTGGCGCTCTTCAGTGCGACCGAACACATCAAGTGCTGTGCCACGCAGGCCTTTGAGTTTGGCCAGCAGTTTGAAGGTGCTGAGCATGCCTGGGCCGAATTTCTGTTTGACCAGTTGGCCTTTGTCATTGCGTTTGGCGATCAGTGGCGGCGCCAGGTGGTAGTGCACCTTGAAGTCACCTTCAAACTGGTCGGCAATGCGTTGCAGAAACGCCGGGTCGGCGTGCAGACGGGCCACCTCGTATTCGTCCTTGTAGGCCATGAGCTTGAACAGGTTGCGGGCCACGGTGTCGGTCAGCAGGGTTTTGTTCAGAGGGCTTTCGGCCTGACGCACCTTGTCCACCAAAGCGCTGTAACGCGCGGCGTAGGCGGCATCCTGGTAGCCGGTGAGGTAGCTCACGCGTTTTTGGATCACATCATCGAGCGACTCGCGCTTGTGGAAATGAACCACCTGAGAAGGCTGTACCAAGCCCATCACAGCAGGCAGATGGTGCGCAGCATGGCGGCCCCATTCGAAAGCCAGCTGGTTGTTCTTGACCTGGACTTCGTTGAGTTCCATGGCCCGCAGCAAGGATTCGCGGCGCAGCGGCACCCAGCCTTTTTGCCAGGCGTAACCCAGTACCATGGGGTTGACGTAAATGGTGTCACCCATCAGCTGTTTGGCCAGGGTTTCGGCATCGAAACTGCCCACCTTGTCAGCACCCACTTGTTGAACAATCTCGGCCACACATTGTTCGGCCGGGTTTTGCCAGTTGCTGTTTTTGACAAAGGCAGCTGTGGGGGTACTGTTGGCATTCAGAGCCACATGGGTGCGGCCAGAGTGCATGCGCAGCAGGGTTTCCTTGCTGGCCGCCACGATCGGATCGCAGCCAAAAACCAGGTCGGCCGTGGCCATGCCCACGCGGGTGGTGCGGATGTCGTTTTGACTGCCTGCCACCAGCACATGGCTCCAGGTAGCGCCGCCTTTCTGGGCCAGTCCTGCAGAGTCCTGCGTGACGATGCCTTTGCCCTCCATGTGTGCGGCCATGCCCAGCAGTTGACCGATGGTGATGACGCCTGTACCACCCACGCCTGCGACCACCATGCCCCAGGGCTGGACGAGTTCAGGCAGTGTGGGTTCAGGCAGTTCACCCAATGCAGCAGGTGATGTGGCCTCTGATTTGGCTTTCTTTTTGAGCTGGCCGCCTTCCACAGTGACGAAGCTCGGGCAAAAGCCCTTGAGGCAGCTGGTGTCCTTGTTGCAGGTGCTCTGGTTGATGGTGCGCTTGCGACCGAAGTCGGTTTCCAGCGGCTCGACCGAGAGGCAGTTGGACTGTACGCCGCAGTCGCCACAGCCTTCGCACACGGCTTCGTTGATCATCACGCGGACGGCAGGATCGACCATGGTGCCGCGCTTGCGGCGGCGGCGTTTTTCGGTGGCGCAGGTCTGGTCGTAAATGATGACAGTGGTGCCTTTGATCTCGCGCATTTCTCGCTGGATGCGGTCAAGTTCATCGCGATGAAATACGCGCACGCCTTCGGCCAACGTGACACCCTTGTATTTTTCGGGTTCGTCGGTGACCACGTCGATGCGTTGTGCACCCTCGGCCCGCATGCTTTGTGCGATCTGTACGACGCTGTGGCCTTCGGGGCGCTCGCCCACGGGCTGGCCGCCGGTCATGGCCACGGCATCGTTGTAGAGGATCTTGTAGGTGATGTTCACCCCGGCCACCACGCTTTGGCGAATGGCCAGGATGCCGCTGTGGAAGTAGGTGCCATCGCCCAGGTTGGCAAACATGTGTTGGTCGTTGGAGAAAGGCTGTTGACCGACCCATGGCACGCCTTCGCCGCCCATTTGCGTGAAGCCGACGGTGCTGCGGTCCATCCAGATGCTCATGAAGTGGCAGCCGATGCCGGCCATGGCACGCGAGCCTTCGGGCACTTTGGTCGAGCTGTTGTGTGGGCAGCCCGAGCAGAACCAGGGCATGCGCTCGGCAGCAGCGCCCAGCGTGAGCGTCTGCATGGAGCGTTCTTTCGCATCGAGCACGGCCAGATGGGCATCGATGTGGGCGATGGTGTCCGCGTCGATGCCGATTTTTTTCAGGCGCTTGGCAATGGCCCGGGCGATGATGGCCGGGCTCAGGTCGGCATTGGCGCGCAGCAATGTGTTGGCGCTGGGGTTGGGCATGGACCATTCGCCGCCGCCGTGTCCGTCCACGTCATCGAACTTGCCGATCACGTCGGGGCGCACGTCGTCGCGCCAGTTGTAGAGCTCTTCCTTGAGCTGGTATTCGATGACCTGGCGTTTTTCTTCGACGACCAGGATCTCGCGCAGCCCGGTGGCGAACTCGCGCGTGGTCTGCGCTTCGAGCGGCCACACCACGCCCACCTTGTGCAGGCGCAGCCCCAGGCGTTGGCAGGTGGCGTCATCCAGACCCAGGTCCAGCAAGGCCTGGCGTGTGTCGTTGTAGGCTTTGCCGCTGGCGATGATGCCAAAGCGGTCATGCGCGCTTTCGATCACGTTGTGGTTGAGCTTGTTGGCGCGGATGTAGGCCAGCGCTGCGTACCACTTGTAGTCAAACAGGCGCTGTTCCTGTTCCAGCGCGGTGTCGGGCCAGCGGATGTGCACACCGCCCGGCGGCATCACGAATTCGGGCAGCACGATGTTGACGCGCTCGGGGTCGATGTGGGCGGTGGCGCTGGACTCGACGATCTCCTGGATGGTCTTCATGCCCGCCCACACACCTGCAAAACGGCTCATGGCGATGGCATGCAGCCCTTGGTCCAGGATGTCCTGCACGCTGGTCGGGAAAAATACCGGCAGGCCGCAGGCCTTGAAGATGTGGTCGCTCTGGTGCGCCGCCGTCGAACTCTTGGCCACATGGTCGTCACCGGCCACGGCCAGCACACCGCCCCAGGGTGTGGTGCCGGCCATGTTGGCGTGTTTGAAAACGTCCGAGCAGCGGTCCACGCCGGGACCCTTGCCGTACCAGATACCGAACACGCCGTCGAATCGGTTAGCGCCTGCAGGCGCAAAGCCCAGCTGCTGTGTGCCCCACAAGGCGGTCGCGGCCAATTCTTCGTTCACGCCGGGCTGGAACACGATGTTTTGCGCCTGCAGGTGTTTCTTGGCCTTCCACAGGGATTGGTCGTAGCCGCCCAGGGGCGAGCCCCGGTAGCCGCTGATGAAGCCGGCGGTATTCTTGCCTTGCAGCGCGTCACGCTGGCGTTGCAGCATGGGCAGTTTGACCAGGGCCTGCACCCCGCTCATGAAGGCCCGGCCCACATCGAGGCTGTATTTGTCATCCAGCGTGACGGTTTCCAGGGCTTTTCGGATGTTGTCGGGCAGGGGGGCGTTCATCGCATTCTCCAAAGGTACTGCGCTTGCCAGTGTAGGGCGTCGGAGTGGACAGGTGCTTTCTTTTAAGACCCGTGAAATCCCTCGAAATTGGAAGAATATTGCTCAATAATATGATTTATGGAAACACTTGATAAATTTGATTGGCTTATCCTGAACGAATTGCAGCGTGATGGTCGCCTGTCCAATGCCGAACTGGCCGAGCGCGTGGGTCTGTCAGCGGCCCCGTGCTGGCGGCGGGTGCGGGCACTCGAAAAGGCCGGGATCATCACTGGCTACCGCGCCGAAATCGACCGCCACAAGGTGGGCCTGGATGTGCTGGCTTTTGTGCGCCTGGACGCCGAGCGCAACCGGGGCGATGTGACCCGTGAGCTGGAAGAGGCAATCCGCAAGATCCCGGAAGTGATTTCCTGCCACTACATCAGCGGCACCGGCACTTTCGAGCTGGAGGTGGTGGCGCGGGACCTCAACGCCTTCAGCACCTTTGCGCGTGAGGTGCTGATCAACCTGCCCAATGTGAAAGACCTGCACACCAGTTTTTCGCTGGGCGAGGTCAAGGCGTCAGGTGCGTTGCCACTGAAGCCTTGATGGGCGCCATCAGGGGTAGAGACCGCGCAGCTCACGCGCCTGCAAAATGCGTGTGCAGGCGATGATGAAGGTGGCTGTGCGCAGGCTTACCGCGTGTTCTTCGGCGGTTTTCCAGACCGCGGCAAAGGCGTCGCGCATGATGCGCACCAGGCGCTCGTTGATCTCGTCCTCGCTCCAGAAAAAGCTGGAGAAATCCTGCACCCATTCAAAGTAGCTCACGGTGACGCCGCCTGCGTTGGCCAGCACGTCGGGCACGACCAGAATGCCGCGCTCGCGCAGGATGTCGTCGGCCTGCGGGGTGGTGGGGCCGTTGGCGCCTTCGATCACCATGCGGGCCTGGATCTGTGGCGCGTTGTCGGGCGTGATCTGCTGCTCCAGCGCGGCGGGGATCAGGATGTCGCAAGGCACTGACCAGAAGGCGTTGTCTGCCATCACCTCGGCCTGTGCAAAGCCTTTGACCGAGCCGTGTTCGGCCACATGGGCGAGCAGGGCAGGCACATCCAGCCCGCTTTCGCGGTAGACGCTGCCACCGTGGTCCTGCACAGCCACCACCCGGCTGCCGGCCTGCGCAAACAGCTTGGCCGCGATGCCGCCCACATTGCCCAGGCCTTGCACCGCCACGCGTGCACCCTGCAGGTCCAGCCCGATGTGGTGTGCCGCTTCCTGCCCAACCGTGAAGACCCCGCGACCGGTCGCCTCGCGCCGACCCAGGGACCCGCCCAGAGCCAGAGGTTTGCCCGTCACCACGCCCGAGGCCGTGGCCCCTTCGTTCATGGAATAGGTGTCCATCATCCAGGCCATGATCTGCTCGTTGGTGTTGACGTCGGGCGCAGGGATGTCCTTGGTTGGGCCAATGATGATGCCGATCTCGCTGGTGTAGCGGCGGGTCAGGCGTTCAAGCTCTCCGCGTGAGAGGGTCTTGGGGTCGACGCGTATGCCGCCTTTGGCACCGCCAAAAGGCAGGTTGACGGCGGCGTTCTTGACCGACATCCAGGCCGACAGCGCCATCACTTCGGACAGCGTCACATCCTGGTGAAAACGCACGCCACCCTTGCCAGGGCCCCGGCTGGTGTTGTGCTGCACCCGGTAGCCCTCGAAATGGGCCATGGTGCCGTTGTCCAGCTCGATCGGTACATCCACGATCAAGGCACGCTTGGGGCGCTTGAGCGTCTCCACCCAGCGCGACAGCGAGCCCAGGTAGGGTGTGACGCGGTCGACTTGTTGCAGGTAAATGCCCCAGGGGCCGAGGTGCTCAGGGTTCAGATAAGAGGGCAGCGCATGAGGGCTTGTGGCCTGGATGCCTGCGGGTGAATTGGACATGGTGTGTCGCCTTTCTTGAAACCGACGGGTTGTCGGCACTTCAAATGTTAGGCAGCTCATGCGGAGCCGTCCAAGGCCGCTTGGCTGTCAGGTCATGCATTTGGTGCATAACCAAGGTCGAGGGAGAAAGGCATGGTCCCAGTTGACCTGATCGCCAGCAGGGCAGGCACCTACAGCCGGCGCGGCTGTTTTGTAGGAGCTTGCCTGCAAGCGATGCCTTGCTGACCATGCCCATGACTGCAAGGACTGCGGACGCACGCCCTGCTTGTAAAATAAGCAGCTTCAGCCGATCCCGTGGCAGGGCGGCCTTGGCGCAGGCAGTGCCCATTTTTTGGCCCTCCAAGGGCAGACTCTCATGCTTTACCCTCAAGAATTCGACGTGATCGTGGTTGGTGGCGGCCATGCCGGCACCGAAGCGGCTTTGGCGGCTGCCCGCATGGGCTGCAAGACGCTCTTGCTCAGCCACAACATCGAGACGCTGGGCCAGATGAGCTGCAACCCCAGCATTGGCGGCATTGGCAAGGGCCACCTGGTCAAGGAAGTGGATGCGCTGGGCGGCGCGATGGCGCTGGCCACCGACGAGGGCGGCATCCAGTTCCGTATCCTCAACAGCTCCAAAGGCCCGGCCGTGCGCGCCACCCGTGCCCAGGCCGACCGCATCCTCTACAAAGCCGCCATCCGCCGCATGCTGGAGAACCAGCCGAACCTGTGGCTGTTCCAGCAGGCGGTGGACGATCTGCTGGTCGAAGGCGACCGGGTGGTGGGTGCTGTTACGCAAGTCGGCATCCGTTTTCGTTCGCGCACCGTGGTGCTGACGGCGGGCACATTCCTCGACGGCAAGATCCATGTGGGCCTGCAAAACTACGCGGCTGGTCGGGCCGGTGATCCTCCCGCCGTGAGCCTGTCGGCCCGCCTGAAAGAGCTCAAGCTGCCGCAAGGGCGCCTGAAGACGGGCACGCCGCCGCGTTTGGATGGCCGCACCATCGACTTCAGCCAATGCAGCGAGCAGCCAGGTGACGGCATGCCCGGTGGCATGAACGAGGAGGGTGGGGTGCCCGTGTTCAGCTTCATGGGTAAAGCCAGTATGCACCCGCAGCAGATGCCCTGCTGGATCACCCACACCAATGAGCGCACACACGAGATCATCCGCTCGGGCTTTGACCGCAGCCCCATGTTCACCGGCAAGATCGAGGGCGTGGGCCCGCGTTATTGCCCGAGCGTGGAAGACAAGATCAACCGCTTTGCCGACAAGGACAGCCATCAGATCTTTCTAGAGCCTGAGGGCTTGACGACCCACGAGTACTACCCCAATGGCATCTCGACCAGTCTACCGTTCGACATCCAGTACGACCTGGTGCGCTCGATGAAGGGGTTGGAAAACTGCCACATCCTGCGCCCGGGCTACGCCATCGAATACGACTATTTCGACCCACGCTCGCTCAAGAGCAGTTTCGAGACCAAGCAGATCAACGGCTTGTTCTTTGCCGGCCAGATCAATGGCACCACCGGTTACGAAGAGGCGGCGGCCCAAGGCCTTTTTGCCGGCATCAACGCCGCGCTGCAATGCCGGAGTGAAGCGGCCTGGACGCCTGCACGCGATCAGGCTTATCTGGGTGTTCTGGTGGACGACCTGGTGACCCAGGGCGTGACCGAGCCCTACCGCATGTTCACCAGTCGCGCCGAATTCCGTCTGCAGCTGCGCGAAGACAACGCCGATATGCGCCTGACCGAAGTCGGGCGTCAGATGGGCCTGGTGGATGACGCCCGCTGGGACGCTTTCAGCCGCAAACGCGATGCTGTTTCACGTGAAACAGAGCGTCTGAAGTCCACCTGGGTGAATCCACGCAATCTGCCGACCGAAGAGTCGGAGCGGGTGTTGGGCAAGGCGATTGAGCACGAACACAACCTGTTTGACCTGCTGCGAAGACCTGGTGTCGGCTACAGCGAACTGACCGGCATGAACGAGGGCCGCTACCTCTGTGCTGATGTTTCACGTGAAACGCTGGGAGACTTGACCGAGGCAGTCATTGAGCAGGTCGAGATCGCTGCGAAGTATTCAGGCTACATTGACCGCCAGAAAGAAGAGGTCGAGCGTGCAGCGTATTACGAAAACCTCAAACTTCCGGCAGATCTGGACTACATGCAGGTGTCGGCCTTGTCGATCGAGGCTCGCCAGAAGCTGGCCAAGCACCGACCCGAAACCCTGGGCCAGGCCTCGCGCATCTCGGGCATCACGCCGGCCAGCATTTCCTTGCTGCTGATTCACCTGAAAAAGGGTGGTTTCAAGGGCTTTCGCGCTCCGGCCAACGAGGTCCAGCCAGCATGAGCGATGCGTTGATCGTTTTGAAGTCGGGGACGGCCGAACTTGGCCTGAGCCTGAGCGATGCGCAGTTTGAGCAATTGTTGGGTTATCTGGCGCTGATCCAGAAATGGAACAAGGTCTACAACCTCACGGCTGTGCGCGATCCGCAGGAAATGCTGACCCACCACCTGCTTGACAGCCTGACGGCGGTGGCGCCGCTGTTGCGCCACACCCAAGGCCACCCGGTCAAAGTGCTGGACGTGGGCTCGGGCGGAGGCTTGCCCGGCATCGTGCTGGCGATCTGTCGGCCCGAACTCGATGTGAGCTGTGTCGACACAGTGGGTAAAAAAGCCGCCTTCATCCAGCAGGTCGCCGCCAGCCTCAAGCTGCCCAACCTGCGCGGTATCCATGCCCGGGTCGAAACCTTGACTGGGCCATTCGACGTGATCTGCTGCCGGGCCTTTGCTTCGTTGCCCGATTTTGTGAACTGGTCGCGCAACGCATTGGCTGAGCAGGGCGTCTGGATGGCCATGAAGGCCAAGCATCCACAGGTCGAGATCGATGGCTTGCCTGCCGATGTGCGGGTGTTTCACGTGGAACCACTCACGGTGCCGGGGCTCAATGTTGAGCGCTGCATGGTCTGGATGCGTCTCGAAAAGACCGCCTGATCCCTGGCGGCAGTGCGTCTCAGAGACCGTGTCGTACACTCGAAGCCTCGAACAGGGTTTCGGGCTCCTCATTCTGGAAATTTTGATGTTCTTCGGTATCTCGGATTACGGTGCTTTTATCGCCGCCATTGTGTTGTTTTTGGCTATTCCTGGCCCGGGCAATCTGGCCCTGATCACCTCGACAGGCAAAGGCGGTATTCGGGGCGGACTGGCGGCTACGCTGGGCGTGATTGCCGGAGATCAGGTTTTGATGTGGGCCGCTGTGGCGGGTGTGGCGGCGGTGCTGGCCACTTACCCGGCGGCGTTCAGCGCCGTGCAGTGGCTGGGGGCGGTGTACCTGGCTTGGCTGGGCTGGAAGATGCTGAGTGCCAAGCCTGGCGATGCGCCTGTTTTGAACATCCGCCCGCGTCAATACTTCCAACAGGCCCTGGGGATCACTTTGCTCAACCCTAAGGCCATTGTGTTTTACATGGCCTTTTTCCCGCTGTTTGTGGACCCCAAGCACCACCTGGGCTTGCTGAGCTTTGCAGTCATGGCTGCGACGATTGCCGCGCTGACTTTTTTGTACGGTCTAGGTATGACCTTGCTCACCCATCACCTGGCTGCGCGCATGCGGGCCAATCCTGTCATCGGCCGCGTGCTGGAGAAACTGGCGGGTGTTTTCCTCATTGGTTTCGGCATCAAGCTGGCCATTTCCAAATAAACCGGTACCTGCACCATGGCCAAGATTTTCTGCATCGCGAACCAGAAGGGCGGCGTCGGCAAGACCACCACCACGGTGAACCTGGCCGCCGGTCTGGCCAAGGTCGGCCAGCGTGTTCTGCTGGTGGATCTGGATCCGCAGGGCAACGCCACCATGGGTTCCGGCATCGACAAACGCCAGCTGGAGTTGAGCGTTTACGATGTCCTGCTGGAGTCGGCGTCGATTGCCGAGGCCGTAATCAAGGCTGACAAATGTGGCTACGACGTGCTCAGCGCCAACCGCGAGCTGGCTGGAGCCGAGGTCGAACTGGTGCAGCTGGAGCATCGCGACCAGCGCCTGCGCAAGGCCCTGGCGGTGGTCAATGCGCAATACGACTTTGTCTTGATCGACTGCCCGCCTTCACTCTCGATGCTGACCCTCAATGGCCTGTGTGCCGCGCACGGCGTGATCGTGCCCATGCAGTGCGAATACTTCGCCCTCGAAGGCCTGACCGATCTGGTCAACACCATCAAGCAGGTGCATGCCAACCTGAACAAGGACCTCAAAATCATCGGTCTGCTGCGCGTCATGTTTGACCCCCGCATCACGCTGCAGATGCAGGTCAGCGACCAGCTCAAGGCCCACTTTGGCGATAAGGTATTCGACACCGTGATTCCGCGCAATGTGCGCCTGGCCGAAGCCCCCAGCTATGGCCTGCCAGGGGTGGTGTTCGACGCCTCGGCCAAAGGCAGCCAAGCCTATGTGGACTTTGCCCGCGAACTGGTTCGCCGCGCCCCGACCCTTTGACATGGGCCAGACCACCGTCTTGATCCTGCCCGGCTGGCAGGGCAGTGGCCCCGAGCATTGGCAAATGCACTGGGTGCGCCAGCACGGCTGCACCGTGGTGGAGCAGGACAATTGGATGCGTCCCCGTCGCGGCGACTGGCTGGCTCGGCTGGACGAGGTGGTCATTGACACCCCGGGCCGTCTGGTGCTGGCCGCGCACAGTCTGGGCTGCATTCAGGTGGCGGCGTGGGCGGCAGTGTCGCGCCACACGGCGCGTGTGGCTGGGGCCTTGCTGGTCGCCCCGGGCGATGTGGAGCAGCCCGATCTGCGCGAGCAATTGCCAGGCTGGAGCCCCATCGTGCGTCAGAAACTGCCTTTTGCCAGCATTTTGGTGGGCAGCCAGAACGACCCCTATTGCAGCGCCGTCCGGGCCCAAGGCCTCGCCCGCGACTGGGGTGCCGAATGGGTGGACTTGGGTGACGCTGGGCACATCAACGCTGAAACACAACTGGAGGACTGGCCTGCCGGCCTGGCCCTCTTGAACCGACTCACGACCCGACTGATGAAGGAAACATGACCATGGTCACCAAGAAACCCAAGGGCCTCGGCCGCGGACTGGAAGCCTTGCTGGGCCCCACAGTCGAAGACGTCCCCGTGGCCGAGAGCGCTGCCAACACCGGTGTGCCGACCCAGCTCAAATTGGAGCAGATGGTGGCCGGCATCTACCAGCCACGCACCCGCATGGACGAGGGTGCGCTGTATGAACTGGCCGAGTCGATCAAGGCTCAGGGCATCATGCAACCGATCCTGGTGCGCCAGCTGAGCGAGGGCGAGAACGCTGGCAAGTACGAGATCATTGCCGGTGAGCGGCGCTTCCGTGCCAGCAAGCTGGCGGGCTTGGAGAGCGTGCCCGTGCTGGTGCGTGACGTGCCCAACGAGGCCGCTGCGGCCATGGCGCTGATCGAAAACATCCAGCGCGAAGACCTCAACCCCTTGGAAGAGGCTCAAGGCCTGCAACGGTTAATCAAAGAGTTTGGGCTCACTCACGAAACGGCGGCGCAGGCTGTAGGTCGCTCGCGCAGCGCCGCCAGCAACCTGCTGCGCCTGTTGAATCTGGCCGATCCGGTGCAGAGCATGCTGATGGCCGGGGACCTGGACATGGGCCATGCCCGCGCTCTGCTGTCGCTCGACAAGGCGGCCCAGATCACCGCCGCCAACCAGATTGCTGCCAAAAAACTGTCGGTCCGCGAAGCCGAAAGCCTGGCCAAGAAGCTGGGCGCCGAATTCAACCTGGTGCACCAAAAGCCCAAAAAGGAAAAGTCACGCGATGTGCGCCGGGTGGAAGAAGAACTGTCGGATCTGTTGATGGCCGAGGTCGAGGTGCGTGTCAAAAAACGCGTCAAGCGCCTGGGCAAGATCGAGGAGATGGGCGAGCTGAGCATCCAGTTCGGATCGCTCGATGAGCTCAACGGCCTGATTGATAAACTGCGCGGCTGAGGCTGGGTCATGGCCGCTGTCGGTCAGTGGGCGGTGCTGCTGGCGCAACTGCGCCGCGTGCTGCATTTCCGGCAAAGCCTGCTGGCCACCTACTTGCTGGCCGTCAGCCTGACCTCGCTGATTTTTTACCTGATCCCTCCGGGCTACTACGAGCGCAACGCCAACTTGTTGACCACACTGCTGACGGCGGGCATGTTACCGCTCGTCAGGATTCGCCCGCTGTTTGGACCGCTGGTTCACCTGGTGACGCTGATCAGTCTGGTGTTGATCACTTACATCGCCAGCACTTCGGGGGGCGTCAACTCTTCGGCCCTGGTCTGGCTCAATGTGCTGGCGGTGCCGGTACTGCTGCTGCTGGGGCCGCGTTCGGCCGTGTTGTGGATCGCGATCGTGCTGGCCACCATGTTGGGCCTGCTGCTGGTCACTTTGTCGGGGCACCTTGACAGCCATGTTCACATCACCCAGCAGGCGGTGCCCTGGGCCTGGATGAACCAGACCTTGGCCATGGGCAACCTGATGCTGGCTGTGCGTCTGTACGACTTCCTGCACCAGCAACAGTTGCAGCAGCTGCACGAGCGCAACCAGGAGATTCAACGCACCCATGCGGCCTTGCTGCAGGCGCAGGCACACAAAGACGAGTTCCTTGCGGCGGTGGGCCACGAACTGCGCACGCCGATGAATGCGATCCTGGGCTTCAACGGCGTGCTGCGCCAGGAATTGGCGAACCGCCCCGAGCAGGTGGAGGTGGTGGACCACATCCGCCGCTCCACACGCCACTTGCTGCAGGTGGTCAATGACATTCTGGATTTTTCGCAACTGCAGGCAGGCAAGTTGATGCTGCATTTGGAGGATCTCGAGCTTCAAGCGCTGATGCACGAGGCCTTGCAGACCGACCGTGAGCGGGCACAAGAGAAAGGCATTGCCTGGGGCGGCACGCTCGATCCGGCCTTGCCCCGACGCGTGCGGGCCGACCGCCAGCGCTTGCTGCAAATCCTGCGCAACCTGCTGGGCAACGCCCTCAAGTTCACCACGCATGGCGAGGTGCATCTGCACATCCACGCAGGCCAGGATCGGCTGAACTTTGAGGTGCGCGACACCGGGCGCGGCATTGCACAGGCGCAGCAGGCGCACATCTTCAGGCGTTTTGAGCATGCCGATGTGCAAACCACCCGGGCCTATGGTGGCACGGGGCTGGGCCTGTCCATTTGCGAAAAGCTGGTGCAACTGCACGGCGGCCAGATCGGTGTGCGCAGCCAGGAAGGTCAGGGCGCGATCTTCTGGTTCCATGTGCCACTGGTGCCCGCCTCAACGGGTGATACGGCGCAACAGCCCGATGAAACCTTGCCCGAGAACGAAGCCCTGCGCATCCTGGTGGTGGACGACAACGCCATGAACCTGATGGTGGCACGCCTGCAACTGCAAAAATGCTGGCCCCGGGCGCACATCGTCACGCTGGGCAGTGCGGCCGAAGCGCTGACCTTGCTGGACGAACAAGGCTTTGATGTGGCGCTGGTGGACATGGTCATGCCCGACATGGATGGCATGGCATTGACCCGGCAGATTCGCCAACGCTTCCCGGCCATCACGGTCAGCATGCCGATCATCGCGCTGACAGCCAACACCAACCCGGTGGACCGCCAGCGCTGTCTGGATGCGGGCATGGACGACGTGCTCGACAAACCCATGGACCTGCAGGCCCTGACGCGTTGCGTGAGCCGCCACGTTCTGAAAGCGCGGGGTTGAGCATGCAGTTCAGGAGCGCTTTGCAGCAGGGTTTCGAAAGGCTGGTGGCCCGTTTGCCTGCGCCTTACCGCGACGGCAAGATGCCCTACATCGTCTTCTTCGTGGGCGTGGTCATCACCGTCTTGCTGATGTATTCGGCCATCAGCCCGTATCAGAACGCCACACCCTTGTTCCTGTCGATGGCGGCCTGGCTTTTGCTGCTCTTGGTGCTGGTGGGTTGGGGTATGCCCTTGTCCTGGGGCGTTCACATGGGAACGGCCGCGGGGGCCGCATTGCTCCTCTACGCGGTCTGGAACGCCGGGGGGGTTTTCTCTCCGCGCCTGACCTGGCTGCTGATCTTGCCCCTGACACCGTTTTATGTGGTCAGCCGACGCGCCGGCATGGTCTGGCTGTTGCTGGTCTGGCTGATCCAGGCGGCGATGGCGCTGGCCAATTTTCATGGCCTGGTGCCGTCATTCGAGCCTGGGCTGCAGCATGCGGTGTCCTCGTGGGTCACTTTCAGCCTGGTCACGGGCATGTTGATCATCGTGCCGCTCATCTATGACCGCCTGCACATCATGGCCCTCAAGAAGAGCCTGCGTTACCAGCAAGAACTCGAAGCCAAGCGCCAGGAGTTGGAGCAGACACTGCAAATGCGCGAGCACTTCATCGCCACGGTGAGCCATGAGCTGCGCACGCCAATGAACGCCATCCTGGGCTTCAACGCCTTGCTGCTGTCCAAGGTGGAAGGCCAGCCCGAAGCCCTCAAGGTGCTCAACCACACCCGGCAGTCGGCCGACCACCTGATGACGGTGATCAACGACATCCTCGACTATTCCCAGCTGCAGGCGGGCAAGCTGCAGATCCAGCCCGAGACCTTTGCGCTGCGCCATGTGGCCGAGCACGCCTTTGAGCTGTTCCGGCCACGGGTCAACAGCATGGCGCTGGACTACAGGATCGAGCTCGATGAAGGCCTGCCCGTCTGGGTCCACACCGACCGCCACCGCCTGATGCAGGTGCTGGTGAACCTGCTGGGCAACGCGCTCAAGTTCACGCACCAGGGTTCGGTGGTCTTGCGCGTGCAATGGCAAAACCCGGGGGTGCTGTTCTCGGTGCAGGACACCGGCATCGGCATTCCCCGTGATCGCCAGTCGCAGATTTTCAAACGCTTCAGTCAGGCCGATGGCGACATCCAGGCGCGCTACGGTGGCAACGGACTGGGCCTGGCCATTTCACAGAAGCTGGCGCAGCTGCTGGGTGGAGAGATTGGCTTTGAGAGCGAACCTGGACAGGGTT